>Ga0079223_10002325_pt1 | contig 11745 bp, 9 predicted proteins | sample Stecom2011_FD_75072 | JGI IMG/M metagenome (GOLD analysis project Ga0079223, IMG submission 75072) | Agricultural soil microbial communities from Utah to study Nitrogen management - Steer compost 2011 | ecosystem: Environmental > Terrestrial > Soil > Agricultural land | place: USA: Utah...
CCCGCCCTACTTCTAAATGCAGCCGGAACCTCAGGAGCATCCTTGGTCAACAATTCATCCAATCTTTCCAGATGGGCACGCTGAAGGCTTCTCCTGTGCACGTCAATAGCGCCTCCATTGGATAGCTCCGTCCATACTCCCTTTCGGAGGTCCTCGAAAAGCTCCAAGATAGTATAGGCATCTTTGCCGTTGATGGCTTCATTTTCCAATACTCTCCCCAATCTTCCCCAGTCCAGCAGACCGTTCAGGGAAGTTACCTGAAGAGATCGCACTTTTTCCAGTAAGCCAAAATCCTGGGTTCTGGATACAATCTCTTCTTCTATGATCCAGGATGGGGTTTTGAAGAGCTGTTGGCTGAGGAAGTCAACCGCATCCTTCTGGGTAGCCTTGTCAGCATGGGTATACACCTGCTCCCCTTGACCGGATGATTTGTAGATTTCATAAACGCCGCCAACGTTCGTCCTTACATGACCCATATATCGGTTGAACTGGGTGACAATCTGGCCATAAAGTTCCTCCAGGTCATCATAGTTCTTAAAAGGCTTTCCTTCCTCTGCCGACCATTCATGTAGCTTGGGCAAGATTCTCTTTAAATTGGCAATACCATAGGCTGATGCTTTCATCGCATTGTCTCCCAGGTCTTCACTTTGGGCACTCGGATCATAAGCGTTCCCCTGTCTGCCATAGCGGTAAATAGGATCGCCTTTCTTTTCTACAATCCATTGGTCCAAAATTGCTTGCTCTTCTTCTGGAGTTGTCGCTGCCAAGATCGGGCGATAGCCCCAAGCAATAGCAAACTTATCATAAGGGCCCACTTGCGGATGAAGATTTACCCCTTCATCCTCTGGCTGGGCGATGTAGTTGAACCGCGCATAATCCATGATGGAAGGTGCTGTACCGTACTTTTGCGTAAATGACGCCGATCTCAGGGAATCAACAGGATAGGCAAAAGAAGAGGCAAAGTTATGGGGCAAGCCAAGGGTATGGCCCACCTCGTGCGCCGACACAAACCGGATAAGTTCTCCCATAATCTCATCTTTGAACTTCACTCCCTGAGCCTCAGGATTAAGTGCGGCCGTCTGCACAAAGTACCAATTTCTCAACAAGTTCATCACGTTGTGGTACCATCCTATATCGGATTCCAAAATTTCACCTGACCTTGGATCCGATACATGCGGACCATAAGCATTCTGGATATCGGAAGCAAAATAGCGGATGACGGAATATCTAGCATCTTCGGGACTCCATCCTGGATCTTCCTCAGGAGTCGGGGCTTCCTTCGCAGCAATCGCATTCTTAAATCCTGCCGCTTCAAAAGCAACGTTCCAGTCTTCCACTCCTGCAATAAGGTAAGGCACCCACTGCTTGGGTGTGGCAGGATCTATGTAATATACAATCTGCTTTTTAGGCTCTACGAGTTCCCCCGCCTTAAATTTCTCTATATCTTCCTCCTTTACTTCAAGTCTCCACCTGTCCAAATAGGTTCTTGTGGTAGCTTTCTGCTCATCCAAGCCATAGTCAACGGTGCGGGAGTTAAACCAGCCTACCCGTTGATCAGCCAACCTTTGCATCATGGGTTCTTTGGGCAAAAGGACCATGGAGGAGTTCATCTCCACTGTGATCGATCCGGTGCTGGCATTCGAAGGTGGATCGGAAGCTACGTAAGTCATTAAATACCGCGCCTCGATATTGATCGGATAGGAACTGATTCTATCTATATAGGACCTATCTGTGTCCAGTCGCGTAATCTTATATTGATCCCTGTTTCTTTTGGGCAGGCCGATCGCCTGCACATCTTTGGTGAAAAGTTCGGTCACCTCTATAACCGGATGGGACTTGTCGTTTTTAAAAGCTTTGATTGCAAACTTATAAAGAACAGGCTCAAGGTTAGAATTTTTTACCGCTTGATAAATGGGGAGGGAATCCGCAGCAGAGTTATTGTAAGACACGATCTTCAATAAGACCATATCACCATGCTTGTCCCACTTTACCATTTGGGTGTTGGTTCTCTCACCGCCATAGCCCAAGCCCGCAGCGGTTTTGGCGATCGTCGTCACCATCAGCATCTCCCTTCCCAATAAACTATCAGGAATTTCATAATAATATTTGTTATCCAATTCATGGACTGTAAATAGGCCCTCTGTCGACTTTGCTCCCGAAGTGATCACTTGGGAATAAGCTTTGATGCCATTTTTGGATTCGGCAGGCTTGGGAGCGGGACTTTCCGTCTCCTTATCATTTTTTTTATCCTTCTTTTTTCTTTGAGCAAGAGAATCTACCGAAAAAAACAAAGAACCTACACATAATAAGGCTACCGTGGCCTTTTTTATACTACCAAATAAAATCTTCTTCATTTATCAGTTTTGATGTTTGTTAATATTTCAAATAAACCGTTATTGAAGATGAAAAGTCGAATACTCCCGTTTTTTTTGATAAACGGTCTTACCTCACATTGAAAGGCGAAAATGAACATAAAAAAAATAGACATCGTCATTATCGGAGGAGGCTTGGGAGGCTTGACAGCCGCCATCCTTTTGGCCAAAAACGGACGTTCAGTAACGTTGGTGGAAAAAAAAAATTATCCTTTCCACAGGGTCTGTGGAGAGTATATTTCCAACGAGGTCAAGGCATTCCTACAAAAAGAAAACCTCTTCCCCGGCGATTTGGCGCCTACCGAAATCACCCGGTTTAAGCTGACCTCTTCCAAAGGCAGGACACTGGACATGAAGCTTGACTTGGGCGGGTTTGGTATCAGCAGGTATGCTTTTGATGAATATTTGTACCGAAAGGCACAGTCATCGGGAGTGAAATTTAGGCTCAACGAACAAGTGGAACAGGTTGAATTCCTGCCCAAGGACGATGAATTTAGGATTGAATTACGTCCCGGTGAATTCCTTCTCGCAAAGCACCTCTTGGGAGCCTTTGGCAAGAGATCCAAAATAGACAAGGTGCTCTCTAGGAGCTTTATGGATAAAAGGACTCCTTATATAGGTATTAAATACCACATCAAGGGAGATTTTGATCCTGATACTATCGCCCTTCACCATTTTGACGGGGGCTATTGTGGTCTTAACCCTATTGAAAATGGCCTTTTCAACCTTTGTTATCTGGGCAACAAAAACCAATTGCGGGACTGCGGCAGTATTGCCCAGATGGAAGAGCGCCACCTCTATCAAAACCATCATCTAAAGACTTTGTTTAGAGAGGCAGAATTCATAAGGGAAAAACCCGAAGTCATCAATGAAATTAACTTCGAACCCAAACTTCCGGTAGAAGGCCATCTTCTGATGATTGGGGATGCCGGGGGGATGATTGCCCCCCTCTGCGGCAACGGTATGGCTATCGCCATCCATACCGGCAAACTGGCTGCCGAAGCGCTCATGATGAATACCGGAAGGCAGGCCATAGAAGATCAATACCGCAATAGTTGGGACCACTATTTTAAACAGCGCTTAGCATCCGGCCGTATGGTCCAGAAACTTTTTGACTATCCCTGGATGGCGGAGTCTGCCATTGCATTGCTGCACAACTTCCCTTACCTCGCCAAACAGATCATGAAAAGAACCCATGGTAAGCCGTTCTGAATCTTAAAAGAAGCTTCTCTCCCCACTGTTCCTGTCTATTTATTTTATCAAGAAGAAGTAGGTGGGCTTTCTGCGAATCAATTGCCATTCTGAATCTTAAGAAAAAAATACCAAAAAAAACACGCTATCATTTGCATTTATACGAATAGTTCGTAGATTTACGAAACAATCGTATTTAACCATGCAGAAACTCACCCAACAAGAAGAAGAAGCCATGCAGATGATCTGGCAAAAAAAAGGTGGATTTGTAAAGGACATCCTTGACCTGCTCCCGGAGCCCAAGGTACCTTACACTACCCTCGCTTCGACCTTAAAAAACCTGGAAAAGAAACGCTACCTGAATGCGGTGAAATTAGGCAATTCTTTCCGCTACGAACCGATCATCGAAGAGGATGAGTACAAGAAAGCTTTTATGGGGAATTTTGTCAGTGACTACTTTAAAAATTCCTACAAAGAGCTGATTACTTTCTTTGCCAAAGATGAAAAGATCTCCCCGGAGGAATTGAAGGAAATATTGGAAATGATCGAGAAATCAAAATCATAATACCATGTCAGACCTGCTCCTTTACCTCATTAAAGCCAATGTCGCGCTGGCGCTTTTTTACCTCGGATACTACTTATTGCTTAGAAAACTCACCTTTTACGGAATCAACAGGTATTATCTTGTCTTTGCATTGGTGTTTTCGGCCCTCTACCCCGCCATTCCGATTGACCAATGGTTTGCAGCCAACCAGGATGCGCCGCCCCAGCTGCTGTTGACCTTGTCGGATTGGCAGCAGCTTCAGTTGCCGGAGGAAAGGAACATGCTCGCCAGTATTTTGTCATCTGCCTATTGGATCAGCATCTGCCTCTTCGGACTGTTATTTCTGGTCAAATTAATGGGCATAGGACGCATCCATTTTAGGTCAGTTCCGGCACGATGGGAGCATTTTGACTATAGGAAAAGCAATGAGAACATTTCCCCTTTTTCCTTCTGGACCAATATTTACTTCAATCCTCTTTTATACACCGAAGACGAATATGAAAAAATATTCAGCCACGAACAGGTACACGTCAGGCAGCTACACAGCCTAGATATTTTAATGGCGGAGATGTCCCTGATCTTCTTTTGGTACAATCCATTCTGCTGGATGATACGGAAGGCTATCCAAGAAAATATAGAATTTATCACTGACCAAAGGGTTTTGTCTTCAGGAATTGATAAAAAAAGTTACCAGTATAGCCTCATCCAAATATCCACTTTATCACCTCCCTCCTATTTGGGCAATCACTTTAATTTCAAAAACCTCAAAAAACGAATCGTCATGATGAACAAAAAGCAATCTTCAAAAATGCAGCTGGGCAAATACGTCTTTATTATCCCAGCAATAGTGCTGGGAACCTTGGTTTTTGGGGTATCTAAGGCCTATGAACAAGAAGGAATACAGGAGAAATTCCAACAAAATATAAAAACCAATGCCGATCTACCGGAACCAGCTGCCGGGATGGAAGAAAAAGAAGCCGTGGTCGTTCAGTCTTCCCAAAGTGATGGTCATAAAGCTGCTGTTGTCACTAATGACACCTTTCCTTTAGAAATCCAGCCCTTGGTTATTGTAGATGGCAGCATCGCTCCCAATGATGCGCTAAGCAAACTTAATTCCGCGGATATACACTCTATCGCCGTGATCAAAGATGCCTCCGCTATGAATATTTACGGATCAAAGGCCGAAAACGGAGTCATTAAAGTGACCACTAAAAACGGGAACGCCCAAACGGTCAATCCGTCCGCTTTTCAAGATACATTAAAGAGCAATGACCCTCTCTATATCGTGGACGGCGAGAAGCAACACTCTATGGAGGAAGTAAACGCTGAAACTATAGAATCCATCGACGTGATCAAAGGTGACGGAGCGACCAAGCAGTATGGCGAAGAAGGCAAACACGGCGTAATCCTAGTGACCACCAAAAAAGGTGCAAAAGAGCCTGTGGTGGAAGAAAGTCCGGACTCTGGCAATAAAATTTCAGCTAAGATTTCCACGGACTCCCTCCAACTCACGGGCAATCTTGAAAACCACCACGAAGACAAAGAACCCGTGGTCATGGGTATAAAACACAACAAAACAACTTCTTTGGAAGGTGTTGGTGAAAATGTCCTCGTATTCATTGATGGAAAAAGAATATCAAGTGGTGCGCTAGACCAAATTGATCCGAATAACATTCAGTCTCTCTCCGTCTTTAAGGGAGAAAGTGCGATAGAACGTTATGGAGAAGCCGGAAGAGACGGGGTGATCGACATCATTTCCAAAGGTAAAAATTAATTTTTTGTCCCGCAGTATCACATGGAGCTGCGGGACAAACCATTAATCCATAGGAAAATTTTTCACAAAATACCAGAGGAAGAAAATATTCAACGCGAGGGCCGAAATCCTGTTCATCCACATGGCCCAGGTGTAGGAGGCGTATTTGGAAGGATTGCCCCGAACGAGGTAAAACCACCCTATAAAATATAAAGCTACCGGAGCCATTGCCGATAAAAACCCCCACAAAGCCCAGGACTGATCCCTTAATCCTACGAAGTACCAAGCAAAAGCGGCTCCTGAGATCAAGAACCAAACTGAAGAAAAAACAAAAGTGCCCTGGATTCCCAACTTCAGGCTCAAGGTCTGGTCTCCCCGTCGACTATCCTCTCCGTGTTGATAAATCTGCGTCAAGGGATAGGCGCTCCATAACAATAAAGTGGTCAAACCAGCGGGAACCAGGATTTCCTGATCCAAAAAGATATCCCAACCGAGGTCCATCACTCCTGAATAGGCCATTCCAAAAGTAAAGAAGCCTTGAAAGAAGCCCGCAATCATCCAGCTGGCATAGGGGTATTTTTTAATCCGGATGCTGGGATGGCTATAAGCCATAGATACCAGACTATACACCAACAACATGCTGCTAAAGGCAATATTTATCACCAGCCCCAGCAGCAAAGCAAGGATGAGAAAGGCCAAGGAAAGGTGGTATAAGCCTCGGTCTACTTTGGGAGGATGCTTTAGCCCTCCAATACTTTCTTCATCTTTATCGTAATAACTGTTATACCCGTTGCTGGACGGATAGAGGAAAAAATGAAGTATCAAAAAGACCAGAACCGCTTTTCTCATTTCCAGGTTTTCCACAAATGCCAGGGAGAAAAGAAACACCGGCATCAGAAATACTGAAAAACCTATTCTTAAGTGGAGCCAACTGGATCTTTTAAACATATGGCATTATAATGGAAGTGAATTTTGCTTATCTTAACCAAGCCTATAGCTCAGAACCAACCAACCATAGATGAACAACTACATCGTCAGTGTGGGAACGGCCAACCCCGGCAAAGAGATTTCCCAAGAAAAGATAAGCAAATTTATGATAAACGCCCACGGGCTAGACCAACAGGAAAGCAGAAAACTCAATTTCATTTACAAGCACTCGGGAATCCATTCAAGACATAGTGCCTTGGAAGATTTCGACCAGCAAGATCATCAGAATTTTTCTTTTTTTCCAAAAAGCCAGGCGTTGGATCCTTTTCCTGGCACCAAAGCCCGAATGGAGGTTTACAGGAGGGTTGCCCCTGAACTTGCTGTTGCGGCCATAGAAAGCTGCCTGGCCAAATCCAACGTCGGGATATCCTCCATCAGCCACCTGATCATTGTCTCCTGCACAGGCATGTATGCCCCGGGACTCGAGATAGATCTCATCCACAGGCTTGGGATGAAGGATTCAACAGAACGCTACGCCATCCACTTTATGGGATGTTACGCAGCTTTCAACGGCTTGAAAATGGCCGACCGAATATGTGACAGTGATCCCGGAGCCAATGTGTTGATGGTAGCAGTGGAACTTTGCACCTTGCATTTTCAAAAAGATTACAATGAGGACAACCTGCTCTCCAATGCGCTGTTTGGAGATGGTGCAGCGGCCGCACTGGTATCCAGCAGGCCACAAGGGATAAAAATAAGAGACTACCAAAGCAACCTTTACCAAAAAGGCGAAAACGATATGGCTTGGGGCATCGGTGATTTTGGCTTTGAGATGAAGTTAAGCAAATACATCCCCGGACTCTTGGAAAGTGGGATACAGTCCCTGAAAAAGGTTTTGGAAGACAGGTTCAAGATCTCCCAAATTAAAAACTTCGCCATCCACCCGGGAGGGATACAGATTTTGAACAAGATGGAACAAGCATTTGGAATCCAACCGGAGCAAAACCGACATGCCCATTCGGTGTTGAAACGATATGGCAACATGTCTTCAGCAACCATCCTATTTGTCTTAATGGCATTGATGGACGATCCTGATCTGAAAGGACATATACTGGCCATGGGCTTTGGTCCTGGATTGACTTTGGAAACCCTTCTCCTGGATAAAATATGACCTCCTTTTCCAAAAGAAGCTATCAGAAAGAGCTTATTGATGACCTCAACTGTGACGGGGATGAACTTCGGCAGACGCTACGGGAATTAAAGACCATCAACAAATTGCTGGGCGGCAACAAGGTCACCACCGGCGGCATTGGCAAACTGCTTAAAGGTTCCCGTCTTAAAGAAGTCAGCATTGCGGACATCGGATGTGGCGGGGGTGACATGATCCGGGTGATGTATGACTGGAGCCAAAAGAAGCAAATCCACACCAACTTTATCGGCGTAGATGCCAATCCCAACACCATTGCGATGGCCGCCGACAATTTGCGGGATCTTGCAAATGTTCGTTTTGACGTCGCAGATGTATTTGGTCCACACTTTCAACAGCAACAGGTGGATATCATCACCTGTACCTTATTCACCCATCACTTCACAGGGGAAGAACTTGTAAGGATGTTCCGTTCCTTCAGAAACAAAGCAACAACAGGCATCGTCGTCAACGACCTTCACCGCCATCCTTTGGCTTTTTACAGCATCAAAATTTTAACCCGCCTCTTCTCACGATCCAGATTGGTAATCAATGATGCCCCCATCTCCGTACAAAGGGGCTTCCGCAAAAATGAACTGGAAGAAATACTCAGAAAGGCGGGCTGGGAAAAGTTTCGGATCCGTTGGCACTGGGCTTTCCGTTGGCAAGTGGTCGGGATGCGGTAGCGGGAGGTAGGCGGAATTTGAACGTATTGGGCATGTACATCCGGAGCATTGATTCGTGAAGGGCAGCCTGTTTCCCAGCAACATCTCGGTATCCAATACTTCGTTCTAATTACTAAACCATTAACTTTGGCCCATGGTAATAGATTTTGATACAGCGTCTCCTGAGAAGGAGTTAGAAGGAGTAAAAAATAAGTTGACGGCATTGTCTCTTGCCCGGCTCGTAGTATTTTTGTTGCTGGGCGCCCTAGTCATCGTGGGAATCTCTGAGATGAGAGGACTTCTGGCCCTGTTTTTCCCCTTCAGTTTTCTGTTTGTTTATCTAATTATCCGGTTTAACCGGCAGAAGGACAAGCAGGCTTTTTTGGAAGCCGTCATCCAAATACGGCAGGACAAAGAAAAACGGCTGGCACGGATGCTATCCTCATTTGATGCAGGAGACAAGTTCAGGGACAAAAACCACCCTTTTGCCAATGACTTGGATCTCTTTGGCGATCATTCTCTTTTTCAATTGATCAACCATACCGTCAATGACGGGGGAAAATCAAAACTTGCCCAATGGATGTTGGCGAAAAGCGATCCGGCGACCGCACAAAAGCGCTATGCGGCCATCAAGGAACTGTCAGAACAAGAGGCATTTTTATTGAATTTTGAAGCCTTGGGAAAGGCTTTTTGGAAAGAGGAAAAGTCCAAAACAGCCTTTTACGAATGGTTGAAAAGCCCCTCTATCTGGAAATCCTGGTTTATCATACCGGCCATTATCGGCCCTTTGGTGGGTATTTCACTTCTGGCGGGAGTACTTTTTGCGGGACTTCCTGCTTCCTTGATTAGCGTGTTTATTCTGCTGGGTATGTTTTTTTTAAGCTTCGTATTTGTTCCTCTGATGCAAGTTGCCAAGTATATGCCTAATGAAGGTGACCTCAAGACTTTAACAGCATGGGCGCGCCAGCTCGAGAACATCACTTTTGAGAATGATCATTTAAAGAAGCTTCAAAAGCCCGTCATCGATGGAGAATACAAGGCTTCCGAAGCGCTAAAAGCTTTGGAACAGCAATCTTTTATGGTGCAAAATAGAATCAACCTGATGTACCTGATCTTCAACCTGCTCTTTTGGGTTGATTTTTCCATTCTGCTGAGACTGGAAAAATGGAAAAAGCAATACGCAGGACAACTCCAACAATGGGAAACGCTCTTCAACGATTGGCAGGCCCTAGTGTCTTTAGCGGCATTTACTGCAGAGGAGGATCTGCGCTCTGATATGGCTTGGACCACAGAATTGACCTTGGATGCCGAGGATATCAGGCACCCACTGATCCCAAAAGAAACTTGTATAGGAAACGACTTCGCCCTTGCTAAGCAACAGCAGATCGTTTTGCTGACCGGCTCAAACATGTCTGGCAAAACCACTTTCATGAGAACCTTGGGCATCAATATGGTCCTTGCCAACCTCGGCCTCAACCCTTTTGCCACCAAATTCCATATCGGCCCTTTTCTGCTGTTCACCAGCATGAGAAACACCGATAATCTGGGGGAAAATGTGAGTTCGTTCTATGCTGAGTTGGCCAGGATCCGGAAGCTGCTCGTCGAAGCCGAACGGGGGCAGCCGGTGTTTTTCCTCTTGGACGAAATCCTAAAAGGCACCAACACCACCGATCGCATCATGGGGAGCGAAGCATTGATAAGGCAACTGACAGACAGCAATTGTAAAGGCATCATCTCTACCCACGATATTGAACTCAGTGAATTGTCCTCAAGAACCCCTTCCCTGATCAATGCCAGTTTCCACAGTGAAATAAAGGAAAATGAAATTCTCTTTGACTATAAGATCAAGACAGGCCCTTGCCCCAGCTTCAACGCCCATAAATTAATGGAACTGATGGGAATCAAGTTTGTCTAGAGAGGTCAATTTTGGAATTCAGTTACCCTCGATAAATCCACTGGAGTATGAAGAACAACCAAATCAATTACGTTGAATTCAAGGCGAAAAACCTTGAGGAGATCAAGCATTTTTATAGTGAATCATTTGATTGGCGCTTTCAGGATTATGGCCCGACTTATATCGCCTTTTCCGACAGTGGTCTAGAAGGTGGGTTTGAGAAATCCGATGAGAACGTCATTAATGGGGCTCTCGTCATCCTTTATCATGAGAATCTCGAGGAAATTAAAAAGAAGATTGTCCAATCAAATGGGACTATCTCCAAAGATATTTACTCATTTCCGGGCGGAAGAAGGTTCCACTTCCTCGATCCTTCGGGGAATGAACTTGCTGTTTGGTCAGACAAATAGACTTTCACAGCAGCCTGAGCATACAAGGCGGGATAAACGGTGAAAAAGAACGTGGATTTTAAAATCTATTGGGTAAAATCAGACCCCGAACAGCCAATGGTGATTAAAGCACCATTATTCACAACAAGGGCTACCTGAAATAAGATAGCGATAGCCATTTAGCACTCTCGTTCTATAGCCCTAAGGCACAGCCGGTTCAAATCAACCCTACAGAGAAAACAGAACAAGCTACATCTTTTTAAGGAGCAAACCAATGCTAGTTTTGTATCAGCCTTATGTTGGCATTAATATTGATTAAACCACCTTTATAAATCAAATTTTTAACTTTAACCAACAAATATCATGAGTTCACTTCTTTATATTATTGCTATTATTTTGGTCATCGGCTGGATTTTGGGAGCCTTTGTTTATAGTGTAGGCGGACTGATTCACATCTTGCTTGTATTGGCAGTGATCGCCGTGTTGTTCAGATTAATTGGGGGAAGGGGAGTTTAGGAAGCCCGACCACTGCAAGCTGATTCTTTTATGCTCAGCCATATAAACACTGCCCTAGGATGCGGGCGGTGTTTTTCATTTTATAATCATCCCCCAAGTCCGCTCTCTTCCAATTATTATTTTACGGAGCAGGGGAAGATGGTCAAAAAAAATAAAGTGAATCTTATTACAAATCCGGATTAAGGTAATAATTTTGCGCTCCCCCGTTTTATTTAAGCATTGTTAATGCTAACTTTAACGATCAACACAAATAATTTAAGTAAAAGACCAGCATGGGATTATTCGACTTTTTCTCAAGTGATATAGCC
>Ga0079223_10002326_pt1 | contig 11742 bp, 8 predicted proteins | sample Stecom2011_FD_75072 | JGI IMG/M metagenome (GOLD analysis project Ga0079223, IMG submission 75072) | Agricultural soil microbial communities from Utah to study Nitrogen management - Steer compost 2011 | ecosystem: Environmental > Terrestrial > Soil > Agricultural land | place: USA: Utah...
AGCTAAACTGGCTCAGGATAATGGCTGCATGGCCTGCCATGCTACTGATAAATCGACCCGGGTCGGACCTGGCTGGGGCGGACTTTATGGCAGCACGGTAGAACTCGCTGATGGTTCAAAAGTCACAGCAGATAACACCTACCTGACAGAGGCTATTACAGCTCCGGATGCGCAGATTGCCGCTGGATTCCCGGCCGGCATGATGCCTTCCTACGCAAATATTCTGGATGCAGGTCAGATTGAAGCCATTGTTGCCTATATCCGTAGCCTGGAAGGAGAAAAATAATGATCCAGATTAAATACGAGACTCAAAGGCTAAGCCTACGCTTTTTCCTGTTAATGCTGGTTCTGTTCCTGTTTCAGGTTGGATTTGGTCTGCTTCTGGCTGCACAGCACATCGACCCAACATTGCTTGCAGGCGTATTCAACTTCAACATTGTCCGGGCTGAACATACTAACCTCGGTATTCTTTGGATTCTGACCGGGTTTATCGGCACGATATTGTTTATCGGACCACTATTATCAAAGCGCGAGCTTGCTGCTCCGGCATTGATCAAGTTTCTCTTCTACGCGCTGGTTGCCGTCGTTATCTGGAACGTATTTACGCAACTGCTAGCCCAACAGGGTATTGCTGGCTGGTGGCTGGGCCAGCCCTGGTTCCAGGAGGGCCTGGAGTATCTTGAAGCCGGTCGTCTTGCCGACATTGTGATTCTGGTTGGTTTTGCAATCCTGTGCTACGTGGTGCTTCGCACCTTCCCCCCTGTATCAGAGTGGACCGAAATTCACTGGGGGCTTGGGCTTGGTGTCGTCGCGCTGACACTGGTGTGGATCTTTGGTTTGTTCTTCATAGAGCGGCTGGATTTGCAAGAGTACTTCCGCTGGTATGTTGTGCATTACTGGGTCGAGGGCGTGTGGGAAGTCATCCATATCAGTCTTGTTGGCTTCATGGTGGTGCTGATGTTCAATGCCAGCATAAAAACCGTCGGTTATGCTGTGTTCTGGGGCATTTCGCTGGTCTGGCTTTCAGGCTTGCTGGGTAACGCACACCACTACTTCTGGATTGGTACACCTGAGTTCTGGCAGTTCTGGGGTTCGCTGTTCAGCGCCCTTGAGCCGCTGCCACTGATCTTCTGTTTCTGGCATATCTACCTTGATGCGCACCATAACAACAAGCCCATCGAGAACATGCCTGCCTTCTGTTTTCTTCTGGGCTCGGTGGTTCTGGAGCAAGTGGGTGCCGGTATTCTTGGCTTTACCATGACCTTCGCACTAACCAACGTCTGGTCACACGGTACCTGGATCACCCTAAGCCACGCGCACCTTGCCCTGTTCGGAACCTTCGGCATGTTAGCGCTGGCGGCTGCCTACTATGCAGTTCCTCTGATGCGCGGTGTTCGGGGCTTCGATCAGAGACTCGGCAAGCTCGGATTCTGGCTGGTGTTTACCGGCATGCTGGGCCTGGGCTTTGCCTTTGCCATAGGCGGCACTATACAGATATTCGTTTATCGCACGCTCGGACTGGACTGGTTTGGTGCTGACGTGTCCAATGCCATGCATATTGCCAAAGTTCAGGTGCCCATCTTTGGCCTGATCTTTACCTCCGGGGCAGCACTGGTTGTTTATGACCTGCTCACACTTGGGCATCGCGCCCATGATCCCGATCGTGAGGATCTGCACATAGAGCCGAATATCCCTGCTACCGGCTGGAGAAGTATGCTCACTGGCTGGGAAGCCGGAACATGGCTGCTGGGTATGTGGGTATTCGGGGCAATCATCACTATTGGGCTGTTAAGCTTCAACCTTGCGGATGTTCAGGCTGGAAGCCCTGTCTTCCCGTATCTGATGGCAGCGGTTGGTTATCCTGGCCTGCTCCTTATCACTTTACTTTTTGTCTGGCGCTTCCTTGCCTCGCTTTCTGCACGGGGAACCGCACGGATTCTCTCGCCTGCTGACGTTGCACCCGCGACCCGTTAAGCAGGCACCGGAAAGATGAAAAACGAGTGACCAGGGAATAACGGTTCGCTCTGAATAAGTACATGGTCGCCGCACTAGCGGTGACCATGTATAATCAGACCTCCAAAATTTTCCTCGTGAATCAACCAACGGTCACTAATCAAACTCCATGGAAAAAACCTACCAGCCAGAAAATATTGAACGTCAGTGGTACGAAAACTGGGAATCCAAAGGCTACTTCCGCCCTTCCGGTGAAGGTAAACCGTTCAGTATTGTCATCCCACCACCGAACGTAACCGGCAGCCTGCACATGGGGCATGCTTTCCAACATACCATCATGGATACGCTAACCCGCTACAAGCGTATGCAGGGCCACAACACCCTGTGGCAGGTAGGCAGTGACCACGCCGGTATCGCCACCCAAATGGTGGTTGAGCGCAAACTGGCTGCTGAAGAGGAGAAAACCCGCCACGATCTCGGGCGCGAAGAATTCATAAAGCGTATCTGGGACTGGAAAGAACAGTCCGGCAACACCATTACTGGCCAGATGCGCCGGCTGGGCAACTCCGTAGACTGGGATACCGAACGCTTTACCATGGACGAGGGCTTTTACAAGGCGGTACAGGAAGTGTTCATCCGCCTTTACAACGAAGGCCTGGTCTATCGCGGCAAGCGCTTGGTGAACTGGGATCCGAAGCTGCACACCGCTATTTCAGATCTGGAAGTAGAAAACAAGGAAGAACAAGGCTATTTCTGGCATTTGCGCTATCCGCTGGCAGACGGTGCCATGACGCACGATGGCAAAGACTACGTGGTGGTTGCCACCACCCGGCCGGAAACCATGCTGGGTGACACGGCTGTTGCCGTGCATCCGGATGACGAGCGCTACCAGCATCTTGTTGGCAAGTTCGTAATTCTGCCGCTGGTTAACCGCCTGATACCCATTATTGCTGATCATCACGCAGACCCTGAGAAAGGTTCGGGTTGTGTGAAGATTACGCCGGCTCATGACTTTAACGACTACGCCGTGGGCAAACGCAACAATCTGCCCATGATGAACGTACTGACCAAAGACGCGGATATTCGTGAGCACGCCGAGGTTTTCAACAGTGACGGCAGCGAAAACACGGAATTGAATAACACCTTGCCTGCGGCCTATGCCGGCCTGACCCGGGAAGACGCCCGTAAGCAGATCGTGGCCGACATGGAAGCCGCCGGCTTGGTTCACCAGGTAGAAGACCACGTAATGAGCGTTCCCCGAGGCGATCGCTCCGGGCTGATTATTGAACCCATGCTCACCGACCAGTGGTTTGCCGATGCCAAAGCCCTCGCCAGGCCCGCTATAGAGGCGGTAGAAGATGGCCGGATTCAGTTTGTGCCCAAGCAGTATGAGAATATGTATTTCTCATGGATGCGTGACATTCAGGACTGGTGTATTTCCCGGCAGTTGTGGTGGGGCCACCGTATTCCGGCCTGGTACGATACCGAAGGCAATATTTACGTGGGGCGCAATGAGGACGAGGTGCGCCAGAAGCACGGCTTGTCTGCAGGCGTTTCATTAAGGCAGGATGACGATGTGCTGGACACCTGGTTCAGCTCTGCCCTGTGGACATTTGGCACCATGGGCTGGCCGGAAATTACCGAGCGCCTGAAAACCTTTCATCCGACGGATGTTCTGGTTACCGGCTTCGATATCATCTTCTTCTGGGTTGCCCGGATGATCATGATGACCATGCACTTCATGAAAAATGAAGACGGCACGCCTCAGATTCCCTTCAAAACCGTTTATGTAACCGGCCTGATTCGTGACGAACACGGCGATAAAATGTCCAAATCCAAGGGTAACGTCATTGACCCGTTGGATATGATCGACGGTATAGAACTGGCATCGTTGCTGGAAAAACGCACTGGCAATATGATGCAACCCAAACTGGCCAAAAAAATTGCCAGGCACACAGAAAAAGAATTCCCCGAAGGCATCTCTGCCCACGGTACCGATGCGCTGCGCTTTACCCTTGCGGCCATGGCCACAACCGGACGCGATATCAACTGGGATATGAAACGCCTTGAGGGCTACCGTAATTTCTGCAATAAGTTATGGAACGCCGCCCGGTATGTGTTGATGAATACCGATGGTGAAGACTGTGGCATCAATGGTGAACCCGTAGAACTGTCTCTTGCAGATCGCTGGATTATCAGTGCCTTGCAGCAGTGTGAAAAGGATGTTGTGCGTCATCTGGATCAGTATCGCTTCGACCTGGCATCCTATGCCTTGTACGAGTTTATCTGGAACGAGTATTGCGACTGGTACCTGGAGTTATCCAATCCGTCGCCGAGTGATGACAACGACAGTGCTGAGGCCAAGCGTGGCACAAGGCGCACACTGGTTCGGGTACTGGAAACCGTACTACGACTCACTCACCCGATCATGCCTTTTATCACGGAAGAAATCTGGCAGCGCATTGCACCGCTGGCGGGCAAATCTGGTGACAGCATTATGCTGCAGCCGTTCCCGCAGGCAGATGATAGCAAGCGGGATGATCAGGCTGTTTCAGATATTGAATGGCTTAAAGGCGTGATCGTCGCGGTGCGTAATATCCGTGGCGAGATGAACATTTCTCCGGCGCGGAAAATTCCCGTTTTGTTCCGCGGCAACAGCGCGGAAGGCCAGCGCCGGATGAACGAGAACCGCCAATTCCTGAGTTCTCTGGCCAAGCTGGAAAGCCTGGACTGGTTCGAAGGCGATAATGCACCCATGAGCGCAACGCAACTGGTTGGCGATATGGAGGTGCTGGTGCCCATGGCTGGGCTGATTGACAAGGATGCGGAACTGAAGCGCCTGGATAAAGAACTGGAGCGGTTACTGAAGGAAATCGGACGTCTGGAAGGTAAGCTGAACAATGAGAAGTTTACCGCCAAGGCTCCGGTGGAGGTTGTCGAGAAAGAAAAAGAGAAGCTGGCAGAGGTCCAGGGTAACCTGAACCGGCTTAATCAGCAGCGTGCAGATATTGAGGCCATGTAGATATGGTGCCTGCGCGTGAGCACTCCATGAATGGCGGGCAGATTGCCATTCTTGGAGCTGGCTCTTTGGGGCGGCTCTGGGCCGCCCTTTTGCCATCTGGGGAATGTGGTTTTTTACCCCGCCTTGCCAGTATTGAGGGAGCAGGAGACCAGGCTGAGCGCACCAGGCAACCGCGAAACTTCAGCCGTCAGGAAAGCCTTTCCGAAACACGCTGTGAATACATCCTTGTACGCTCTGCTTCGCTAAACAGTGTGCGGAAACGGGAATCCATATCTCGTCCGTGGCTTTCTTATGTTGAGAATGTAGGGCTTTTGCTGGTTACGACTAAAGCCGGGGATACACTTTCTGCGTTGAGTGACTGGCTGCCGCATATTTCTGAAGACACTCCTATTGTTCTTTTTCAGAATGGATTGGGCAGTCAGCAGGCAGTTGTTGAACGCTGGCCGGCGCGGCCAATTTTGGCGGCCAGCACTACGGAAGGCGCAAACCGGCCGTCGCCGGACGTGTTGGTTCACGCTGGCACAGGTGATACCTGGGTTGGTGCCCTCACCAATTCTGCAATCAGCATCACTGCCGGCGTGGCTCAGCAATTGGCCGCAACCGGCCTGGGAGTTCATGCGGAAAATAATATCCTGTCGCGACTATGGCAAAAGCTGGTAATCAATGCGGGCATTAATCCCTTTACAGCACTTCTGGACTGCCCTAATGGTGACATACTGAATTCGCCTCTATTCCAGCAGACTGCCGACGAGCTTTGTGCCGAGATAGCCTTATTGCTGAACGCTGAAACTACCGAGGTGGTTTTGCCCGACGTTTTACGGAAGCGGATTGAGGCTGTTGCGAAGGCTACCGCCACCAACACATCGTCTATGCGGGCAGATGTTCAGGCCGGTCGGAAAACAGAGATTGATTTTATTAACGGCTATCTTGTGCAATCTGGACGGCAGCATGGTATTCCTACTCCAGTAAACCAAATGCTAACTGAACGGGTAAAATCCTTAAGCGTTGCGTAAATCGCCAGGGAGTTAATGCGCCGTTTGAAATTTGAAATTTTATAAATGATCAGGAGCTTGTTATGGGCAACCGGGTTTCAAAAGTATACACACGAACGGGCGATGACGGCTCTACCGGTTTGGGAGATGGCAGTCGTATTGCCAAGGATGCTCTGCGCGTAGAGGTGATGGGGTCTGCCGATGAACTAAACTGTCACGTTGGCATGCTGATCGAGCTTCTTGACAGTGATGATTCACTGGTTGAGATTTTGCGACGGATTCAGCATCACCTGTTTGATCTGGGCGGGGAATTTGCTATACCCGGCACGACGATAATCTGCAAAGATCACATCAACTGGCTGGAGAGCGTTCTCGACGACCATAATGAGAACCTTCCTTACCTGAAGAACTTTATTCTGCCCGGTGGAACGCCGGCTGCTGCCCAATGTCACCTGGCGCGATCCGTATGCCGTCGGGCCGAGCGCGTGGTGGTTGCACTCGGGAACGAGGATGCAATTAACACGCTCTCCAGACACTATCTGAATCGGCTTTCAGATCTGCTCTTTGTGCTTGCCAGAGTGCTGGCTCGCCGGGAAGACAGTGAAGAAATCCTGTGGGACCAAAAAAAATCCAGCCTCTGAGGGCTGGATTTTCTGACCAACCAGGCTTTACACCTTAAAGGCTTCCACCAGGTGCTGCAGAGCTGCTGTAAGCTCGGACATTTTACGAGAAGACTCCAGGGTTTCTTCGGCATTAGTGGCAGTGGTATGCCCCAGGTCACCGATTTTTTCAACACTGGAATTTACATTTTTAGATACCGCAGACTGCTCTTCAGCCGCCTGCGCTATTTGATGACTCATGTTCACAATGATGGAAATACCACCGGCGATGCGATCAAGTGCCTCTGTGACCTGCCCGGACTGTGCCACCGTTTTTTCGGTAACATTATGACTGTTAGTCATGGCCGTTACGGCATCCCGCACACCATGTTGTAACCGCGAAATCATTCCCTCAATTTCTTCTGTGGACTTATGAGTACGCTGAGACAGCGAGCGCACCTCATCTGCCACAACCGCAAACCCTCGCCCCTGCTCTCCGGCACGAGCCGCTTCTATTGCGGCGTTAAGTGCCAACAAATTCGTTTGTTCGGCGATGGCTTTAATTTCCACTAAAACCTGGCTGATGTTGTTGCTGTCGTCGCTAACCCGATTAATCACATTCATGGCACTGGAGATTTCTTCCGCCAACCGGTTTATCGTTGCAACCGTTTCTGCGACCACACCCCGGCCAGTTTCCGTATCACTCTCGGCTGTTCCGGCACTATCAGCCACTCTGTGAGCACTTTCTGTAACCTCCTGGACTGCCAGGACCATCTGGCTCATAGCCTCATTAATCTGGCCACTCTCTTCCATCTGATGAGCAACCGCCTCACTGTTTGCCTCTGCGGTATCTTTTACCCGAATGGCCTGTTGATCAACATCCATCGTAGTGCGACTGACAGAACGGATCAGCTCGGCAATCCGATCGGTCATGCTATTGAATTCAGTTGTCAGCTCGCCAAGTTCATCTCTGTTGCTCAGCTCTATGTGCGTTGTCATATCTCCGGCAGCTACACTACGGGCCGCATCTGTAAAGCGGTTAATAGCCGTGCGAACCGACATAAAGAAACCAATATACAGATAGACAACAAACAGAAGCACTGCCACCAGTGATCCGACGATAATACGCCGCTGGCTGATTTCATCATTCAGGCGCGATACTAGATTACCCCGAATAACACTAAACAATTCCACTGCCAGATCATCATAAAGCGCCAGTTCTGCCGTAATAATACTGTCGTACTCCGTCCATGGAAGCTCCATTCGAAATGGCGTAATGATGTTCACATCTAATGCTTCCTGGGCCACTAACAGGCTTTTACCGACCCGGTGAACTGTGTTTTCTGCGGCTTTGGCTAATTCAGGGGATGCGTCCAGAGCGACCGTAAGTGCTGATGTTAGTAGTGGCTCGCGATTTGTCAGTTGGTCAAACAAACCATTCAACAGTTCGCTCAGACTGCTGCCCAACTGCCCATCAATAAGTGCATAGATGCCGTAGGACCGTGCCCGCCCCATGGTGTTGCGCGCTTCCGGCAGCGACTCCTGAAGCAAACCAAGAAGTAATTGATTCTCTCTGGAGGTCTCCTGCCCAAGTCCCGAGATTTGGATCGTTGCTGACATCAGGGCTGACACTTTTTGCACAAACTCATTGTAATACCTGAACTGCGGATCAATATTTACCTGATAGGTATCGCTGGACCGCAGGGTTTCCCATTCGCGCTGCAAACTGATCACCTGCTCTTCCCAAGTGCCAGAGACATCAAACGACCGCCTTTTTTCGGTCAGAGTGTCGAATGTACGATCTATTTCGGCCACAGCTCTTTCGTAGGCAACTTGCAGCCCAGCTTCGCTGGTCATGATGGCAGGTGCACGATAGTCACGATAATCCATTGAAGAAGACAGCAGGTGCTCGACGTTTTTCAGCTGCTCAAGCCCCTCAACACCCCGGGTCATGGTTTGTACAGACCGGTTAAGCTCAGACATCACCAGCCAGGACAGGCCGCCGATTGGAAGCAAAAACAAAATGCTGATCAGGCTGAACTTATACACCATGGGCAGCCGATTCATCAGTACTATGGCGGGATTAATTAAATGTTTCACCGTTACCCCTCTCGCTGCAGCCTCAAGAACTGAATGTTCGTTCTCTTATTATATTGTCGCTCGATATATTAAAAACTCGAGCATCATTTGTTGTTGAAATGTAACTATTCTGTACACATACCTTCAAGCCAATCCCGAGATCACCAGAAGTGCCAGTACGCAAATCCAAACCAGCATACTCCGGTTAAGCAGGTCTCTGACGGCATTTAAGCTACGGCCCCCAAAGTCAGTCCACTCATCTGGATGAATACTCGAAAACCTCTCAGGATCCAGCGCATACCCGGTTAACGACCCTTTCGCAGAAATCATTAGAATTTCTTCTGTCTTTTTCCTTATTTTACGACGCATTAACCGCATATCATGAAGCCAGCCCGCAAGATCACCCGCAACGCCAAATGTCAGGGATAACAGCCAGGCCGGCACCCGGGCCATCCACTCCAGCAGTTGCAAATACCGCGGCCTTGCTGCTGCCTGTGGCCACTGAGCTGAAAGAGCGACAAGCCCCCGGGCCAGAATAGCAAACCCAATACCACCTGCCACATACCAAAAGCCAATCAAAAAAAAGCGCTGGAAAACTGTCAGCATTAAAGTTCTCAACAAAGATAAATGCATGATTTCCGGAGACAGCGCCGTGCCCCTGCTCTCGATTGGCAGCTTGTTTTGAACATGGTGCCAGGCGGCCTGCATATCGCCGCGCTGCCAGGCATTAATATAGGCCAACAATGGCTGTCGCCAACCCGGCATGCCCATTAATAAAACCAGAATCAGACACTCCAGGGGGTAACCCGCTATCCGCCACCCCATGCTCTCGAGTAAATAAACACCTGATCCAACACCAAGCGCGGGCAGGATGATCAATGCAAGCCCTGTTCTGGTTCTGGCTTCCTGGCCTGCTTCGACGGTCGCGGCCCGATGGAACCACTGCTGCCAGAGCTTATCACCAGAAAACGTGTCGAGTGCATCAAGACGTCGACGCAAAAGATAGGCTAACAGGAAGACTATCAGAACCATTTAGATACCTCCCGGCTCTGACGCTATTCCGGCCAAGAGCATTCTGAAATGCGCCCAGTCAAATGAAGGGCCCGGGTCGGTTTTTCGTCCGGGGGCAATATCACAATGGCCGACCAGTCGCTCATGGGTAATCTCGGGCCAGGCCGCCATAATCATTCGTGTTGCCGTAGCCAAAGACTGGTACTGGGCGTCGGTATAAGGAATTTCATCAGTACCTTCCAGTTCAATGCCAATTGAGAAGTCATTGCACTCCTGCTCACCGCAGAAACTGGAGCGCCCGGCATGCCAGGCTTTTTCCAACAGGCTGACAAACTGAACCATTGAGCCATCTCGCTTGATCAGCAAGTGTGCGGAAACCTGCATCGTGGCAATAGTTTCGAAATAAGGGTGCTCAGCAGGATCCAGCCGATTGCAGAAAAAGTCCTCAACCCACTGGCCACCAAACTGGCCAGGGGGCAAGCTGATGTTATGAACAACTAATAAACTGATAGAGGTGTGGTCTGGCCGGGGGCCAAAATTCGGAGACGCAAACCAGCGGGAACCGGGCATCCTGCCGGTAGCTCGAAGGATATCTGTTTGGCTGGGTTCAGTTTCGGACAAAGCAAATCCAAAATTATCAGGGCGTTAGAGCACGCCCTGATTGAAACACAAACTTGTCGGAGTTGCTATATTTTCAGTCTTTGCGGCTGTTGCGGAGATTATCAATAATAGATTCGAGAGCACGGTCAAAAATCAGACCATCATCCAGTACAGTAATTGCACCCTCCGCCATAGCGGCGCCCAGTTCATTACGATAGTACTCGGCAACTTTGGCGCCACTTCGATTAACAAAAATGTACTTGCCGGTCGCTTTTATAAAGGCCGCCAGTTTGCACCGGATTTTGTTGTCCTCTTTCGCCAGTTCAATCCAGGAGCCGACACGCAGAGCATCTGCACGAACGAGCCATTCTTGTGACACGGCCACAATGGGTTCTGCAATGGCCTCATCTGTCGGTACTGTGATCTCAGGAGCGTCGTCAGATTCTGTACGCTGCGCCTGCTGCTTCCCAGCGATGATCTCAGTGCCCGGCCCATCATCCGGCTCACCATCAGTGTCAGGGCTGGCAGAGCCGGCTTCCAGCAATTCCGGTGCCTTGGTCAGATCAACAACATCACTGGGGCCTTCTTCCAGTATATCGGTAGCTGGCACAGTGCGAGGTGATGATGAAACCAATCGCTGAAAGACATCAACATGTGCAAGTTCCAAATCCCGTATAGCTGCGTCCGTGGCAAACGGATCCCAGGAGATCTCCTGCAGCGCCTTGCGCAATTCATCAACAATTGAAGGAATTGATCGCAGCAGGTCACTTCGGGTGGTTTCGGTGACAGGCGTCGGATCAACACTCCAAATCAGTTGCTCAGTGAGTTTGCTGGCGGTTACCCATTGTTCGCTTTCTTCGCCCTCGCGCAGCACAACCCACTGCAGATACCGACTCCAGGCTTCGTTAAGAATCTGGACGACGGGCTCCGGCACTTCCCGGCCCTGCAGTTGTTCACTCACCAGGCTCTCTGCTGCTGCCAGTGCCCGCTCCTGCCGGGCGCGGCCTTCTTCGGCATCGCGAAGGCGCTGCTCAACCAGTTCCCGGCGACGCTGATCAAGGTCCATAAAGTGCTGGAAATCTTTCAGTAGCTCCTCGAACAAGTCAACATTATCGGTAAACTCATTCAGGATCCGATCAACAACGGATTCAATCTTTTCCAGTAGTGGGTCACGCTGGCCGGCCCGCTTTTCACTCCAGCCAATGGCAGAAAGCGCCATTTCATTGAGTAATTTACGTACCGGGTGACCACCACGGTTGAAGAAATTCTGATCGCTCAGGGCAACTTTAAGCACAGGAATCTGTAGCCGGCCAATCAGAGTTTTTACCACCGGATGCAGGTGACGATCTTCAAGAATAAAATCAAACAGCATGGCAACCAGATTAATAACATCGTTATCTACCTGTGCCACATTGAACGACTTACCGTTTGTCCTTGTCAGAATGGACTTGAGCTGATCATGAAGAGTAATCACCTGGTGCCCGCC
>Ga0079223_10002327_pt1 | contig 11742 bp, 7 predicted proteins | sample Stecom2011_FD_75072 | JGI IMG/M metagenome (GOLD analysis project Ga0079223, IMG submission 75072) | Agricultural soil microbial communities from Utah to study Nitrogen management - Steer compost 2011 | ecosystem: Environmental > Terrestrial > Soil > Agricultural land | place: USA: Utah...
CTTCGGGTTTGGCTTTAGTTCCCGTAGGCATATTGGGATAGTTTATCCACATCAATTTAACTTTAGAGAGATCCTCTTTTTCCAAAGCTGCTAAATCAGGTTGCCATCCATTTTCCTCTGTGAGATCGTATATTCGTGCTTTAGCTTGAACCAGATTGGCCACTGCCTGATAGGTAGGATAGCCAGGATTGGGTACCAAAACTTCATCGCCAGGGTTCAAGAAAGCCATGGAAATATGCATAATTCCCTCTTTGGAACCCATTAGAGGTAAAACCTCTGAATTGGGGCAAAGCTCTACACCATAACTATTTTTATAAAAGGAGGAAAACCCTTGACGAAGCTGAGGAATGCCAATGTAACTCTGGTATCCATGGTTATTAGGATTTTCGACAGATCGTTGAAGAGTCTGAATAACCTCCTCTGATGGCATTAGATCAGGACTACCAATACCGAGATTGATAATATCCTTTCCTTCGCTACGCATCTGATCAATCTGCTTGAGTTTCACCGAAAAGTAGTACTCTTTTACAGTGCCGATTCTATCGGCAGGTTGAATATTCATCACATTTTATTTATAGGCTACAAATAGCATTCAATTGTATATCTATATTTTTTTAGATCCCATCCCTCCGTTGGTTTCATATAACACATCGGCACCTTTATACTCACCCATGCCAGTCAAACTTCTACAGAGAGGTAAAATAGCATCCAGAGATTGTTTATATCGAGTCAAATCATCAAACATAACATCGATATAAAAGAGATATTCCCACTCCCTGCCAACAATGGGCAGAGATTGAATCTTTGTGAGGTTAATCTTATAAAAAGCGAGAATGGTAAGAATTTTAGATAAGCTACCTTCCTCGTGAGGAAGAGATAAAACAAGAGAAGACTTATCTATCTGTGATGAATCCACTACATTAGCGACATGTTCATCTCTACCTATGGCTAAAAATCGCGTATAATTGTGCTTGTTGGTTTCAATATCTTTACCAATAATCTCCAAATCATAAAGTTTAGACGCCAAGGTTGAAGCAATAGCGGCGACACCCACTTTGTTTTTCTCTTTTATCTTCTTTGCACTAAAAGCGGTATCTTCTGATTCGACAAGTCGGATATGTGGATACGCATGAAAGTAAGCTTCACATTGCGCCAATGCCATGGGATGAGAATGCACTTCGGTGATATCTTCAATACGCTGTCCAGGCAATGCCATGAGCTGATGCTTAATTCGCAGCTTATGTTCTCCCATTATTTTAAAGCCATAATCCTTGAGTAAAGTGTAGTTACCCAACAATCCACCCACAAGGGTATTCTCAATGGCAATCATCCCCATTACATCTGGTGCAGCTTTCATAGCCTGAAACACCTCTTGAAAGTTCATGCAGGAAATATACTCCACTTCTTGATTTTTGAAAAAAGCACGAACAGCAATATCATGGTTTGATCCTGGGATACCCTGAATGGCTACTTTGATTGAATTATTACTCATGACTTATGGTTAATTGAAAAAATTGATAAAAAAAATCCCGTCTCCTCTTAAGGAGCGGGACTTTCTATATTTTTGTACCTATTCTTCTCTTCGATTAGGGAAACACAAAATCCACTCCTTCTGGCGTATAACCAAAAAAGTAAAAAAAGAAGAAATAAAAATAGGTAGTAACTATCATATCATTTTTGCTTTTGAGCATAGCAAATGTAAAAAGAAATATCTCATCCTGCAAAACTTTTGTAAGAAAATAACAATTTGAGGATGTTTTTTATCAAATAGTAATTATTTAAACCGCATAACTTACTATCCGAAAGAGGTAATTAATGGCCTTAATGCGGCAATTCGCTCAACTCAAGCCATCGTGTTTCTAATTCATCCAACTTTTTCAATAACTCTCCCAACTGGGTAGAAACTTTAAGCAACTCCTCACCAGATAGTTTTCCTGAACTAAGCTCTTCTTCCAAAACCGTCTTTTTATTTTCAAAATCCTCAATACTCTGCTCTACACTCTTCAACTCTTGCTTCTCTTTAAAAGTGATTTTGCGCACTTTTTCTTTTCCTTGATTTGTTGTTGATTGCTTCGGAGCTTTTTTCTTTTCAGAAGGCACCTCGAGCACTTGTTGTTTTTTTAAATACTCCTGATAGCCAGAATAATTACCTGGAAAATTTTTTATAACTCCCTCCCCTTCAAATACAAATAGCTGATCGGCCAATCTGTCTAAGAAATATCTATCGTGAGAAACAATTAAAACACAGCCTGGAAATTGAAGAAGATATTCTTCTAAAATATTGAGTGTAAAAATATCCAAGTCGTTGGTGGGCTCATCTAAAATAAGAAAGTTCGGGTTACGCATCAACACTGTCATCAAATAGAGTCGTTTACGTTCGCCTCCACTTAACTTACTCACGAAAACATGGTGCATTTCGTTGGGGAACATGAAATAACGAAGAAATTGTGCGGCATTCATACTTCTTCCATTGCCTGTATCAATATCGTCCGCAATCTCTGAAATAACATCAATCACTTTTTTATCATCATCCAGCTGAATCCCGTCTTGTTGATAATAACCAAAAACGACTGTTTCGCCTCTGTCAATTTTGCCTGAGTCAGGTTTAAGATCGCCAGTTAAAATGTTCAACAAAGTACTTTTACCCACACCATTTTTACCCACAATTCCAATACGCTCGCCTTTCACAAACTTGTGCGAAAAATCTTTTAACAAGACTTTGTCGTCAAAAGATTTTTGAATATCGTACAAATCCAAAACTTTACTTCCCAAACGGGAAGATTGTATATCCAAAGTCATCTCTTGCGAAGTTGTCTTCTGCGAAGCCACATCTTTTAAATCGTAATAAGCATCAATACGGTATTTAGCTTTGGTGGCACGCGCTTGTGGCATTCGATCCATCCAAACTTGCTCTTTTCGCAGAAGATTGCGCGCTTTTTCTATTTCCAGGTTTCGCTGAGACATGCGCTCCTTGCGTTTTTCCAGATAGTAAGAGTAGTTACCTTGATATTTATAAAGAGACTCATTCTCCAATTCATAGATAACATTACAAACCCGATCCAAAAAGAACCGATCGTGCGTAACCATCAGCAAAGTAGCTTTGTTGCGACTCAAATAATCTTCTAACCAAGCCACCATATCCAAATCTAAATGGTTGGTAGGCTCATCTAAAATCAAAAAATCGGGTTCTTCAATAAGTGCCGCAGCCAATGCTACACGTTTTAGCTCCCCACCAGAAAGTTGGTCTACAGATTGCTGAAGCTGTGTGATCTTTAACATGGATAGAACCTGCTTAACGCGCGATTCATAATCCCATGCTTGCAATCGATCCATCTTTTCAACCAAGCGGTTTATTTCATCCTGATTATTAGATTCTAAAGCCTCTTCGTAGCTTCGTACCACTTGCATGGTTTTATTGTTGCTGCTAAAAACCGCTTGCAATACATTCAACCCCTCATCAAAAACAGGATCTTGTAGAAGATATACTGTTTTAATTCCGTTACGTATGGTAACGTTGCCCCCATCGGGCGTAAATTTTCCTGAAAGAATATTTAACAAAGTGGTTTTCCCCGCTCCATTTCGAGCAATTAGAGCACCTTTATCTCCCTCTTCTAAACCACAAGATATAGAATCAAACAATCGTATATCGCCCCAATGGTGTGTTAAATTCTCAACTGAAAGTGTGTTGGCCATTAATGTACTTTTAAATCTAATTTTTATATAAAACGAGCCGTGGTATTATTTCTCACAAAGGAAGATAATCATCAAATTATGGCACGGATTGCAAAGCCGCGCCAGCAAGAGTGGCAATTAGAACAATCTTCGTTTGACCATTTTACAGATCGTACCTACGGCGCTTAAGTTACTGTGGGCAAAGGGTTACTATAAACAGAGCTACTCTTTCGGAGTGCAAGTTTCTGCCAGTTTGAAACTTTGTTTATTATAAACAAGTTTTTTGATTAATTGGCATGAAATGAACTTAGTTGTAGAAATTACATTTTAAAAGCATATCTACAATCAAGTTACGCATTTTAACTCCGTTAGGAGCTTCCTGTCAGTTATACCATCATAACGGGTGCAGAAATTTTGTCAATCAATTTCAACTCTTCATTGCTAAATTCTATGTTCTTAAGCGACTTCAAACTATCTGAAAGCTGAGCTACAGAACTGGCTCCTACTAAAACTGAAGTGATTCTGGGATCTTTCAACAACCAGGCAATAGACATTTGTGCCAGTGACTGACCTCTATTTGCTGCCACCTCATTCAACTGACGTAAAGCATTTTGACGATCGGCAGTTAATGACTCTTTCTTAAGAAATCCATGTTCTTTGGATATACGAGAATCTGCTGGAATCTCCTTAAGATAGCGATTTGTTAATAAACCTTGTGCCAGTGGTGAAAAAGCAAGTCCTCCAATTCCGCGTTTGCCCATTACGTCACGCAAATCTTTTTCTACCCAACAATTCAAAATACTATAACGAGGCTGGTGAATGATGCATGGTGTACCCAAATCATTGAGAATAGCTGCCGCTTTTTGAGTTTGTTCTGCACTATAGTTGGAAATACCGACATACAATGCTTTCCCCTGACGAACCACAAGATCCAATGCACCCATAGTCTCCTCGAGAGGAGTTTTATCATCGGGGCGATGGCTGTAAAATATATCCACATAATCCAGCCCCATTCTTAGTAAGCTTTGATCTAGACTCGAGACCAGATACTTCTTTGATCCCCACTCACCATAAGGCCCAGGCCACACATAGTAATCTGCTTTGGTGGAGATAATCATCTCATCGCGATAGGGTTTGAACTCTTTGGATAAGACTCTACCAAAATTAATCTCAGCCGAGCCCGCTTCAGGACCATAGTTGTTGGCCAAATCAAAATGAGTTATTCCGTTATCAAAAGCATGGGTGAGCATTTTCAATATGTTATCGAAAATGTCCACTGACCCGAAGTTATGCCACAATCCTAAAGAGATAGCAGGCAATAAAAGTCCACTGTTTCCCGACCTTCTATAAATCATTTTATCGTACCGACTTTGATCTGCACTATATTCCATAATGGTAAAATTTATTTGCTTTAAAAATATGAAATTCTTTAACCAATAGACAAAATTATTATAAATTACAATCCACAATAATTACAACATCTATCGATGATTATGGATTGATTGGTTAGTATAAAAATCAATCACTCTGCCAATAGTCTGCTGACACACATCACAGAATCCATCTGCCTCATTGGTTCGCATTCTGCAATGGATAGCAGGCCTATAAACACCTTTGGACATATAGCCGCCACCTTCAAAAACACCCGTAATTTTTTCATAAGCTGGCCGTATAGGCGTAGGAATGGGTGTGCTTTCTGAAACAAGACTTTTCCATTTGCTATCAAAGTCGATCAAAGTTGTGAGATTGGGCTGCCAGGGTTCAGTTTCTAGATTGATGTAATCGGAATAAGTAACGTCCACCCCAAAATACTCATCTCCCAAACCAGCCAACCCGTGTCCCAGTTCATGAATCAAGATTGTGCCAGAATGAGGATTGTCAGAAGTAACAATAGAAAAGTGGTTATAAACTCCCCCTCCCCCATATTTCTTGGTGTTTACAAGCACAATAATATGATCATGAGGAATACCAGTAACCACATCGTGAATTTTCCAGAGTGACTCTGTCTCCAAATAGCGATCTACCCCAAAGGTATTAAAAGAGCTATTTAAAATGGTGCTTCGCCATACTTTAGCGCTTGGATCATCTGTTCCAGACTCTTCGGATAGAGCTGCTACAGCACGAATGGTAAAATCTTCACGACGAGAGGCATAAGGTTCAATCTTAAAAAGATTCTTAGAGAGTCGCTCCACATCCGCAAAAAACTTATTTTCCTCTTCATTTGTATATCCTTCTGCAACAAAAAGGAGATCCACTTTTTTAGAGGGATTATCCTCACCAAAAACAATCTTTGTTTGAAAAGCAGTCTTCTTTTGATGAGTAATAGTCAAACTATTAGGATCAATCGTCTCCTTAAATAAAGGAATAAAGTTCCCTTGGCGAGTTCGTGCTTCCACTGCTAACTCTATTTTATGATTGGGAAATGGCAAAATGATCGTTTGTTCAAAAGCACGTGTTTTAACAGTAGCCTCTTTGATGGTTCGCCACTCTTCAAACAGAGTAGAGAATCCTTTTTTATAAAGAGTATCTCCACTTTGTGGGTGAAAAAGGAAAACGCGGTATTCACCAAAATCAAAAGGAGAAATTAATTGCTCCATGCCGTCCTCTACTTGATTAAATTGAGATAGACGAACAATAAAACCCGATTGATTTTGATCATTTCCAGCCAATACAAAATCTACACGCAACTTTTTAGAGAAATCAAATTGTGATGAAGGAGTTATTTTTTTGCTAAAACCACTTCCAATAAGAAGAAGAAAAAGAACTACTCTAAATAACCATCTATTCATAAATCCATCCATTAAAGGCTTTGCAAGATAGCGATTGTTTGTTACTTTTGAATTTACACTTACACGTAAAACTCATTTACTGTAAAACAATTCACAAAACATTTCCCATTTAATATGATTAATTCTTCTCAAACATCACAATGGATCAACAAAATAATTGCAAGTTTTCTTGAACTCATTCCTTTAAGTGAGGAGAGCTATTTGGCATTGGACTTTCTTTTAAAAGCAGCCATTATAGCTGCCGTTGCCATTGGAGCGCACCTCCTTGTTCGGAAAATAGTTATTCACTATATCATAAAAATCACTGAAAGAACAAAAAAGACCGAAAACAACTTTATGATTCGGAGAAAAGTGTTTCATAAGTTGATACATCTGATTCCTGCCACCATTATTTATTATTTAGCTCCCGTAGTTTTAGATCAGTATAAAATATTCTTAGGGATAATCAATAAAATAGTGATCGTCTATTTTATTGTAATGATTTTTGCAGCCATCCAAGGAGCAATAAGGGTGATAGAAGATGTTTACAATACCAAACCGCATGCGGCAGAACGGCCTATTCGCACGTATACACAAATGCTCATACTCATCTCATACTTAATAGGTGCACTCATCATAATATCCTATATTTTCGATGTGCAAATTACAAAAATCCTCGCAGGGATGGGGGCTATGGCTGCTGTCATGATGTTGATCTTTAAAGATACCATATTGGGTTTGGTAGCAGGGGTTCAATTGAGTGCAAACGAAATGGTTCAAGTAGGGGATTGGATCGAAATGCCCGCTTATAATGCCGACGGAGATGTTCTGGAAATAACACTCAACACAGTTAAAGTTCAAAACTGGGATCGGACTATTACCACCATTCCTACTTATGCAATGGTTTCAAGCCCGTTCATCAACTGGCGTGGAATGCAAGAATCAGGTGGACGAAGAATTAAACGTTCGATTAATATTGATATGCGAAGCGTGAAGTTTTGTACGTCAGAGATGCTTGAGAAATACAAAAAAATACATCACCTAAAAAAGTACATTGAAGAGCGACAGGCAGAAATAGAGGAGTACAATAAAACCATGGAAATTGACGATTCAGTCTTGGTGAACGGACGAAGAATGACCAACTTAGGGGTTTTTAGAAAATATCTGGAGAACTACTGCTCCGAACATCCAAAAGTCAATATGAATATGACCTTTTTAATTCGACATTTGCAACCCACAGAAAAAGGGATTCCTATAGAAATATATCTTTTTAGTGCAGATACGAGATGGGCAAAATATGAAGAGTTACAAGCAGACATCTTTGATCATGTGTTGGCCGTAATTTCAGAGTTTGAATTAAGTGTTTTCCAAATTCCAAGTGGAGAAGATATTAAAAGTTTACATCTATAAATAACATTAATTAACAATCAGAAAAAATGAAAAAGCCTATTAGTTTCCTTCTATCCATTTTTACAATACTCTTTTTTACGGGTTGCAATCTTTCACCAGATAAAAATGAGAGTGTATATTTATTTAGTTGTTTCACGGGTGACAGCAGAGATGGACTACACCTGCTCTATAGTGAGGACGGCTACAAATGGGAAGCGTTGAATGGTGGAAATTCCCTATTGACTCCAATGGTGGGAAAAGATAAACTTATGAGAGATCCATGTATTATTGAAGATGAGGATGGAACTTTCCACATGGTATGGACAGTAAGTTGGACTGAAAAAGGAATTGGATATGCCCATTCAAAAGATCTAGTTAACTGGTCAGAACAGCAATATATACCAGTTATGGAGCATGAAGAAGGAGCAAGAAATAGCTGGGCACCAGAGATTACGTACGCTAAAGATGCGAAAGAATTCATGATCTATTGGGCGACCACCATCAGAGGCAAATTTCCTGAAACTCAAATTGAAGAAGATGATGGCTACAACCACAGAATGTATTATACTATAACCAAAGATTTTAAATCGTTTTCGGATACGAAGTTATTGTATGACGCAGGGTTTAATGTAATCGATGCATCCATAGTTCCACATAATGGTGAGTTTATTATGTTTTTGAAAGATGAAACTCGCATACCCCCTAAAAAATCTTTACATGTAGCAAAATCAACCAGCTTAACAGGACCATACAGTCAACCAAGCGCAGCCATCACAGGCGATTATTGGGCTGAAGGGCCAACTTCGCTTTATATCGATGGAAAGTGGATAGTCTATTTTGACAAGTATAGAAACCGTCAGATGGGCGCAGTTGAAAGTGAAGATCTAATAAACTGGACTGACATTACAGATTCTATTTCATTTCCTGCAGGAACAAGACATGGTTCTGCCATTAAAGTCAACAAAAAGATTCTCGATAATATTAGAGCATTAACAGAAGAAAATCTTTAAGAGTTCAAGAATCGACTGAAGAAAAATTAACAAAGGCGCTCCATTCCATGAAGCGCTTTTGTCATTATTGCACCAAACTCATTTCATCTAACAGATAACCCGCACCAGCAAATTTATCAATGATAAAAAGAGCATATCTAATATCGATGGAGATATTTCTACATTGATCGGGGTTAAACATCAAATCGCTCATTACTCCTTCCCATGCACGGTCGAAGTTCACGCCAATAAGTTCACCGTTTGAATTGATAATTGGGCTTCCTGAGTTCCCTCCTGTAGTATGATTGGTGGCAATAAAACAGACAGGCACTGTACCATTCACTTCATATCGTCCATAGTCTTTTGATTCATAAAGTTCTTTGAGTCTTTCTGGCACACGATAGTCATAAATAGCTGGATCATTTTTCTCCATGATGCCATCCAAAGTCGTAAAGTAATCATACCGCACAGCATCACGAGCTTTGTAGCCTTTTACCTGACCATACCCTACCCTCAAAGTAAAGTTTGCATCGGGGTAAAAATTCTTAGTAGAATCAAAAGCCATCAAAGCTTGCATATAAATCCTATTTAGACTATCAAGCTGAGCGTTATATGTACGATAACCCTCGGATATTTTCCCGTAATAAACTTCTACCAAATCTCCATACAATAAATAGGCAGGATCTTTTTTCACCTTTCGAAAATTCTTTTGAGAGGGATTGTTCAATAAAGCGTTCGTCTTTTTTTGATTGGAGAAAATACTTTTTTTGAATACATTTTCCATATACGCATGAACATCCCCTTTATACTTAGAGTCTATTTGCTGATAAAGAGAAGGGTGAAATTCTTTTGAGCTATTGTCACGAAAAGCGATTAATAATTCGGGAGAAACTTCTGAATCAATGGAATTACTGTAATCTTTAAAATGGCTGTTTGTCCGTTCTTGCAACTCCTGAACAGCTTCATTTATCTTCATCTCATCCACCTCTTTTTGATCCAGCAAGGAGACCAAAGAACCATAGTGTCCAGCCAGCTGAATCATCTCCAACCCATTGCGGCCAATCAACTCAAGCATAAGATTTCTTGCCAGATTGTACTCAGAAAAATGAGAATAGACCTCCTTGTAGCTTTCCAATAAAGTTCCCCATTTCTCCTCCCTCTCTTGCTGAGCCATCACCCATTTCTGAAAACCTTCTTCTTCTTCCTGCTTTTTGTGAATGGCATCTAATATCTCCAATCCTCGTATTTCGCCTCGCCATCTTTTCCATGCGTTTGAGACTGATGCTGACTTTGAAGCATATTGAATGCGGGTAGCAGCATCCATTTCCATATAATGCCTATAAACACTGAGTTTCTGCGTACGAACATCAATCAACTGAGGATAGAGTACTTCTGTTAACATCTCTATATGGTACGAAGGCACATATTGGGCTGTGCTGCCTGGATAACCAAAGATCATGGTAAAATCCCCTTCTTCTACCCCTTTTAAACTGATGGGAAAATGATGCTTGGGTTGATAAGGTACATTGTCTGAAGAGAAATCAGCTGGTTGATTGTCTCCATTGGCATAAATCCTAAAGAGAGAAAAATCTCCTGTATGGCGTGGCCACATCCAATTATCTACATCCCCTCCAAATTTACCAATTGCAGAAGGAGGTGCGCCTACCAAACGTACATCGGTAAATTCTTCATAAATAAATAAAAAATATTGATTGCCCTGAAAAAAGGGTTCAACCAAAGCAGTGAAATGAGTCTCTTCTGTGGAGGATTTTACAATCTTATCAATATTCGATGTGATGATTTTATTTTGTTGCACCATAGATAAACTCTCATCCACATCTTTTAAAACTGAGTCCGTTACATCGACCATGCGCCTGAGAAACGTAACAGACAACTTTTCGTTGGGAAGCTCTTCGGATTGAGACATGGCCCAAAAACCATTGGTTAAATAGTCGTTTTCAACGCTGCTGTGCTTCTGTATGGCAGAATATCCACAATGATGGTTGGTCATGAGAAGACCTTTATCGGAAATCAACTCACCTGTGCAGCCACCTCCAAAAATTACCACCGCATCTTTCATGCTGGATTCGTTGATGCTGTAAATATCTTTCGCTGTTAAACGAAAACCCCTATCCTGCATCTCGGTAATATTCTGATGTTCCAATAAAAGTGGAATCCACATCCCCTCTTTGGCATAACTCTGAGAGAAGATTAGCACCAAAACAAACGTCATTTTTCTTACCATAACCTATATTTCACGAATAATTTATAAACAATCAAATAAAAATAAATTCTATATCCTTGGATCTCCAAATACTAAATATACCTAAAAGGAAACTTGCCAAAATTCTAACAATACGACCAAGACTAAAACTTACGTAACTCTTCAAATAACAAATCCACAGGCAACCCCATTACATTAAAATAGGAACCCTCAATTTTACGAATGCCTATTAATCCGATTCATTCCTGAATTCCATAACTCCCCGCTTTATCAAAAGGATGAAATGTATTCACATAATAGTTGATATCTTCTGCACGTAGATCGCGAAACCACACTTTAGTAATGTCTTTAAATGCCACTTCTTTACGCGCTGATTTTATAGCTACGCCCGTGATTACTTCGTGCATTTTCCCGCTCAACAATTTCAACATCTCAACTGCCTCCTCTTTATTGGCTGGTTTATTAATGATATTATTATCGATAAGCACAACAGTATCGGCCGTAACAACCAATTTGTTGGGCTGTTTCCAAATGTATGCATAGGCGGCCATCTTATTAAGAGCCAACCATTGGGGCACCTGATGGGCGGATAGTTCATTAGAAAAATCCTCACATAAATCGGGATAAACCTCAGACCTGAAAGGAATGCCCGACTGTTGCATCAACTCTTGGCGACGAGGCGAGTTAGAAGCTAATATAA
>Ga0079223_10002329_pt1 | contig 11740 bp, 10 predicted proteins | sample Stecom2011_FD_75072 | JGI IMG/M metagenome (GOLD analysis project Ga0079223, IMG submission 75072) | Agricultural soil microbial communities from Utah to study Nitrogen management - Steer compost 2011 | ecosystem: Environmental > Terrestrial > Soil > Agricultural land | place: USA: Utah...
AATTACGTAATTTTGAAGTTGATTATGAATGAAAAACTTAGCAAACAGGAACTGCACAACTTAGCTATGAACATTGTTGGCAAACTCCTAGAAGTTGATGGATATGAATTTTTGGGAGTCAATTCCAAATTAAAAACTGACCCCCAATTTGTGGCCTTAAAGGACAAACAAGTTTATTTTGTGATTGTTCGTGCGGTTTCTTATCCAGAAGACGCGAATGCTTACGATCCTTTTCTTATGAAGACTATTAAGGAGCACGCCGAAAAGTTTGATGCCAAAGCCTTATACGCAGGTGTCGGTTTGGGCCACGGCAACGATTATGGAAAACCTGTATTGAAAGGTGAAGATTATACTTTGGTTTATAACGGATTGCAAGAGATAAAATAGGCGTTTTATGAAACAGTTGCTCTTTGTATTATCGATTTTTCTATTAATTTCCTGTGGACAAAAACCTGCAGAACCCATTTATTTGGAAGGGGAGGCGTTTGGAACTACCTACCATATTCAATTGTTTTCAAAGGAGAGTTTTAACGCCCAAAAAGGTATAGATTCGGTTGTGCAAGCCATCAATCACTCCATGAGTACGTATATTCCCGATAGCGATATTTCCAGAGTAAATAGTGGCGATTCCACAGTTGTGGTAGATTCTAATTTTCGGGAGGTATTTGAGATTTCGGCCGAAATCAATAAAACTACCGATGGATACTTCGACCCAACTATTGGCGTACTTAGGAATGCCTATGGATTTGGGGATGTAAAACCTCTTAAAAATATCGATAGTAAAACCCTTGATTCCCTCATGCAATTTGTCGGTTTTAATAAGGTAAAATTAAATGAAGATGGCACCATCAGCAAAGAATTTCCACAGATTTATTTTGATTTTAATGCAATTGCCAAAGGCTTTGGAGTAGATTGTATTGGGCGTTATTTAGAGTCAAAGGGAGTTACGGATTATTTGATTGAAGTAGGCGGTGAAATATTGACCAAAGGAGTAAACCTCGCTAACGGCCACGAGTGGACAATCGGGATAGAAACTCCAGATTCCGAATTAGAAGACCGAGAATATAAAGCGACCGTAAACTTGAAGAATGTAGGTTTAGCAGCTTCTGGGAATTATCGAAAATTCAGAGTTGATTCCGCTACAGGAAAGCGATACGTACATACTTTAAATCCATTGACCGGTTCGGCAGAACAGAGCGATGTAACCAGTTCAACGGTTATTGCGTCAACGTGTGGGGTGGCAGATGCTTATGCCACTGCATTTATGGCATTGGGGATTGAAAAATCTAAGGAGGTTTTGAAAAAACTTCCCGACGTAGAAGCTTATCTTACTTATACTGACTCCTTAAACCGAGATCAATTATTTGTGACCGAAGGCTTCAAAAAGAGACTAGGCCAGTAGTTTTTTACAAACTGGAATCAATTCTCCTTTTGGCAATCTGTATTCTTCAATTTTTGAATCAGATAAGCTGGAAGTATAATCTACAGCAACTACTTCAAAACCAATACTTTTCAACTTTTTGAAATAATCCATTCCATAAACCCGAACGTGGTCGTATTGTCCAAATATTTTGGCGCGTTCTTTAGGATCGGTAATGCTATTATCTTCAAAAGTGGTTTTACGATCGGCTTCATATGGCACTTGCAGAATCGCTGTACCTCCAGGTTTTAGAATGCGATAAAGTTCCTGCATAGCTTTAGTGTCGTCGGGAATGTGTTCCAAAACATGATTACAGATAATGAAATCGAAGGCGGCATTAGAAAAGGGGAGATTACAAATATCCGCTTTTACATCGGCTATGGGAGAATTTAAGTCGGTGGTAGTGTAATCCAGATTCTTCATTTTTCTGAACCTTTTATAAAATGCCTGTTCAGGGGCAAAGTGAAGGACTTTTAGTTTTGCAGAAAAGAATTCGGTTTCATTTTGAAGGTAAAGCCATAATAGTCGATGTCTTTCCAAGGAAAGCGTGCCGGGAGAAAGTACATTTTCGCGTACGTTTTCATAACCGTATGGCAAAAATTTTCTATAAGACTTCCCATCGATAGGGTCGGTATATTTGTTTCCTCTTAGAAAAAAGGCCAAGATAGGACGCCCCATAATACTCAATCGAATGAGCAAAGGTCTTGGGATGGTATTGAGGATTTGTTTGAACATTTTATTGCTGTTGCTAAAACCCTGTAGTTTCAGTTAAACGCTGAATGTATTAGGTTATGGTAGACGTCTGAATTCCTTTTCTTCATCGCTTTCAATTCCCAACGCTTCATAGATATAGTCAAAAGTAGATAGCAATTCAGGTTTGCCATCAACTAGGGCGATATTGTGTTCAAAATGAGCGCTGGGTTGTCCGTCTAAAGTCACTATTGTCCAACCATCATCCAATTGCTTCACTTTATGGGTTCCCATATTTATCATAGGTTCCAAGGCGATGGTCATGCCCTCTATAAATTTTTTGCCACGCCCTCTTCGGCCATAATTCGGCATTTCGGGATCTTCGTGCATTTTTCTGCCAAGTCCGTGACCTACCAATTCGCGCACGACTCCATATCCGTGATCCTCACAGAATTTTTGAATGGCAAAACCAACGTCTCCCACCCGGTTGCCAGCTTTAAACTCCCGAATTCCGATATAGAGCGACTCTTTGGTTATTTTAAGCAGTTGTTTTATCTCGGGAGAAACTTCTCCAACTTCAAAGGTATAGGCATGATCGCCGTAAAATCCGTTTTTAAGCGCACCGCAATCTATAGCTACAACATCGCCCTCCTTTAAGGGAATGTCGGTAGGCAGGCCGTGTACTACAGCCTCATTAACGCTGGTCAGTAAAGTGGAAGGGCAACCATAAAGTCCAAGAAATCCTGGAACGGCACCTTGGGAACGGATGTATTCCTCTCCCATTTTGTTTAGTTGATTGGTGGTAACTCCGGGTTTTACTTCCTTTGCGAGCATTCCTAAAGTGCGCGACACCACTAGGGCACTTTCGCGCATCAGCTCAATTTCGTCTCTGGTTTTGGGTATTATCATAAGGTCTATTTCAAAAAGGACAACCATCCTTTTTTTGGTCTCTTTATTTTTTCAAAAGTTGGATTTTCCTCTCCAACAAGTTCATGGTATATCTCTCCCCAACTTTTTAATCCACCAATATTTCGATCATCTATAAATATATCGGCGTGAATTTTTCGGCTGTGGGAGGTGTCGAATTCTTCTTCGGGAAAACTTTTGTTCACTGCGTAAAAAACGATACCGTTTTCTTCACAAAACTTAACTGCCTCCTCTAGCGCAGTCCCTTTTCTGTAGGTCCACAAAATGAGTCGATGCCCTTTTTCCTGAAGTTTCTTTAATGTGTCGAAGGCAAAAATAATTGGTCGGCCAATGCGAGGATAGGCATCCTCGACAATTGTTCCGTCAAAATCTACAGCTATGGTAAAGGTTTCTTGCATCATTATCAAATTTTCCGGCTGCAAAACTACAAAGAATTATACCGATGCCAACGTTTAATCGGCGTAAGCATGTTTATAGGTCTTGCCACTTAAAATAGTGGTCATATCCTTTTCCAGAGTTTCAATTGGGTACTCTACTATACGACCCAATTCCTTCTCATTTTTGACAAGGATTATGGTTGGAACATTGATAATGTCATTGCCTATTTCCAAACCTTCCGGTGTAGTTTTTTCTTCTGAAACGGTGATAAGTGTAATTTTGTTTTCGTCGTAACCTACCTCGTCCAATATTTTGTATAGATGTGGTACTTCCGCATGACTATCCTCACACCAAGTTCCCATAAAAACAGTGATGTGGACGTTGTTTAATAATGACTTAAGTTGCTCAAGCGTTTCGGCATCCGGAGTATATTCTTCATAGCCTGGATTAAACCATTTCTCAAATCCATCTTTCTGTAGACCTTGACGGTTGGCCATTCCCAAGAGCATGACCGCATCTTCATAAGGCACTGTTTTATTTATTTCAGGTTGGTTGGATGCTTCCATAATCAATGTAGAGGAATTAGTTTCAGTATTTTGTTTTTCTTTGGTGGAATTACATCCAAATAAAGATATAGTGATGATAAAAAGGAAGGTGTTTTTCATATAAAATTCACATAGAAGTAAAATACCACGAACATCCTAAGTAGAAGTCCGTGGTCTCTTGATTATTATTTATAATGTCTCTTTCAACCAGTCGTAAAACTGTCGTTGCCACACTAAGGCATTTTGAGGTTGAAGTACCCAGTGGTTTTCTTCAGGGAAATAGATAAGCTTACTTTTAATACCTTGTAGCTGGGCTGCTTGGAAGGCTGCTAAGCTTTGTTCGATTGGCACACGGTAATCTTTTCCTCCTTGGATTATCATAATAGGTGTATCCCATTTATCCACGAAATTTACAGGATTGAATTCGTTGTAGCCCTTTTGTGCTTTGAGGTTGCTCTTATCCCAGTAAGGTCCGCCGATATCGTGATTCACAAAAAACACTTCTTCAGTTGTACCATACATTGTTCGGGTATCAAACACCCCGTCGTGTGATATAAAAGTTTTAAACCGGCCATCGTGATGTCCTGCCAACCAGAAAATGGAATAGCCTCCAAAGCTAGCGCCTATTGCCCCTAATCGATCTTTGTCAACATAGGGTTCTTTTGAAACCTCGTCTATGGCATCCAAATAATCCTGCATGGCGCCACCGCCCCAGTCGCCACTAATAGCTTCGTTCCATTCAACCCCATGGCCGGGCATTCCTCGCCGGTTTGGAGCAACTATAATATATCCTTCTGAAGCCATCAACTGAAAGTTCCATCGGAAGGAATAAAATTGCGATAATGCGGACTGTGGACCACCTTGCGCATATAGAAGCGTAGGATATTTTTTATTCTTGTCAAAATTTGGAGGAAGGATTACCCAAACCAACATTTTCTTGCCGTCTTTGGTAGTTACATAACGTTTTTCCACTTGTGGCAAATCGAGTTTTCCATAGAAATCAAGATTTACTTGGGTCAAGGGTCTAAAGACTTTCTTTTTTAAATCGAAGGAAAAGATTTCGGAGGCGTGGTTCATATCCGTTCGGGTCACGATAAGTTTCCCGTTGTTTTCAGCAACGATACCTGTAACGTCAAATTGACCTTGTGAAATTTGTTCAACCACAGGCATTTTCTTTGTCTTCCCAGGATAATCCACTTTAAAAATTTGAGTAGTTCCATCCACAGCAGCAGTAAAATATATGTCCTTGTTATTGCTCCCCCAGATAAAGCTATTAACGGTGCCATCCCATTGTGCAGTCAAATTTTGTTTGATTCCATTTTCAAGAATCACTATGTCATTTTTATCGGCTTCGTAGCCATCTGTCTTCATTTGAAGCCAAGCCAGGGCTCCAGTTGTGGAAAAGGCAGGATTGGTATCATAGCCTTTATTGTCCTTGGTGATGTTTTCCGTCAATCGGCTTTGCATATTGTATTTGTAGATATCGGTATTGGTACTAGTTGCGTACTCAGTTCCCACCACTTTCTTGCTCACGTAATAAATATTTTCTCCTTTGGGATCCCAGATGTAATCCTCATCGCCTCCAAACGGAGCTTGTGGAGAATAATATGGCTGTTCTGGCATAATATCGGTTTCGGCTCCCGAAGCAACATCTTTAAAAAATACGTGATCGAAGCTGCCGTCGTTGTATTCGTCCCAGTGGCGATAATCCAAGCTTGTAAAAACGTAGGCATCGCTTTTTGGTAGATCTTTATAAATGTCCTTTCCGGTAATATTCTTTACGTGAACAGGTTTGTGCATTAGAAGATACTTGCCGTTTGGAGAAAGATTTTTATCGGCAACTTTTGCCTCCTCTTTTGTAACTTCAGCAAAATTGCCACCGTCGACCTTCATGGCGTAATATTTTGAGTCGAAGCCATTCTCTTCCATATTGGGAATGGTTACTTTGTAAAACAGCACTTTTCCATCTTCGGAAATTCCAACCGGACTTACTCGTTTCACCTGCCATAAGAGCTCAGGTGTCATTGTTTTTTGGGCGAACAAAAAGCCGGCGCATAGGAAGGCCAGCAGAAAGCTTATTTTTTTCATGAAAAATTATTTTTTAATCAGGCAAAGGTACTTAAAAAAGTTGGCAGTAGTCTATCTGACTTTGTAAGCTTAACAGTTGAAGTTGATAGGATTCGAAGGAGAACCTATAGATTTCGACATGCAGAGTTATATTGAGGAGTTGATTTGTTTAGGTTTTTTCATCGTATCTTTGCACGCTTTTAGAATGTTCGATATTCAATTCACAATATTTGATATTCATTATTCAAAGCTCATAATCAAGAAACAAATACATGCGCACTAAGACCTTAAAAAAGAACAAGATAAACGTAGTAACTCTCGGTTGCTCCAAGAATGTGTACGACAGCGAAGTGCTGATGGGCCAACTTCGGGCAAGCAATAAGGAGGTAGTCCATGAAGAGGAAGGGAATATTGTGGTGATAAACACTTGTGGCTTTATAAACAATGCCAAAGAAGAAAGCATCAACACTATTCTAGAGTACGTTCAAAAGAAAGAGGATGGCTTAGTTGACAAGGTTTTTGTTACAGGTTGTCTTTCTGAAAGGTATAAGCCGGATCTTCAAAAGGAAATTCCGAATGTGGATGAATATTTTGGCACTACTGAACTTCCTGGATTGTTGAAGGCGTTGGGAGCAGACTATAAGCATGAATTAATTGGGGAGCGGGTTACCACCACTCCAAAAAACTATGCTTACTTTAAAATTGCAGAAGGTTGCGACCGACCCTGTTCTTTTTGTGCCATCCCGATTATGCGTGGAAAGCACCGAAGCACACCTATGGAAGAATTGGTTATCCAAGCCGAAAAGCTAGCGGCCAAAGGTGTAAAGGAACTGATTTTGATTGCACAAGACCTCACTTATTACGGTCTTGATCTTTATAAAAAGCGAAATCTTGCAGAATTACTTCAAAAGCTTGCAAAAGTAGAGGGCATTGAATGGATTCGAATGCACTATGCTTTTCCAACGGGTTTCCCTATGGATGTTTTGGAAGTAATGCGCAACGAACCTAAAATCTGTAAATACATCGATATTCCTTTACAGCACATTTCCGATTCCATCTTAAAATCCATGCGTCGTGGCACAACGAAAGCGAAAACCACGAAGTTGTTGGAAGACTTTAGGGCTGCGGTTCCGGGAATGGCAATACGTACCACATTGATTGTTGGCTATCCAGGTGAAACAGAAGAGGATTTTCAAACTCTAAAACAATGGGTAAAAGATATGCGTTTTGAACGCTTAGGCTGCTTTACTTATTCTCACGAAGAGAATACGCACGCCTATAATTTGGAAGACGATGTGCCGGAAGAAGTGAAAATGGATCGTGCTAACGAGATTATGGAAATCCAGTCACAAATATCTTGGGAATTAAATCAAGAAAAAATTGGCAAGAGCTTTCGAGTAGTTATCGACCGCAAAGAAGGTGGATATTTTGTGGGAAGAACAGAATTTGACAGTCCTGATGTTGACAATGAAGTTTTGATAAACGCTGAGGAAGACTATTTGCGCACGGGCGAATTCTTTAATGTAAAGATTACTGCCGCCGAGGATTTTGATTTATACGCGGAGGTAAATTAAGGAAGTTTGACAGCTGTGGAAGCTTCTATTTTATTTGGAATTAAAATAGAATTTTAAGCTCAATTCGGAGTGTACTCTTTTCGATATCGAGATTAAGTTTGTGATTTTAATTGTAAAACAATAAATCTCGGCAGGGGTTGGGCAGAGTGTATTATTAATGCACATCGTAACCTGCCAAGGTTTACAGGAGCCTTTTGGACTCTAAAAATAATCCTCTAATACAAATATGCCCATTTTTAAAATCTACTCAATCGAGTTCAGGTGAACTAGTTAATACTCTTTTTGATTCCCAGAAAAACAGCAGTCAAAAAGAGTATTTAGTGGTTCGGAGCTACTTTTTTACCCTATGGTTTTAAACCACTCCTGGTATTTAGCTCCTAATATTGGAACTAATTTTTCTTCTCCGCTAACTGCTCCAATCAGTCCGATTATCCATAATACTAATATGAACAAAAAACCGAAGAGGGAAATTAACCATCCCAAGATGGGTATAATATTTATCACACTTAAAGCCAGAGAGGTCAGGCCCAGTCCGAGTGCTTGCCGAATATGAAAAGCGGCAAAAGTATTTTTCTTGTCATTGTTCATTACAAAGGCAATGATAAGACCGATAAGAGTAATGTAGGCAATTATTGCCGTCATTTTTCCTTCTTCCACTGATGAGGAAGGAGGGTTCGTTTCAAAAGATGAGTTGGTTTCGTTTGTCATGATTGTTTAAATTTTCATTAAAGCTAAATAATTTTTTCTGTTTTAAATAATTTACTATTTAATTAGCTTAATTATAAACGGATCTTCGCCTGGATCAGCATTGTCAAATGTCAAATGAGTTTCACTAATAAATAAAATTTCATAATAGGAATAACTCCCGTCTATATCATCCATAACCCTTACTGTGGTGTCCGTAATTAGCTCCCAAGTTCCACCGCCCTCATTAAAAAAGATCACACAGTCTCCGTCAGTATTTTTCGTATACATTCTTAAAGCAACTCTTCCGGTGTCTAAAAATTCGTAATGGCTCGTTGCTTCGCACTCGTCCGCAGGAACTTCCCCACCTACACTTTCAATAAACCATTTGCCGATTAAAAGCTCTCGATTTGATCCTGTCATCGTTTTAAAACTGTAGACGCTGCTGGCTGTTTCTCCACCATTTCCATCCTTGGCAACAACTCTCCAATAATAGGCAGTGTTAATTTCAAGGTTAGTATTTAGGGTGAAGGTAGTTTGTGTTAGATTGGAGGCTATTGAGGAAGTTGGAGGGTTTGAAGTGCCAACGTACAAGTCGTACACCACTGCGTCGCCATCCGGATCAGCAGCGGCACTCCAAGTTAATGTTGGCTTTAAAGAGACTCCAGTAGCTCCATCGGCCACTTCAATTAGATCGAAACCTTTTGGGGCTTGGTTAGCGGGAACTCCATCATCTGTACTGCAACTAATAAGTGCAAGGCTTAAAAGGAATATTGGTATTAATCTATTGATTTGGGATTGAATGGTTTTCATTTACGTAATCTGATTTTTAAAGGATTAGTTGATATTATTGATATTGTTCTGGACTTTCCAAATAAATTTCGAAAGCTTTAGAAATCGGTCAAAACTATCGGTAATACTGTAATCTGCAAATAGGCAATGAGAATTCTGCGGGTATCAGTTAGAATTCGGGAAAATTGAAAGAATCAGCAAATTTATTTAAAACAAAAGTTTGCGCAATTTTGGATGATAAAGTTGATTCATATTTTATTTAAACCTGATCGTGCTTTCCAATATCTCGTCTATTAGATTTCGTTTTTGTCTGGAAACCGGTATTTGCGCATCATCGTGCATTATTAAACATCCGCCGTCCTGCCTCGAAACCCCATTTACATATCGGGAATTTATTAAATGCGATTGGTGGACTCGGAAAAATCCACGGTTTGATAGGATTCCCTCTACCTCTTTTAAGGTTCGACTGATCAATATTTTATTTTCGTCGGCCAGATAAAAACTGGTGTAATTGTCATCTGCCTTGCATCGAACTATATTCTTTACCTCCACAATAGTATAGCCTACTCCTGTTGGAAGTGCTATTTTGATGGGTTCATCTTCCGATTCTAAATGCGATTGGAATAATTTCCATTGTTCATCACTTATTTTTTTTCTTCTTTTTTCCCAAGTTGAAAGAGATTCTACAATATTTCTTTCCGTAATGGGTTTTTGTAAGTAATTAATAGCACTATACTTAAAGGCCTTAATTGCATATTGATCATAGGCTGTGGTGAATATTATATCAAAGTCTATTGGGAGGAGTTTATCCAACAATGCAAAACCATTTAAATTGGGCATTTCTATATCCAAGAATAAAAGATCTGGAGGATTTTTTTGTATGAAATTTAATCCTTGGACGGGGTCGTTAAAAACTCCCGTAATAATGTATCCCGAATCCATCTTTCCTATTAAGTTTTCTAAAACACTAGTGCAGTGGACTTCATCGTCAATTATTATAATTTCTGTCATAATTTAATTGGTATAGGTTAGTATTATTTTAGTGCCTATTGCAATATTATTCTCCTCAAGATCTACAGTTTGAAGATGTATAGACTCGGTATGAAGATGGTTGAATAATGTTATTCGCTCCTTTGTTATATCCATTCCCATGGACTTATGGAGTTTTTGTTTTAGGTTGCTAGCTTTTCTTCCCACGCCGTTGTCTTCTATTTCTATCTTTAGATTATCGGTGATGTCAAACCGAATCGTCAACCTTTTTTCTTGTTTTAAGCTTGGCTGTAAACCGTGCCATATGGCATTTTCAACAAAAGGTTGCAGTAACAAGGGCGGAATTTTATATTCCCATAAGGCTTCTCTTGAGGAATATTGAATATCATATTTAAAATCGGATTCCATTCTGCGGGATTCCAAGGTGAGATAGAGTTCCAGGATTTCCAACTCTTCCTCCACTGAAATCACCTCTCGGGAGCTGTTTATCAGAATGCTTCTCAATAAGTTTGAAAATTTATCCAAATACAATTCGGCATCCTCGTTGCGAGAGGTCATAATAAGATGTTTAATAGCGTTCAAACTATTGAATAAGAAATGCGGATTCATTTGCGAACGCAGTGCCGCCATTTCAAGTTCTTTAAGTTTTTGACTGAATGAACTCTTAATTTGCGCCTCTTTATTCTTTTCCATTTTGGAATACAACTGTATCAATTCATCTGTTTTTTCATTGACCATTTTGTCTAATTCCTGATTCATTCCCTCTTGTAAAAGCCTGTTTTTCTGAAGTTGACCTATAAATCGTTCTTGGGTTTTTTCCTTTTCCTTTTGCAGTAGTGAGATGTTTTCACTTAAAGCTAAGGAAAAACAGAATACCTCAATCAACAATCCAAGTTGAAAGATAATATTAGCGGCATAAGGAAAATTGAAGAAACCACCCGGAGCGACATTTAATCCAGAATATACGATGTATGTACTCAACAAGGCGCCAATGAAAAATGCGGATTGGCCGATAATAAAATAAACAATTAACGGATGTTTTACCTTGTAAATAATCCAAATAATTAGTAGAAGATTTAGAGGAATAACGATCGCCCTTACTATGCTAAACAAATATTTTCGAACTTCCCAGTTCTCGTGGAAATAGTCGATTCCAAATCTGGCTACGGCATATACAAAGCAGAAAACTCCAAAGATTTTCAATGTTTTTGCTAAGAGCTTATCATATCTGTTTATTGTCAACAGGTGCAAAATGAAGAAAATGTAAAATCCGATAAAGAAAAATTGCAAGGGTTCAAAAAGGGCCCAAGATATTTTTGGAAAATATCCAAACACATTGGCCGCAGAGGATGACGCGCTTTGTAATACGTCAAGTCCGTAGGCAAGTTGAAAAAACAAATATCCCAGATAATAGAAATATAGGTTTTTTCCTAGCCGAAGCCAAAATATAATGGCAAACACCAAAATGGTGCTAAGCGAAATAATATAAAAATACAAGAACCCTAAGGGGTTTTCAAGGGCCTTAGAAAAATTGCTCACATATCTTAAATACGTTATTTCAGAAAGGAGTTTGGGATCTTTAGGCGTGAAATATTTGTAGGAACGATCCGAAAAAAAGTAAAACATTGACTTTTCCAGGGGCATCAATTCTATTTCTATTGCGTAGAAGTTGT
>Ga0079223_10002330_pt1 | contig 11738 bp, 3 predicted proteins | sample Stecom2011_FD_75072 | JGI IMG/M metagenome (GOLD analysis project Ga0079223, IMG submission 75072) | Agricultural soil microbial communities from Utah to study Nitrogen management - Steer compost 2011 | ecosystem: Environmental > Terrestrial > Soil > Agricultural land | place: USA: Utah...
CCCGCCGCGCGTCGCCCCCGGCGGCAGCCGCTCGCGCAGCGCGAGCGACTCCGCGAACGCCGCCCCGGACTCGTCGTGGCGCTGCAGCCGCATCAGGGCCAGGCCCAGCGAGTTGAGCGCATCCGCGCGCGGGCCCTCCAGCCCGCGCCCCGCCAGCAGCGCCAGCGCCCGTTGCGCCGCTTCAAGCGCCTCTTCGCCGCGGCGGTCGTTGCCCAGTTCCACCGACAGGGCCGACAGCGCCGCAGCCGCTTCCACCGGCCGGTCCACGCGCGGGTCCAGCATGCCTTCGGCCGCCTGCCGCAGCAGCGCCTCCGCCTGGCTGGCGGCGCCCATGTTCTGGTACGCCAGGCCCAGCGCCATCCTCAGCGTCGCAAGCTGCGCCGGCGCGTCGGCCAGCTCCGATTCGATCCGCAGCGCGGCCGCGTCCAGCACCTCGCGCGCGGACACCTCGGCTTCGTCCATGCCGCGCTGGCGCGGATTGGCGGCCTGGAAGGTCGACACCAGGAACTCGGTGACCTGCGTCGCCACGGCCTCCTGCTCCCGGGCCTGGGTGTTGGCCTGCAGCAGCCAGGCCACGAAGCCCAGCGTGAGCGCCACCACCAGCGTGGCCGCCGCGGCCTCGGTCCGGTTCCGGAGCAGCAGCCGCCCGGCGCGGTAGAGCCGCGACCCGCCGCGGGCGCGCACCGGCAGCCGCGCGCGATGGCGTTCGATGTCGTCGGCCATCGCCTCCACCGACCCGTAGCGCAGCGCCGGGTCCGGCGCGCAGGCCCTGGCCGCGATCGCATCCAGGTCCCCGCGCAGCCGGCGCCGCCAGCCACAATCGGGCCCCGCCCACCGGCTTGGCGCGGGCACGGCCTGCCCGGCATCGGCGGCGTCGCGCCCCAGCCGCCGGTCGGCGACCAGCTCCACGAACATCACCCCGAGGCTGTACACGTCGCTGGCCACGTCCACCACGCCGCCCTGGAGCATCTCCGGGCTGGCATAGCCGGGCGTGCAGTAGCGGCCGCGGTCTCCCTCGCCGGTCGTGCCCAGCACCCGCGCGATGCCGAAGTCCAGCAGCACCGGCTCGCCGTCGCCGTTCACGATCACGTTGCCGGGCTTGAGGTCGCAGTGCACCACCAGGCGCGCGTGCGCGGCCTGCACCGCACGGCAGATGCTGGCGAACAGGCGCAGCCTCGCGGCCAGCCCCGGCCGGTGCGTGGCGCAGTACTCGTCCAGGCGCTGGCCCTGGACGTGATCCATCACCAGGTAGGGATGGCCGGCCGGCGTGGTGCCGCCGTCGCACAGGCGGGCGATGTTCGGGTGCTGCAGCCCCGCCAGGATCCGCCGTTCCTCCGCCAGGCGCCGGGCCACCGCCGGGTCGCACAGGCCGTGCAGCAGCTTGACCGCCACCCGCTGCTCGTAGAGGCCGTCCGCCCGCTCGGCCAGGAACACCGTGCCCATGCCCCCCGCGCCGATGCGCTCGACCAGTCGCCACGGGCCCAGGGTGTCGCCGACCCGGACTTCGGTGTCGGCGGCCTGCGAGAGCACCCGCGCCACGGAGGCCCCCGCCTCGCGCATCGGCAGCGTCTGCGCCTCAAGCAGGCTCATGACCCGTTCCACCAGATCCGGGTCCCCGGTGGTGCGCTCGAGCTCCGGGCGCCACTGCTGCGGAGGCAGGTCGCAGACCATGTCGAACAGCCCGCGCAGTTCCTGCCAGTCGATCTTGTCCACGATGCCTCCCCCCATACCGCGATGTGTCAGGCAAGCTCCCTGCTCAGCCAGGCCCGCGCGAACCGCAGGTCCCGGTCCAGCGTCGCCGGCGAGACGTCCAGTGCCAGCGCGACCTCGTCCCGTTTCATGCCACCGAAGTACGTCAACACGATGGCGTTGGCGGCGCGCTGGTCGTGCTCGCCCAGGCGCAGCAGCGCCTGGTGCAGCGCCAGCACTTCGTGCTCGGCCGACGCGCCTTGCGCCGATACCGCGCGATCGACCCAGGAAAGGGTCACGTCCGACTGTCCGCCGCCGCGCTTGATCGATGCGCGCGAGCGCGCGAAGTCGACCAGCACGTCGCGCATCTTCAACGAGACCAGGGCGAAGAAATGAATCCGGTCCGAGTAATCCGTTTCCTGCTGCAGCATCCGCAGCACCGCTTCATGCACCAGCACCGTCGGACGCAGGGTGACGCTGTCCGGGGTGCCCGCCAGCCGCGCCGCCGCGATTTGCCGCAGCGTCGCGTACACCGCCTCCACGAGACGGTCCCTCGAATGGATGTCGCCGCCCCGCCAGGCGCGGAGCAGGCTTGTGATGTCTTGCTCCAACGGCCTTGCTCCAACGGGATGTCCCCCCGCAGCCCGTCACAATCGGACAGCGGTCATCCGCAGTCAAGCCGCGGCAGCGCTCAGTCTTCCGCCTGCCTGCCGGAAACCCGCTCCAGTTCGTCCACCCCACCGGGCGCGAGGTCTTCGAGCAGCTCGCGGAAATCCTTGCCAACCAGGCGCTTCGCGCGCCGCAGCAGCAGCGGGACCGGGCTGGATGGCTCCTGCCTGGCATAGTACTCGCACACCTCGTCCAGGCGGCGCAGCACGTCGGACGGTCCGGAGATGCGTCCGTTCGCGGCGCGCACGCCTCCCTCCCCGCCGTCCGCGGCGCCGGACTCGTCCTCACCGCCCTCCGGGTGAACCCCGTTGCGCGCATCCCACCTTGGCCGCAGGAATTTCTGCAGCTCATGCAGGTCGCCAAGCAGCGGCTTGAGGTCGGGAGCCTGGATGCCGAGTCGCTCGCCCAGCATGGTGTCGATGTCGCGGGCGTGCTGGCCTGCGCGCTCGACCGCCTCGACCGAGGATTCAAGCTGCTCGGACGGGCAGTCCAGGCAGCAGGCCTCGATCGTCGCAATCGTGGGCGCCTCCCCGTCGCCGGTGAACGCGATCTCGCCGTTGGCGATGCGCAGGTCGCGCAGGCTGAAGCGCCCCAGGCGCGGCGAGTGCACGAACGGCGCGCTGCGGAACAGGCGCAGCGCGCCCCCGGTGTCGGCCAGCGCGAGCACCGCGTTGACCCGCGCGGTGGGATCGTCGTCGTCCTCGGCGTCGAGCTGCGGGTGCACGCTGTCCCAGAGGTTCCCCAGCATCCCGTGCACCAGCGCCAGGCCGTCGGCCCAGCCCGCCAGCGCGCGGTTGTTCGCCCACGCCGCGCACAGGTGCGCGGCCACCCGCAGGTCGCGGGTGCGTTCGAACAGCGCCAGCGCAAGCGTCTCCACCTTGGCCCAGTCCGGCTCCTCGGCGGCGATCATGCTCTCGCCGACCACGCGCTCGGCCCTGGGCGTCGCCGCCGCCTCCAGCGCCAGGAAGTCCGGGTCGTATTCCAGGTCCTGCCCGGAGGCCGCATCGCCCTCGAGCGGGGCGACCAGCGGTTCGATGTCATGTGGTGTCGTCACGGGTTTCGTCCCCTCATGCGTGTTTCGTCCGGGCCGGGCTCATGCATCGATGCACTCCGGGCCCGGGAAGTCCGGATCGCACTCCGGCCGCTGGTCGTCCGGCAGCCGGATGCCCGGCTGGACGATGCCGTACGCGCGGTAGCCGGACGCATCCGCGCCCAGGTCCACGTACTCGACCTCGCCCTGGGCCGAGCGCTGGACGCGGCTGGCAATCACCGACACCGGAACGTTCACCGCGTTCGCGCCCACTACCGGCAGCAGGCTTCCGTCGGCCCGGAGGGCGTAGAAGTACGCCGGCGGCAGGCCGATGAACTCGACCGTCTGCTGGTCCACGCCGATCACGTATATCGGCGCGTGCGCGAGGCCGATGTGGCCGGTCGATGCATAGAACCCGGTGTCGTTGCGGATCGGCGTGGTGCCCTGCTGCAGCAGGTCGCCACCGGCCACCGAGAGGTACATCACACCGTCGCCGACATCGATCGAGTACTCGCTGCCGCCCACCGAAGCCAGCGTCAGCGTGCCGGCGTTGGTCATGCTGAAGCCCGCGTGCGACGTGAAGTCGCCCAGCACGTCGACCTGGTTGTCGACGAAGCGGTCGCGGTCGCCCAGCCAGGTCGGTCCGCCGGCGCTGCCACTGAGCGTGCCCGCCACGATCCGGCCATCGCCCTCCAGCCCGATGGCACCATCGGCATCCAGGCGCACCAGGCCCGCCGAGACCTGCTCCTGGATCGCAAGGTCGCCGCCCACGCGCAGGGCCAGGCGGCTGCCACCGTCAACCGCACCGGTCACCGTCAGCGACCCGGCGGAGCCAAGCTCCAGCTCGCCCGCGCTGAACGCGCCGAGGCCGGAGATCGCATTGCCATCGCCCAGCGTCGCCGCTCCCGCCACCCGCCCGGTCAGGGTCTGCGCGGTGAGCACTCCACCGGTACGCGTGACCGCACCGCTGCTTTCCAGCGCCAGGGTGCCGAGCGCGGTCACGGCTGCGCCGATGCTGATCGCGTCGCGCCCCTGCAGGGACACCTCGCCGCCGGACAGTGCGCCGCCCGTGGACAGCGCACCGCCCAGCGCGGCCAGCCGCAGGGTCCCGGCGCCGGCATCGATCGCGTGGGTGGGCAGGGTCAGGTCACCGTCGGCGACCAGCGATACCGCGCCGCCGCCGTTGTCCAGCGAGGCAACGACCAGGTCGGTGGCGTTGAACATCGCGATACCGGTGCCGGCCACGTCCACCGCTCCAACGAACGCGTTGTCCTCGTCTTCAAGCGCGATCGCACCGGCGCCGGCCTCCAGGCGGCTTTCGCCGCCGACCCGCAGCGCGCCCGACTGGCCGATCGCGCCGCCGTTGCTGCGCGCGGTCAGGTCACCGGCGATGGTGCCGGCACCCAGGCCAAGGTCGCCGTGGCTGGCCACCGCCAGCGACGCGACGTCCACATCGCCCAGCGCAAGCGCGTTCGCATCGACGATCGATACCGCGCCGCCGGCCAGGTGCACCAGCCCCGTGAAATCATTGCCGGCATCGTCCAGCGTGATCGCGCCGTCGCCGGCATCCAGCGTGCCGGTGCCGCCGACCGCCAGCGCGTCCGACTGGTGGATGTCCCCCCCGTTGCTGCGCGCCACCAGCCTGCCGGCGATGTCACCGCCACCCAGGCCGAGGTCGCCGTGGCTGGTCGCTTCCAGCGCGGCCACGTCCACATCGCCCAGCACAAGCGCATTCGCATCGACGATCGATACCGCGCCGCCGGCCAGGTGCACCAGTCCGGCGAAGTCGTTGCCGGACGCATCCAGCGTGATGTCACCGCCGCCGGCGTCCAGCGTGCCCGCGCCGCCAACGGACAGCGCACCGGCCTGGCCAATGGCGCCGCCGTTGCTGCGCGCCACCAGGTCACCGGCAATGCTGCCCTGGCCCAGCAGCAGGTCGCCCTGGCTGGTTGCATCCAGCGAGGCCACGTCCAGGCTGCCCAGCGCCAGCGCATTCGCGCCGGCGATCGACGCCGCGCCGCCGGCCAGGTGCACCAGCGCCACGAAGTCGTTGCCCGCGTCGTCCAGCGTGATGTCACCGCTGCCGGCATCAAGCGTGCCCGTGCCGCCCACGTACAGCGCCCCGGACTGGCCGATGTCGCCGTCGTTGCTGCGTGCCACCAGGGCGCCGCCGATACGCCCCTGGCCCAGGTCCAGGTCGCCAGCGCTCGTCGCGTCCAGCGAGGCCACGTCCACCGCGCCCAGCGCCAGCGCACCGGAGTTCACGATCGTGGCCTCGTCGCCCGCCAGGTTCACCGTGCCCGCGAACGCGTTGCCCGCATCGCCAAGCGCGATGTCTCCCGCGCCGACGTCCAGCGTGCTGGTACCGCCAATGCTCCAGGCCCCGGACTGCCCGACGCCGCCCCCAGCAACCGTAACCGCCAGGTCACCGCTGGTGCCCAGGGTGGACAGGGCCCTGAACTGCCCCGCATCAACCGTGAAACCGGCCAGTGCGACCACGCCTCCCACCGCACCGGTGAACGTCGCCGTCCCGGCCCCTGCGGCCACGTCCAGCACGTACCCGCCATCCACCGTCGATGCGAAGGTGATGTCGCCGGCTGCGCTCGCCAGCCTGCGGTCATCCATCAGCTCCACCGCGCCGCGGTAGGTCTGGTCGCCGCCGGTCGCAATGTCCCCGCCGAGCTGGATCGCAGCAGCGGTCGCGTCAAGACTGGCCACCTCAACCGTGCCCAGCGCCAGCGCATTCGCATCGACGATCGACGCTGCGCCGCCGTCCAGGTGCACCAGGCCGACGAAGTCATTGCCGGCGTCGACCAGCGTGATGGCGCCGTTGCCTGCGGCCAGGCTCATGTCCCCGGCCACCTCCAGCGCACCGTTCTGGCTGATTCCACCGGCATCGCTGGTGGCGTCAAGATCACCGCCGATGATGCCCGCCCCCAGGTTCAGCGCGCCGCCGCTCACGGCCTGCAGCGATGCCACGTCCACGCTGCCCAGCGCCAGCCCGCCTGAATCGCGGATCGACACCGCGCCGCCCGCCAGGTCGACGCTGCCACCGAAGCTGTTGTTTTCGTCCGTCAGCGCGATTGCGCCGCCCGCGGCATCCAGGTCGCTCGCGCCGCCAACCTCCAGCGCGCCCGCCTGGCCGATGTCGCCGCCGTTGCTGCGCGCCACCAGGTGGCCGTCGATGACGCCCTGGCCCAGGTCCAGGTCGCCGTCGCTGTTCGCATCCAGCGAAGCCACGTCCACGGTGCCCAGCGTGAGCGCTCCGGAACCCACGATCGTCGTCGCGGCGCCGGTCACGTCCATCGTGCCCGCGAACGCGTTGTCCGTCTCGTCGAGCGTGATGTCCCCGGCGGCGTGCAGGAGCGTCGTTCCGCCCACGTTCCAGCGGCCGGCCTGGCCAATGCCGCCCTGGGCAACCGTGAGCGACAGGTCGCCGCTGGTGTCCAGCGTGGACTGCGCATTGAACTGCGCGGCATCCACGGTGAGCCCGGCCAGCGCGCCAAAGGCGCCCACCGCGCCGGCGAACGTCACCGTGCCGTCCCGTGCCACCAGGTCCAGCGCATGGGCGCCGTACACGGGAGAGCCGAAGGTGATGTCGCCGGCCGCGCTTTCCAGCGCCACGCTGTCCACCAGCTGCACCGTGCCGTGATAGGCCTGGTGATCGACGGTGTTGACGTTGTCGCTGAGCTGGATCGTCAGCACCGCGGTCGCGTCCAGGCTGGTCGCGTCCACCGTGCCCAACGTCAGCAGGCTGCCGCCGTGGATCGCCACCGCGCCGCCTGCCAGGCTCACCGCTCCGCCGAAACTGTTGCCGGGATTCGCCAGCACGATCGCTCCGTCGTGGGCCTCCAGGTCGACGTTACCGGTCACCCACCACGGCGCCGACTGGGAGATGCCTCCCCGGGCGATGTCCAGCCGCAGCGGCCCCATCACACTGAGCTGCCCGGCGACCGCAAACCCATCCGCGGTCACGTCCAGCCCGGAGAGCGCGGCTCCGGATCCCACGTCGCCCTGGAAGGCCACCGCGCCGAGCGCGGTCACCTCCAGCGCGTGGGCACCGTCCACCGTCGAACCGAATGTGATGTCGCCCGCGACGCTTTCCAGCACCCGGGCATCCAGCAGCTCCACCGCGCCGCGGTAGGTCTGGTCGCCGATGGTCCCGATGTCCCCGTCAAGCTGGATCGTGGCCGCGGTCGCATCCAGGCTGGTTGCATCCACCGCTCCCAGTCTCAGCGTGTTCGAGTCGGCGATCGACACGGCGTCGCCCGTCAGGCTCACCGTGCCGGCGAAATCATTGACGGGATCGAGCAGCGTGATGTCCCCGCTGCCGGCGTCGAAGGCCGCATCCCCGGTCACCAGAAGCGAGCCGCTCTGGGTGATTCCCCCGGCGCCGCTGGTCGCGTCCAGCGACGACGCCGACACGTCCCCCAGCGTCAACGCGCCCGCATCACGGACCACCACCGCACCGCCGGCCAGATTCACCGCGCCGGTGAAATGATTGGCCTGGTCCAGTGTGATTGCGGCCGGGCCCGCGTCCACGTTGCTGGTGCCGCCAACTTCCAGCGCACCCGACTGGCTGACAGCATGGCCGGTGCTGTTCGCCACCAGGTCGCCTTCGATGTCTCCCCGGCCCAGGTCCAGCTCGCCGTCGCTGGTCGCTTCCAGCGAACCGACGGCCAGGTTGCCCAGCGTCAGCGCACTGCCGGCGTTGATCACGACGTCGCCGCCAGCGGCCAGGTTCACCGCACCGCCGAAATCATTGTCCTCGCCCAGGGCGATCGCGCCGTTCACGGCGCCCAGGTTGCTGGTGCCATCCACCTCCAGCGCACCGGACTGGCCGATGTCGCCACCGGTGCTGGTCGCCTGCAGGTTGCCGCGGATTTGCCCCTGGCCCAGATCCAGGTCGCCGCTGCTTAGCGCCGACAGCGCAGTCACGTCCAGGCTGCCCAGTTGCAGTCCGCCCAGCGAGCGGATCCAGGCCGCGCCGCCCGTCAGGCTCACCGGCCCGGCAAATTCATTGCCCGCGTGGTCCAGCCTGATTGCGCCGGTCCCGGCGGTGATCGTACTCGTACCGGCCACCGTCAGCGCGTCGGACTGGCCAATGTCGCCGTCGCTGGTTGCCTCCAGGTTGCCAAGAATATCGCCCCTGCCCAGGTTCAGCGTGCCCTGGCTTTCGGCCACCAGCGAGTCCACGTCCAGGTCGCCCAGCCGCAGCGCGTCGGCCGCTGATATTTCCGCCGCACCGCCGGTCAGATCCACCTCCCCGAGGAAGCGGTTGCCCGCGTTTGCCAGCGTAATGGCCGCCTCGCTGTCGAACGATGCATTGCCGTCGACCGAGATGCTGGTTCCCGCCGCCTGGCTGATCGCAGGCACGTTGCGCAAGCTGAAGCCGCCGTCCACGTCCACGTCGCCCAGCGCGACCACCTGGTTCTCGTTGTCCAGCGATACCGGACCGTCGGCGTTCACGTGCAGCGTATCCGCCACCAGCACGCCGCCGGACTGGCTGATGCCGGCCCCGCTGTCCAGCGACAGCGACGACGCTGAAACCCCGTGCCCCAGGACAATGCCGTCGCCGCCTTCCAGCGTCACGGTTCCACCGTCCAGCCCACCGGTGGTCGCCAGTTCGCCTGCTCGCGAGATCAGCGTCAGGCTCCCGTCGCCGGTGTCGATGGACGTCGCCGGCAGCGTCAGCGTGCCGCCGGCCTCCAGCCAGACCGCAGCGTCCGCACCGCCAGTCAGCCCCGCCATCTCCAGATCGCCCGCGCTGACCAGGGTGATCCCGGAGCCGGTCGCCGTCACCGCTCCATCGAAGTGATTGCCCTCTCCCAGCGTGATCGATCCGCCGCCGGCATCGAGCGTGCTCGTACCAGTGATGACCAACGCGCCTGACTGGGTGATCGCCCCGTCGTTGCTTAGCGCCACGAGGTTGCCGCCGATGCTGCCGCTGCCCAGGTGCAGGCCGTCGTGGCTGGCTGCATCCAGCGCGCCGACATCAAGCGTGCCCAAGGTCAGTGCGCTGCCGTTCCGGATGGTGACATCACCTCCGGTCAGGTGGACCGGGCCGGCAAAATGGTTGCCGGCGTTGCCCAGCGTGATCGCGCCGCTGCCGGCATCCAGCGTGCTCGAGCCGCCGACCTCCCAGGCACCGTTCTGCGAGATCCCGCCATCGGCCACGGTAATCGACAAGTTTCCGATCAGGTCGAGGCCGGAGTCGATGTCGAGGCTGCCGGCGTCCACCGTCAGCCCGGCCACGTCCAGCGCGTCACCATCCAGGTTCACGGCGCCATCAGCTGTGATGAGCGCATCTGTTCCGGAGACGACCGAACCGCTCTGGGTGACACCGCTGCCACCGCCGGCAAGCACGACGCCGCCGTTGCCGTCGGCGTCGATCCCCGAGGCGTTGATTATTCCGCTGTGGTTGACGGCATTGCTCAAGACCCCGCTTGCCACGTTGGCATGCAGGTACACCCGGCCGCCGTGGGCGGTCAGTTCGCCGCTTCCGCTGTTCAGCACCACCGCGCTTCCGACCCCGGCCACTTCCGTCAAGGCCTCATCGACCGCGATCGACAGGCGGTTGCCCGTGCCGAAGGACAGCGTTGCGGTCTGCGTGCCAAGCAGGTTGATGCTGCCCAGCTCTGCCGTGATGGCTCCCGTGTTGGACAGGTAACCGCCAAGCAGCGTTACGCCTTGCGCACCGGTTGCAACAATGGTGCCCTCGTTGACGATCGAAGCCGGGATGCCGCTGGACGTCATCGCAATGCCGTCGCCGCCGCCGAGGAAGTCGTCCTCATCGATCTCCAACGTCGATGCGATCAACCCGCCCACGTTGATCGAGGCATTCTCGCCAAAGACGATCCCGTTGGGGTTGATCAGGAACACCGTCCCTGCAGCGTCGATCTGGCCGAAGATCTCCGAGGGATTTACGTCGAGGATCTGGTTGAGCACGACGTCGCCGGCGAGCTGGTCGAAGAAGACCGTCGCATCCTCGCTGAGGTTGAACGAGTCCCAGCGGATCGCGCCACGTGTCAGCACCTGTTCGATCGTCAGCGTGGCGCCGTCGGGCGAGGTGGAAATGTTGCCGATCCCGTCCACGACGTCGTATCCGGTCGGAAGCGTCTGGGCCCCGGCCGGCAGGGCGGCGAGCATCAGCGCGAGTGCCAGCGCGGTGGGCAGGGGAGCCATTCCGGCCCGGGATCCCGCGGCAGCTCCGCCGCGCCGCCGGCCGGCATGTTCGGAAGCCACCTGCACCTGGCGCAACGCGCGATTGAAGACGAGGCTGTAGATACGGTTCATGGCAGTGTCCTCAGAACGTCATGCCGAAGCTTGACCAGATGCGGTAATCGTCGCCGTCCGCGGGATCATCGCCGCCGACGGGCGTCGCCACCGACAGGCGGAACTGGAGTCCGTGGAACGTCGGGAGCTGGAACGCCAGGCCGGCGCCGACGCCGCTGAAGGAAGCCGACTGGGCCAGGCTTCCACTCGCGCCCGAGACCCGGCCGTGGTCGGCGAACAGTTCGAACTGCAGCACCTCGCGCCAGGGGCGGCCGCCGAAGGGCGATGACCTGTCGCCGAAGCCCGGCGCGTCGACGTGGTATTCCAGGCTTGCGGCCCAGCCGCGGTCGCCGAGCGCTTCGGACACGGCGAACGCCCGCACGCTGCTGGGCCCGCCCACCGAGAACTGTTCCATCGGCACCAGCACGTCGTCGCTGTACTGCCCGCTCAGCTTGAGCAGCACGCGCTGCGATCGCGTCAGGTACTGCATGCGCGTGTAGGCGGCCCGCAGCACGGTGAAGTCGCTGTCGCGCATGGGGGTGGTCATGTCGGGATCCGCGGAGCGGTCGTCAAGCGCCACCCTCGCGCTGGCCTGGAGCAGGTCCACCCCGCGCAGGCGGGTATCGATCCGGCGCATGGTGAACCCGGCCTCGGCGACGTCGAACTCCTGGTCCGAGAGCGGAAAACCCAGCGCATCGAGCCTGGAGCGCTCGCGGATGTAGCGCGTCGAGGCCTGCATCTGCAGGGTTTCACGATTGACGAACTTCCAGTCCGCGCCGGCGTAGGCCAGCGTCGTCGGCCCCTTGATTTCCAGCATGGCGAACGGCCCGCTGCCAACCTCCAGCTCGCTGCGGCTGGCGCCGACGACGGCGCTCAGCCCGGGGGCCAGGCCCAGCGGCACGCTGTAGGACAGCGCCCCCATCCAGCTCTGCGCGGGACTGAAGGCATGCACGTAGCTGGCGGAGAACACATCGCCCAGGCCCAGCGGGCTGTTCCAGCTGACGCCGACGCTGGCCCGGTAGCGCCCGGTCAGGTCGGTGCCGTGGTTGTTCAACCCCACGGCGACCACGTACGG
>Ga0079223_10002335_pt1 | contig 11725 bp, 9 predicted proteins | sample Stecom2011_FD_75072 | JGI IMG/M metagenome (GOLD analysis project Ga0079223, IMG submission 75072) | Agricultural soil microbial communities from Utah to study Nitrogen management - Steer compost 2011 | ecosystem: Environmental > Terrestrial > Soil > Agricultural land | place: USA: Utah...
AACTAGTCCAAAGGTGTTGACCCGAATTTTCAGCTTTGCTATAATACAATAGCATGAGAAGCGGGAGCATCGTGGAGCACCGGACCTTTAACTCGGGTGTTCTGTGTGGGAGGATGTCCCGCGATCATATTCTTAGTGGTGTTGTGCAGGCGTGGCGGAATTGGCAGACGCGCTAGACTTAGGATCTAGTGGGCAGACCCCGTGAGAGTTCGACTCTCTCCGCCTGCACCATTTTCATATACATAACTGGTTCGCTGCCAAGCTGGTTACACTTTCAAGTGTACTTTTTTTGCGTTAAGGCGACGAAAGGAGAATGCGCATTATGGCTGCCAAATTGGAGAAACTGGAGAACAGCAGAGTCAAGCTCACCGTAGATATAGATGCCGATGGTTTAGAGCAAGCTATGGAAGAAGCTTACCGGAAGAACGTGAAGCGGATCACCATCCCCGGCTTCAGGAAAGGCAGGGCTCCCCGCAAGCTCATCGAGCTGAACTACGGACCCGATGTGTTTCTCGAAGATGCGGTGGAGATCCTTTTGCCCCGGCTCTATGAGCAGGCAGTGGAGGAAACCAAGATTCAGCCGGTGGACCGGCCCGAGGTAGATATTACCGACATCGCGCGGGGCAAGGGCGCGACTTTTACCTATACCGTTGATGTTTACCCCGAACTGCAGCTGGGGACCTACAAGGACCTGGAAGTGGAGCGGGAGATTGTCAAAATAACCGATGAAGATGTGGAAAACGTCCTCAAGCAGCAGCAGGAGCGGGGCGCGCAGCTCGTGGTTCCCGAACGCAAGGTGGTGCAGGAAGGGGACTTTTTAGTCATCGACTACATGGGGTACATAGATGGTCAACCCTTCAGCGGTGGCGCCGCGGAAAACCAGATGATCCAGGTGGGTTCTGGACGCTTCATCCCCGGCTTCGAGGAGCAGCTGGTGGGTATGGAAGTTGGCCAGAGCTCCAAGATCACCGTAACTTTCCCCGAGGACTATCATGCCGAACAGCTCGCGGGGAAGGAAGCGGTTTTCCACGTCACCGTGAAGGAACTGAAGGTGCGGGTCCTGCCCGAGCTGGACGATGAGTTTGCCAAGGATATCAGCGAGTTCGACACCTTGGAGGAGCTGCGGGCTCACATCCGCAAGAATCTCGAGGACGAGGCGACCCGCAGAACCAACATTCAGATGGAGAATAAACTATTAGAGCTCATCGCGGAAGGCAGCCAGGTGGAAGTCCCCCAATCCATGATCAAGCGTGAGGCGGAGTATCTCTACGGATCTTTCCTCCAAAACCTGGCGATGCAGGGGATCCGCGAGGATGTCTACCTGGAGATCACCGGCAGGAGCAAAGAGGAGATCCTGGAAGACTTTGAGCCGCAGGCGAAAACCCGCATCATCTACGATCTGATCCTGGAAGCGGTGCGGGAAAAAGAAGGGATTGACGTTTCCGAAGAAGAAGTGGATGATCGGATTAAGGAGTACCTCGAGCAGTACGCAGATGAGCCTGAGGCGCAGGAGCGGGTGCGGGCTTACTGGAATGAGCAGAGGGAGCAGATCGCCATGGGCCTTGCCCGGGAGAAAACCATGCAGCTCATCGTGGATAGTGCCCGCATCACTGAGGTGGAAGCTCCTCGCCAGGAAACTGCGGAGGACTCTGCAGAGAATTAAGAGCAGAAAGGCGGGGTGAGGATTGAGCGTGTTAATCCCAATGGTTGTTGAACAGACGAATCGTGGGGAGCGGGCCTTTGACATTTACTCCCGGCTCCTCAAGGATCGCATCATCTTCTTGGGAGGCCCCATCGATGACCATGTGGCCAACCTGGTCATTGCCCAGCTTTTGTTCTTGGAATCCGAGGATCCGGATAAAGATATCCACTTGTATATAAACAGCCCAGGTGGGGTAATCTATTCGGGATTGGCCATCTATGACACCATGCAGTACATTAAGGCCGATGTGTCCACGATCTGCGTGGGCATGGCAGCGAGCATGGGCGCCCTGCTGCTCAGTGCGGGCACAAAGGGCAAGCGCTTTGCCCTGCCCAACTCCCGGATTATGATCCACCAGCCCATGGGAGGTGCCCAAGGACAGGCCAGCCAGATCGAGATCCAGGCCAAGGAGATTCTCCTGCTCAAATCGCGCATCAATGAGATTCTCCAGCAAACCACCGGTCAACCCCTGGAGAAGATCCAGCAGGATACCGATAGAGATTACTACATGTCCGCGAAAGCCGCTGTTGAGTACGGCATCATCGATGGTGTCCTCACCAAAAGGCAGGTCCAGAGCAATTCCGGGCAGTAAGGGATAAATGAGGTGATTGGATGTTCAAATTTGGCGATGAAAAAGGACAGCTGAAGTGTTCTTTTTGCGGCAAAATGCAAGAACAGGTCAAGAAACTCATCGCCGGGCCGGGGGTCTACATCTGCGACGAATGTATTGAGCTGTGCAACGAGATCATAGAAGAGGAATTCACCGAAGATCAAGATCTGGAGCTGGAAAACGTACCCAAGCCCAAGGAGATCAAAGAGGCCTTGGACGAGTACGTTATCGGGCAGGAAGAAGCCAAGAAGACCCTGGCTGTAGCTGTGTACAATCACTACAAACGCATCAACAGCAACTTCAAAAGCGATGATGTGGAGCTGCAGAAAAGCAACATCCTCATGCTGGGGCCCACAGGCAGCGGCAAGACGTTCTTGGCCCAGACCCTGGCCAAGATCCTCAATGTTCCCTTTGCCATTGCTGATGCCACCAGCCTCACCGAGGCCGGCTATGTGGGCGAAGATGTGGAGAACATCCTGCTTCGGCTGATCCAAGCGGCAGACTACGATGTGGAACGGGCTGAGAAGGGCATCATCTACGTAGATGAGATCGACAAGATCGCCCGCAAGTCTGAGAACCCATCCATCACCCGCGATGTTTCCGGAGAAGGCGTGCAGCAGGCACTGCTGAAGATCCTGGAGGGCACAATTGCCAGCGTACCGCCGCAGGGCGGGCGCAAGCATCCCCATCAGGAGTTTATCCAGATCGATACCACCAACATCCTGTTCATCTGCGGCGGAGCCTTTGACGGGCTGGAAAAGATCATCGAGCGCAGGATCGGACAGAAGAGCATTGGTTTCGGTGCTGAGGTCCTGAGCCGGGAAGAAAAGAAGATCGGCGAGATCCTGCGGCAGATCATGCCCGAGGATCTCCTGCGCTACGGGCTGATTCCCGAGTTCATCGGGCGGGTGCCGGTGGTGTGCACCCTGGATGCGCTGGATGAGGAGATGCTGGTGCGGATCCTCACCGAGCCCAAGAACGCACTGGTCAAGCAGTTCCAGAAACTGCTGCAGATGGACGGCGTGACCCTGGAATTCGAGCCTGAGGCCCTGCGCATCATTGCCAAAAAGGCCCTGGAGCTGAAGACGGGCGCCAGGGGTCTGCGCACCATCGTGGAGGGGCTCATGCTGGATGTGATGTACAGCGTCCCCTCGGAAGAAGATGTTTCGAAGTGCGTGATCACCACAGCGGTGGTGGAAAAGCGGGAGCAGCCGCTGCTTGTCCGCAGTAAGAGCAAGGGCAAGGGCAAAGAGGAGAGCGCCTGATTCAGGAGAAGATGCAAGAGTATAGGTAGGGATAAGCTGGAAAACCGGCTTATCCTTTTTCTTTCTCCTGGGCATAATAGATGCTGTAAGCTTGGGGGAAGGAGCAGTACACATGGAAATTCTGGGGTTGATCAACCTTTTCTTTGCCATTGTCATCGGTTTGTATTTCTGGAATCTCCTCCGTCAGCAGCAGGGGAGCAAAACCGCCGTGGACCGGGAGTCCCGGCGGGAGATGGAAAAGCTCCGGCGGCTCAAGAGCATCGCCCTGAGCGAACCCCTCTCTGAACTGACGCGCCCTAAGGAGCTCCAGGAAATCGTGGGGCAAAGCGACGGTCTGAAGGCGTTAAGGGCTGCCCTCTGCGGCGCCAATCCGCAGCATGTGATCATCTACGGCCCGCCTGGGGTGGGCAAGACCGCCGCGGCCCGGGTGGTGCTGGAGGAAGCCAAGAAGAACCCCCTTTCCCCCTTTGCGCCTGATGCGGCGTTTGTGGAAGTGGATGCCACCACCGCCCGCTTTGACGAGCGGGGCATAGCCGATCCCCTCTTGGGTTCGGTCCACGATCCCATCTACCAGGGGGCCGGGCCCCTGGGCGTGGCGGGGATTCCCCAGCCCAAGCCCGGGGCGGTGACCAAGGCCCACGGCGGGGTGCTGTTCATCGACGAGATTGGGGAACTCCACCCCATCCAGCTCAACAAACTTCTCAAGGTCCTGGAGGACCGCAGGGTGTTTCTGGACAGCGCCTACTACTCAGCGGACGACCACAACATCCCGCAGCACATCCACGATATCTTCCAAAACGGACTGCCCGCGGATTTCCGCTTGGTGGGGGCCACGACGCGCCTGGCGGAAGAGCTGCCGCCTGCGCTGCGCTCACGCTGTCTGGAGATCTACTTCCGCAATTTGACCCCGGAAGAGATCGGCATCATCGCCGCCAACGCCAGCGCCAAGATCAAGCTGCCCCTGGAGCCGGGGGCCCTAGAGGAGATCAAGCGCTTTGCCGCCAACGGCCGGGATGCGGTGAATATGGTGCAGCTCGCCGGTGGTGTGGCCTTCAGTGAAGGGCGCAGGACCATCACCAAAGCTGATGTGCAGTGGGTGCTCAGCTGCGGTCAGTACACCCCCAGGCCCCAGAACCGCATCCGCCAGGAGCCGGCGGTGGGCGTGGTCAACGGACTGGCCATGTATGGACCCAACCTGGGTACGGTGATCGAGGTGGAGGCCGCGGCCGCCGCCTCCCGACCCGGCAGGGGACAGGTTAAGGTTACGGGCATCATGGATGAGGAAGAATTCGGACGGCAGGGCAGGACCATGCGCCGGCGCTCCCAGGCCCTCTCCTCGGTGGATAACGTCCTCACTGTGCTCAGAACCTGTCTAGCCCTACGCCCCCAGGACTACGACATTCACATCAACTTCCCCGGGGGCATCCCCGTGGACGGACCTTCCGCGGGGGTGAGCATGGTCACCGCGGTGGCCTCGGTCCTCACCAACCAGCCGGTATCTAACCTGGTGGCCATGACGGGGGAGGTGACCATCCGGGGCTTGGTGCGGGCCGTGGGGGGAATTGTCTCCAAGGTGCGGGCAGCAGGCGAAGCTGGGGTGAAGAAGGTGCTGATCCCCAAGGAGAACTGGCAGGAGAGTTTTGCCCTACAGCGGGAAGTGGAAGTGGTGCCGGTGAGCACCATCCAGGAGGTTTTGGAGCATGCGCTGTTGGAGGCAGCCGACCAACTGCACCTTCCTGCCGCCCCCCGCACACAGGGCGCCTTATTAGGAGCGTTTCCTAAAATCACCCCGGGAATAATTCCCTGATTTTCCAAACTATGATACAATAGAGGTACATGAACCAATGGGGGTGTAGAAATGGCAGAGAAGGTTTCCTCTCAGATGTTTCCGTTGCTACCTCTCCGTGGAACGCTTGTTTTCCCCTATATGGTTACACCGCTGGAAGTTGGGCGGCGGCGCTCAATAGAAGCCATCGAGCAGGCCGTGGTTGGAGACGGGCGTATAGTTTTGGCGGCACAGCATCATGTGCACACTGAAGAGCCTCAACCGATGATATATACAAAGTAGGCACCCTGTGCGAAATAAAGCAGCTGCTGAAGGTACCCGAGGGTCAAGTGCGCGTACTGGTAGAGGGCCTGGCCCGAGTCACCCTCGAACATGTGGATGATGCTGATGGTTATTACGAAGCATTTATAACCGTTGTCCCCGAAATAGATGGAGAGATGACCAGGTTGGAGCGGGAGGCGCTGGTGCGCAGCGTCCGGGAAGAGTTTGGCAAGTATGTGCGCCTCGGCAAGAAGATACCAGCCGAGGTGCTCATGTCGGTAAGCGGTATTGAAGATCCCCATCGCCTGGCGGATACCATCGCCAGCCAGCTTCTGATTTCCTTCCAGGAGAAGCAGAAGCTTCTGGAGATCTTCCCTGTGGATCAGCGGCTGGAAGCCATTTTAGGCCTCCTCTACCGGGAAGGTGAGATCCTCAGCCTGGAGAAGTCCATCCAGCAGCGGGTACGCCGGCAGATGGAAAAGGCGCAGCGGGAGTACTACCTGCGGGAGCAGATCAAAGCCATCCAGGTGGAACTGGGTGAGCGGGATGAAAAGGGCAAGACCGAGACGGAGGAGATGAAGGAGCGGCTCCAGGAGGCTAAGCTTCCCAAGGAGGCTAAGGCCAAGGTGCTGCACGAAATCCACCGCCTGGAAAGGATGCCCCCCATGTCCGCGGAAGCCACCGTGGTCCGCAATTATATCGACTGGATGCTCTCCCTGCCCTGGTCCAAGCGGACGAAGGACCGCCTGGATCTGAACATGGCCGAGGAGATCCTCAACGAGGACCATTACGGCCTGGAACAGGTGAAAGAGCGCATCTTGGAGTTTCTGGCTGTGCGCCAGCTCACCAAGAACTCCAAGGGGCCGATTCTCTGCCTCGTGGGCCCGCCGGGGGTGGGCAAGACCTCCCTGGCCCAATCTGTGGGCAAGGCTCTCAACCGCAACTTCGCCCGCCTTTCCCTGGGCGGCGTGCGGGATGAGGCGGAGATCAGGGGGCATAGGCGCACTTATATCGGGTCGCTGCCCGGGCGCATCATCCAGACCATGCGCACCGTGGGCACCCGCAATCCAGTAATCGTCCTCGATGAAATTGATAAGCTGGCCTCTGATTTTCGGGGAGACCCGGCTTCCGCCCTTTTGGAGGTGCTGGATCCCGAGCAGAACAACAGCTTCGTCGATCACTATCTGGAAGTTCCCTTTGATCTATCTGAGGTCTTTTTCATTACCACCGCCAATGTGCTGCACACCATTCCGCCTCCCCTGCGGGACCGGATGGAAGTGATCAGCATCCCTGGCTACACTGAATACGAGAAGTTTGAGATTGCCAAGCGGCATCTCTGGCCTAAGCAGCTCAAGGCCAACGGACTCAAGCCTGAACAGATCCAGATCTCCGATAACACCATCCACAAGGTGATCAGCGAGTACACCAAAGAAGCTGGCGTGAGAACTTTAGAGCGCCGCCTGGGCACCATCTGCCGCAAGGTGGCCACGGAGATTGTCAAGGGCCAGATCACCAGCGCCCGGATCACCGTGAGCAACCTCCACAAATACCTGGGTGTCCGGCGCTATATCCCCACCGCGGCGGACAAGGAGGATAAGGTGGGCGTAGCCACCGGCCTGGCCTACACCCAGGTGGGAGGCGAGATCCTCAGCATCGAAGTGACGGTGATCGAGGGCAAGGGTAAGCTCACCCTCACCGGGCAGCTGGGGGATGTGATGCGGGAATCGGCCCAGGCCGCCCTGAGCTATGTGCGCTCCAGGGCTGCTGAGCTGGGCATTGATCCCAAGTTCCATGAAAGTAAGGACATCCACATGCACATACCGGAGGGGGCTGTCCCCAAAGATGGGCCCTCCGCGGGCATCACCATTGCCACCGCCCTGGCCAGTGCCCTCACCAACCGGCCGGTGCGGGCCGATGTGTCCATGACCGGGGAGATCACCCTCAGGGGCAGGGTCCTGGCGGTGGGAGGCATCAAGGAGAAGCTCTTGGCTGCCCACCGGGCCGGTATTTCCCGGGTTCTGCTGCCCGCGGAAAACGAGAAGGATCTGGAGGAGGTGCCCGCCAACGTCCTCAGCAAGCTCCAGATCACCTTTGTGGACCACATGGACCAGGTGCTGGCCCATGCGCTCTACCTGGAGCCGGTGGATCCCGAGCCACCCGCCTTCATCCTGCCGGAAGCGGCGCAGGTGGCCGATGGGTCCTGGATGGGGGAACACGAGGCATGATCCTCAACGTGCACAACGCAGAGTTTCTCACCAGCGCGGTGAATGCCCGGGGCTATCCGGTCCATGATCTCAAGGAGATCGCTTTGGTGGGGCGTTCCAATGTGGGCAAGTCCTCGCTCATCAACGCTTTGGTGAACCGCAGGAAATTTGCCCGCACCTCCAACCAGCCTGGGCGCACCCAGTCCATCAACTTCTACCGCGTCGACCAGCTGTGCCTGGTGGACCTGCCTGGCTACGGCTTTGCCAAGGTGCCCGCGGCTGTGCGCAGTGCCTGGCGGCCCATGATTGAAGGCTATCTCACCGGCCGGCCCAATCTGGTGGGGGTGCTGCACCTGGTGGATGTACGGCACGAGCCCACCAAAGATGATCAGGTGATGAACCTCTGGCTCAGGGAAATGGAGCTGCCCTCGGCTTTGATTGCCACGAAGGTGGACAAGATCAGCCGGGGCCACTACCAAAAGCATGTTCAGATGATTAAGGCTGCCCTGGGCCGAGAACCCGTGCTCTTTTCGGCCCAGACCAAAGAGGGCCGGGACGAGGTTCTGCAGATCATCTGCACCCTGGCCGGGTTGATGTAGAAGGAATGGAAAGGGGTCTTCAGTGCGCAATGCGTACTGGAGACCCCTCTTTTTTACTGCTTCCCTCCGGGGAGTTTTTTGGGGAGGGGGCCCAGGATAGCAGGATATCCCAAATTGATAAAGAATTACCATTACAGGGCTGATGGGATTGGGGGGGTGCTGCTATGGAGCAGCGAGTGGAAAGACTGCAGAAGATCACCGCGTTTATCACTGCTGCCACAGCCTTAATCTTAGGCGTTATTTTTTATAATGGCGCAGGTGAGCAGGGATGGCTCGTTTTGCTCAGCCTTGCGGCAGTGTTTCTTTATCTGCAGACAATTGTAGTGCGCATTGGGGAACGTGCCGACTATTCCTTGGCTACCGCCTCCGTTCTCCCAATTGTGTTTCTGTGCGGGCCCACTCCGGCGATGATCGTTTCAGCTTTGGCCGGGATTGCCGACGGGGTGGTGCACAAGAAGGAATGGCCGAGGATTATGTTCAACGCGGCCCAGCTGCCCATCTCGGCTTTGATGAGTGCCCTGGCTTTTGGGTTTTTCCGGGATCACCTGGGAAGTACGGGGCTCAGCCTGGTGGTGTCCATGGCGGCCGGGGCCTTGGTGTATATCCTGGCCAACATCTCCCTGGTGGCCCCGATGGTGTCCATCTGGCGGTCCGCGAGCTGGTTGTCGACGCTGCGGATGCTGCTCTCCCGCAGCCTGCTCAGTACGGTGAGCAGTGTCCTCATCGGCCTGGTGTTTACCTTGTTTGTCAAAGCCTACGGCTTTTGGGGCGTTGTGGGCTTCGGGGTTTTGCTGATCAACCTTTCGGGCATGCTAAAGGCGGCCGTGGAGGTCAGCAGCGAGCGGGCGCGCCGGAGAGAGCTGGAGGAGGTCTTGGTCATCGACGAGATGACCGGTGCACTCAACTTCCGCTTCCTCAATAAATGGCTCAACGAGCCTTCGGATGATGCTGTGACCGTGCTGTTTTTTGATATAGATGATTTTTCGGTGTTCAACAACGAACACGGACATGTGGAAGGCGACCGGGTTTTGAAGATGTTAGTGGAGACCATCCTCGGGAGCATCCGCCCCCGTGATAAGGTGATCCGCTACGGCGGTGATGAGTTTGTGGTGCTCTTGGAGGGCGTTGGGGCTGAGGGCGGCGCCCGCGTGGCCGAGCGCATCATGGCCAATCTGAAGGGATTGCGGGAAAGCTATTGGAACAAGCCCTTAACCGTGTCAGTGGGCATCGCTTCCAAACCGGGACATACCAGGGATAAGCACCAACTGCTGCTGTTTTCAGACCAGGCCATGTACGCGGCTAAAAAGGCCGGCAAGAACACACTGCGCGTGTGGAGCAGTGAATGCGCTCAGGCTGCGGCTGCCACGGAGGACCCTTGCTAGGGTCTTTCTTTGCCTACTGGCTGGGAGTGTGCTGTCCTGAGGGAGGGAATGAACATGAGCACAGGATTGGATTTCGCAGCGCTGCTTGGGGAGATCGTGGAAGAGTGCCGGCCCCATGCGGAAAGAGGCCAGCTCCCAACCTATATCCCTGAACTGCGGAAGGGCAATCCCAGGCTCGCGGGCATTGCCCTGCAGACAGCAAGGGAGCTGTACGAAGCCGGTGACACCCGGGTGAACTTCACGCTGCAGAGCATCTCCAAGGTGTTCAGCCTGCTGGTGGCCATTGAGGAACGGGGGCCCGAGGCTGTGTTCGCCAAGGTGGGTGCGGAACCCACAGGAGATCCCTTTAACAGCATAGTCAAGCTGGAGACTGCGGAGAAAAAACCGCCCAACCCCATGATCAACGCGGGGGCCATCGCCGTCTGTTCGCTGATTCCCGGCGCCACTGTTGAAGAGAGGTTTGGCCGGATTGCCGGACTGCTGGAAGCGATCCTGGAGCGCCCCATCACCATCGATGAGGCCGTGTACAGATCGGAAAAGGAGACCGGCCACCGCAACCGGTCCCTGGCCTATTTTCTCAAAGATATCAACTGCCTGGAGGGGGATGTGGAGGAGGTACTGGATCTGTACTTCCGGCAGTGCTCCATTTTAGTAAATTGTGCCGATCTAGCCCGCATAGGCATGTTCTTCGCCACGAAGGGTATAAATGGAGCGGATACGCCGCTGGTTTCTGCCCGTGCGGTGCGTTTGGTGTCCACCTTTATGGTGACCTGCGGCATGTACAACGGGTCCGGCGAGTTCGCCATCCAGGTGGGAATCCCGGCCAAGAGCGGAGTGTCCGGAGGGATCCTGGGTGTGGTTCCCGGCCGCTTCGGTGTGGCCACCTTCGGTCCCGCCTTGGATCGCAAGGGCAACAGTGTGGTGGGCATCAGCATGCTCAAGCGTCTGTCGGAGGTTCTCGACTTCAGCATCTTTTAGGGGAGGGTGCTATGGGTAACGAGCGCATCACATTTTCAACCAGGAGGTTCCTGGTGGGTAGGGCAGGCCCTTTCCCCCGGGTGGTTTTCCGCGAAGAGGTTATCCTGGCGCTGGACCGGTATTCTCATACGCACTCCGTCGGTGAACAGGGCGGCTTTCTCATCGGGCGCAAGCAGGAGCTGAAAAGCGCGGAGAAATTCGAGGTGCTCATCGAACGGTTTGTCCCCATCCCGCAGAGAAGCGGCGCTTCGCGCTTGGTCATCACCCAAGAGCACTATGACAGCGTGCAGAGTGCGCTGCGCAGGAGCGGCCGCGGTGAGGAGATCGTGGGCTGGGCCCACATGCACCCCGGCTTTGGGGTATTTTTATCCGCCTTCGACAAAGAACAGCATGAAAGGTTCTTCCCCGAGGATTGGCAGGTGGCCTATGTAATGGACAACTTATCTGCAGAGCGGGCCGTCTACCAGATGGTTGATGGGGAGTGGAAGCGCCTGCCCGGCTACTATGTGCTCAGGGAAATGGCGGAAAACGAGATCGGGATTGCCGCTGGTAAATCCGGGAGTCCCTGGCTTAGGGCTGTCTTGGTCGTTCTCTTTTTGGGCCTGCTCATTGCCGGCGGTTCCTATGGCTATACCCTGGTGCGGGATCTGTACTTCGCGCCCACCCCCCGGCAGACCGTGGTGGAAGAGGTGGTGCCAGAACCGCCGAGTATAGCTCTGGAGGAGCAGCCGGAGCAGGGGCCAGTTGAGGAAGAACCGCCGGCTCCGGCGGTGCCGGCCCAGACCACGGTGACACCACCGCCCACAGTTCCCCGCTACACGGAGTATGTGGTCAAGCGCGGCGACAACCTGTGGTCCATCGCCCAAGAACTGTGGGGGGATCCCAGCCTGTACCGGCTGATCGCTGAAGAAAACGGCATTACCAACCCCAGCCACATT
>Ga0079223_10002336_pt1 | contig 11723 bp, 8 predicted proteins | sample Stecom2011_FD_75072 | JGI IMG/M metagenome (GOLD analysis project Ga0079223, IMG submission 75072) | Agricultural soil microbial communities from Utah to study Nitrogen management - Steer compost 2011 | ecosystem: Environmental > Terrestrial > Soil > Agricultural land | place: USA: Utah...
GTGGCGCCAACGCAGGACATACAGTAGTAATTGAAAACAAACAATACATTCTTCATCTTATTCCTTCCGGTATTTTAAGAGATAAAGTTACATGTGTAATTGGTAATGGTGTTGTAATAGACCCCACGGCATTACTTGAAGAAATTGAATTTCTTAAAAAACATAATATTGATGTAGATGGAAGGCTTTTTATTAGTCAGAATGCTCATCTTATTATGCCTTATCATAAACTCCTCGATTCAATTAATGAAAGCGGCGGAAATAAAATTGGTACAACAGGAAGAGGTATTGGTCCCTGCTATATTGATAAGTATGCAAGAAAAGGAATTAAGATTGTAGATCTTCTTAACAGAAAATCACTTGAAGAAAAAATCAGAAGAAACCTTGAGGAAAAGAATAATCTCCTTAAAAAAGTATATGATCATGAAGAGCTTGATGTTGAAGAAATAATTAAACAATACGTTGAGTTTGATAAAACAATTGATAAATATATAAAAGATGTTCCTTCATTTTTAAACCAGGCAATTGATGAAGGTAAATCAATTCTGCTTGAAGGAGCTCAGGGGGCACTTCTTGATGTGGATTTTGGCACATATCCTTATGTAACATCATCCAATCCTGTTTCAGGCGGAGCCTGTACAGGAACAGGCGTTCCTCCAAATAAAATAACAGATGTTGTTGGGATAATTAAAGCTTATACAACAAGAGTCGGTCATGGTCCCTTCCCTACCGAATTAAATGATGAAACAGGTGAGGAATTAAGAAGAGCAGGTTCTGAATTTGGTGCTACAACAGGGCGACCAAGAAGATGCGGATGGTTTGATGCTTTTCTTGTTAAATATTCTGTTATGATAAACGGAATAACATCTGCTGCAGTTACCAAACTTGATGTTCTCAGCCACCTCGATGAGATTAAAGTTTGTGTTGGTTATTCAATCGACGGTAAGGTAATTAAAACTTACCCTACAGACAGTGAAAGACTTGAATCAGTTAAACCTGTTTATGAAGTCCTGCCTGGCTGGAAAACAGATATTTCAGAATGTAAAAGTTATTCCGAGCTTCCTGTACAAACAAAAGATTATCTCGAATTTATATCCAGAACTGCAGGTTTTAAAATTAATATTGTTTCTGTTGGTCCTAAAAGAAGCCAGACATTTTTCATCGATTAATCATATCCACTGAAATTGGGTGGATTTTATCCTGTATAAAAAAGAAATTGATATATATATATTTTTCTTCTTGAGTAATTAAAATGAAAATGGCAGGAGGACCGGCCTCTCTTAATATCAAAATAACACTGCTTTTAATTGCTGTTGTAATTGCATTCGCTACTCTTTACTACACACAAAGCCTTGTAAAAAAACTCCAGCAGAAAGAACGTCAGATTGTTGAGCTTTATGCAGAAGGTATTGAATACCTCGCAAACACTGACTCACCTGAAATGGATATAACCTTTCTCTTTGATAATATAATCAGACCAATAGACTTTCCATTAATTACAACTGGTCCGGATGATAAAGTTAATCTTCAGGACATGTCAACAATAAGAAATATTTCTTATGATACTACTCTTTCACATCAGCAGTTAGAAGAATTCTTCAACCAAAAAATTAAGGAAATGGATGAAGAGCATAATCCCATTTCAGTGCTTTATGAAGATGAAGTTATCCAGAAAATACATTATGGTGATTCAGATTTAATTAAGCAGTTAAAATTCTATCCTTATATGCAAATTATAATTGCTGCTCTTTTTATAATTCTTGGATATATAGGTTTCAGTAATATTAAAAGAAGTGAACAGAGTAATATTTGGGTTGGAATGGCTAAAGAAACTGCTCATCAGTTCGGTACACCCATTTCAAGCTTAATGGGCTGGCTTGAAATGCTTAAACTTCATTATAACAATCCTGATAAAGTGCTCGATATAACTGAAGAAATAGAAAATGATGTAGAAAAATTAAACCGGATTACTTACAGATTTTCTAAGATAGGTTCTAAGCCTGAAATAAAAAGCAAAGTTCTTTTTGAAGAATTAAAAAAGGTTACCGAATATTTTGAAAGACGTTTACCTCAGACAGGAAAGAGTGTTGAACTTACTATAAGCGGTAATGAAACAGTATGTGCAGAATTAAATTCTGAATTATTTGGCTGGGTTGTTGAGAATCTTGTAAAGAATGCTCTTGATGCTATAGACCATAAAGAAGGCAAAATACAAATAAATGTTAAGGAAGCACGAAAAACTGTAGAGATTGAGGTTAGCGATAACGGTAAGGGAATAGAAATGAAAAGAAGAAAAGATGTATTCAGACCTGGTTACAGCACTAAAAGAAGAGGATGGGGATTGGGTCTTAGCCTGTCAAAAAGAATTATTGAAGGATACCACAATGGAAAAATTTACGTCAAAAATTCTGTGCCCGGACAGGGAACTACTTTCAAAATAATACTTAAAAAATGCTGAAAAAATTTTTCGGCTAAAATTACCTGTCAATAAAAACTCCTTTGTAAAAACTTCCGGTAAAATTGTAAATCAGTTTTGTATTAATTACCACCACAAAAACCTGCACCATTCAAATTAAAAAATAATAAAGGTTATTCTGGCATTCATATTGCATAATCTAAAGCGGATGGAAAATTAGTTTAAGCATAGCACCCCTCCAAAATGACACACAAACTGTCGAATCTTCGCCCTCAAGGTTCGACAGTTTCTCCTTTTAAACCGAACCTTTTGAATAACTAAACTTTGAAACTGACCCAAACATTAAAATATTAATTCACTTTTTAAAAAAATCAGGTTGGTGTTTACTGGCATTTAAGTTGAACAATTAGTTATAGATTTTTTACGCATAGCACCTCCATAATGGCACTCAAAACTGTCGGCTTTATGCCCTCTAAAACCGACAGTTTTTTCCTTTTAAACCAGGATATTTTTTTCGATTAATCTATTAGTCATTTTTATAGCGTAAACAATTTCTGATTTATCGACTTTAACATTTGTTATTATCTTTCCTATATCATTCAATAAAACAAATCTAATTTCACCTTCCCTGTTCTTCTTATCGCCGTACATAAATTTAACAGCTTTATTTACATTCTTAATAATCAAATTATCAGTTAAAATCATTTTCAGGGGGAGCTGCAAATACTGATTTAATTTTCTTTCAGAAAGAATTTCTTTTTTATAAGAAAGATAAAGTGCAGAGATGATACCCGCACAAACTGCTTCACCATGTTTTATTGAATAATTCAAAACACTCTCATAAGCATGTGCAAAGGTGTGTCCGAGATTTAAAATTTTTCTGAGGCTGCTTTCCTGTTCATCCTGAGAAACTACACTTCCTTTGAAGAGTACAGATTTATAAATCAGTTTATTAATAACTTTCTCATCAAGCTTATATATTTTATTAAAATTATTATTCAGGAAATCATAATAATCTTTATCAGTTAAGAAAGCATATTTAACTAATTCACCGGTCCCTGAGTTTATTTCTCCGGCAGGAAGCGTTGAAAGAAATTTGGTATCGATAATTACAAGTTCAGGTTGATGAAACGCTCCGATAATATTTTTATATCCCTTAAAATTAATTCCTGTTTTTCCTCCTATAGAGCTATCGACTGCAGCTAATAATGTTGTAGGAATATGTACAAGTTTAATTCCCCTCATAAAAACTGATGCAGCAAATCCTGCTAAGTCACCTGTTACTCCTCCGCCGATTGCAATTAAAAGTGTATCCCTTCCGAAATTATTTTTTAATAGTGATTCTGTAATACCCTGTATTGATTCAAAAGATTTTCTGCTCTCACCACTTTTCTGAATATAAAATTTATATTTAGCTTCACTTCCAAAAACTTCGCTAAGAAAAGTTTTGTAATTTTTCCAAACATTATCATCAACAACAATAAATAAGCTATTATATTTGGGAAAAATAAAATTATTTAAAACTGTACGAAGAATATTATTTCCTATAAAAACATTATAGCTTTTGTTTGATGTACTAATTGTTACTTTTTTCATTCAGGTTTGAAATTATTTTTACAATTTTATCAACTGTTTTTCCGACTGATGATGCTTCTGTATCCACAGTATAATCTGCCTGCTGATAATAACTTATTCTTTTCTGCATCAAATCATTAATTTTATTTTTGAGGTCTTCTTCAGAAAAATCTTCATTAAAATTATTTAGTACAGGTCTGTCTCTTTTAAATTTAAGTCTTTTTACTGCAGCCTGTACAGACATATTAAGATAAATTGTTTTACCGGTACTCTTTAGTATTTTAATATTCTCTGCATTAGCCATGGTACCGCCGCCAAGTGAGATAATTGTTTTATCAAGTTCCGATAATTCTTTTAAAGTTTCAGTTTCCAGACTGCGAAAAAAAGATTCTCCATCCTGTTCAAAAATCTCCCTGACTTTTTTCCCGGTTTTATTTTCAATAACTCTATCAAGGTCATAGAAATCCCAGCCCAGAGTATTGGCGAGAATAGGTCCAATTGTGCTTTTACCCGAACCCATAAAACCGGTTAAGTAAATAATCTGTTTCATCTGTTCTGTGAAATTAAAAAAGATAGGTATTAAAAGATAACAGGAATAAAATCAGAAATTGAAAACAGCACCCAGGATAAATGTTACACCATCAACATTAATTTTTGAGTTAAAATTTTTCTGTGTAAGAATAACTGTATTGCCATTAAGATTAACTTCATCTTTAGTATATCTGTTGGTAAGATTAAACTGAGGGTCGCGGAACTTCATTTCGGTTCTCAATCCAATATTATCTCTCAGGAAATATTCCATTGTAATTGAAACATGAATACCAAACGCAGTTTCTCTCTTAATGCTTTCAACCTCTGCATCGCCTATGTTTCTTATATGTTTGCCAAAATAAAAACCTCCTCCCCCGCCCATCAGAAATTTAAATTTCTCACCCGAGAATGGTAAAAGATAATGTAAAGATAATTCAACAGGTATAAGCCTGAAGCCTTCTTCAACATTAATTGTAGCAACAGTGTTATTAACAAATACTCTTAACGGTGAACCGAATTCTGCTTTAGTCATATATTCAATATTTAACCCGAGGATTAATGGCTCGCTTAACCTGTAACGGATATCTAATGCTGGATTAAAAATATCTTCCAGAAGAAAAAACTGGTTTCTTAAAGTTATATCGGATGAATTGGGATTTAAATAAACCTTGGCAGTGGTTGTATAAACAGCATGTACACCAACACTAAACTTTTTTCCGTTAAACTGCGGATAAGAAGATGTTAACATTAAAAGAGAGAGGATAAGTAAGAGCTTTTTCATTTTTAAGTTAGTGATTATTTAACACTAAATTGAAAAAATATTTTAAAAAAGAAAACCCCAAAAATCACTATGATTTTTGGGGTTTAATAATCAGCTTAAAAAATTATTGTTCAAAGAAAAGATGCCTGTTATCTATAATTTCGGCACTTTCTTTTGCACTTGATAACCACAAATTGAAGTAAGCATTTTTCTTTTCACTTAATAACTGGTCTCTCAGATTTGTTCTTTGAGCAGAAAAAGCTGTTGAATCAAAAGGTGTCCGTTCAATAACTTTTAACAAATAATAACCTCTTGTTCCTTTTACAGGTTCAGAAATTTTGTTTAATTCAAGTTCCTGGGCTTTTTCAACAACAGCAAACTCTCTTCCCAAAGAAGGTACGGTTCCGGTTGAACCTGTAAATGAACCTGTGGTTCCGGTTTTTATTTTATTATTAATTTCTGATGCTTCAGAAAGATTATTCTTTATTTTCTTCTGAACTTCTGCTATAATATTCTTAGCTTTTTCAAATTTCTTCTCCCTGATAACATGCGGTCTTATCATATCTTTAACTTCTTCAAAAGGTCTTACGCCGGCTTCGATAATTTCAGACACCATTGTTACTACGTAGCCGCTCTGAATTCTGAATACTTCACTAATAGCTCCAACACTGTTATTAAAAGCAAATTCAAGAATTCTTTTATTACCTCCTAGTCCGGGAATTGAGTATGCTTTTTCATTAAAAGGCGCTGTTTCAAGCACATTATAATTCATAAGTTTAGCTTCTTCCTCGAAACCGTTCTCTTCAGCCACGTAAGCAAAATCCGAGGCTTTTGTATAAATAGCATCTTTAGTTGCAGGAGATGTTGTTATAGGATTAACAATTCTCTCAACAACAAATTTTCTATCAGTTGAACCAAGCACTTTAATTAAATGATACCCGTAAGTTGTTTTAACAGGTTTAGAGACTTCTCCTGTTTTAGTTTCAAATGCGGCTTTTTCAAACTCAGGTACCATCCTCCCTTTTGTGAACCAGCCGAGATCACCTCCATTTGCTGCACTGCCCGGATCATTAGAGTATTGCATTGCCATTTCACCAAAGTCAGCACCATTCATTATTTCATTATAAATTCTCATTGCTTCGTTAAAATTAGCGCTGTCTGTTTCCAATCCATTAATCAGTATATGAGAAGCATGAACATATTTTTCCTTAGACGGAAGTGATGTTATATAATTATAAAGTGCATATCCTTGTGGTGCGGGTACCGGCCCAACCAGGCTGCCGGGAGAAGATTTCAGAAATTCATCAACTGCAGCAGCTGGAAGCGAAGGAGCATCCAATGTATCTCTTGAATATGGAAGTGAAGAATAAATTTCTACATAATATTTAAAATCTGAAGTATCGGATTTAAAATCCTCTGCAACACTCTCAAGTATTTTTTTAGAACTCAGGGAATCAGCTTCCGATGGACTTTCGGGGAAAAGTACATATTTTAATTTTCTCTGTGGTACAATTTCATACTGATCGAGATGAGCATTATAGTAATTTTTCAAATCTTCATCTGTCACATTAACAGCAGAATCAGGTATTGTACTAATATCAGCAAGTGCATATTCCACGTTCATGGAAATATTCTGATCAATATATTTTCTTTTTATCTCTGCATCACTTACAGAAATAGAAGCATACAAAAGGCTTTGCAGTTTTTCGTTTAATCTCTGCTGTCTCACAATTTCTTCAGCCTGAAGAAGAGCTTCTTTATTTCTGGGATCATAAAGAGCGGATTCATAGAGTTCTCTGTTAAACCTTCCTGTTGAATCAATAAAATTTTGTTTAAGAAATTGAGGCGGATCTTCACCGAGAATTATTTCTCTTATTTCATCATCAGAAACTGAAACACCAAATCTTTCAATTTCTTTAGCTATAAGTTTCTGGCTAACCAGAGCATCCCAAACCTGCTCTCTTATCTGGGGCATCTGTGTTTCATCAACATCCTGCCCTGTCTGCATTTTCATATTCTGAACCTGCTGATCAACAGCGTTTACAAATTCCTGGTAAGTTATATCTTCACCATTAACAGAACCTATATTATTAGTTCTTCCGCCAATAGCTTCAAGAACATTTGAGTCAGAAATAACCATAAAAAGTACAAAAAGAACACCTACAGAAAGGATAAAAGCGGGAGCAAGACTCCTCATCCTGGCCATCATGCCCATGTTTAAAAATCTCCGTAAAATATTTTAATTAGACTGGCTAAAATAGAGACATACCGTTCAAAAAGCAATGTAAATGGGAGTAAAATTCAGCACCGCTTAAATGAGCTATGTCATATTAAACTATTAAAGATTTAATAATCTTTTTATTTGATTGACTTTGCCCGAACTCAAAACTATATTGCTTTGCACCTAAAACTAAAGAAGGGTAATGAAATGCAAGAAAAAAATGATTTTTTACGTTATGTACCAATATTTTCGGAGCTAAGTGAAGAAACTATTGAACAAATTTCCAAATTAGGTTCAAGAAAGAATTTTTCAAAAGACTCTGTTATTCTTTTTGAACATGAAACCGGATCGGCTCTTTTCATTATTGTTAAGGGAAAAGTTAAAATTTCCCGTGTAAGCGATGATGGTAAAGAGGTAATTTTGTCTATTCTGAATGAATCCGATTTCTTCGGAGAAATGTCAATACTCGATGGTTCAACCAGGTCGGCAAATGTAACAGCTATGGAGGACTCCGAAATATTTATAATACAGAGGAATGACTTTATTTCTCTTCTTGAATCTCATCCCGAAATTTCAATTGCTCTTCTTATGGAATTAACAAAAAGATTGAGAGATGCAGATATGAAAATTAAGTCTCTCTCTCTTAAAGATGCTGAAGGCAAAGTTGCCACAGTTATCCTTCAGCTTGCAGATGATATTGGTAAAATTAAACAGGGTACTGTTGAAATTGAAAGATTACCCTATCAGCACGATCTTGCAAATATGGCAGGTACTTCAAGAGAAACAATCTCACGTACTTTGCATACATTTGCTAAAAAGGGTCTTGTTGAACTGGACGGCTCAAAATTAAGAATACTCAATTATGAAAAATTCAAGGAATTATTCAGTTAATATTTTATAATGAACGGGAAGGCCGATTTACATACTCATACAACTTTTTCTGACGGTGCCTGTTCTCCCGAAGAGTTAATTAAGAAAGCAGTTAGCGCAGGAATTGAAATCCTGAGTGTTACCGATCATGATAATATTAAAGGATTCAAACCTGCCTATGAAGCCGGAAAAAAATTTGGCGTGGATGTAATTCCCGGGGTTGAGATAAGTTCAGAAATCAGTAACAGGGAAATTCATATACTCGGATATTTTTTTGATCCAGATAACCCGGAGCTTGAACGTTATCTCAACTTTTTCAGGGAAGAACGGATTAAACGTGCCAGCCGGATCGTTCATAAACTTAACAACCTTGGTTTTGATATCCACATTAATGAAGTTCTTGATAAAGCTGCTAATTCATCTGTAGGACGCCCGCATATCGCTCAGGTAATGCTTGAAAAAGGAATTGTCAATTCTTACTACGAAGCATTTAATAAATATATCGGGAACGGAATGCCTGCATTTGAAAAGAAAGTTCATGTTTCTCCCGAAAGTGCTTTTAAGATAATTGCAGATGCTGGAGGGCTTTCATTCGTTGCTCACCCGGGAAATATTCCTGAACATTTACTTAAAGAATTAATCGAAGCCGGTATGGATGGAATCGAAGTTGTTCATCCTTCACACAATAAACTGCAGCAGAAATTCTATAAAGGAATTGTAAATTCATACTTCCTGCTTTCAAGCGGAGGTTCCGATTATCATGGCGGGAAAAGAGAAGATGAAAATAATCTGGGTCAATTCTACACTACTGCTTCCGCTGTTGAAGCTATGAGAAAGAGATTAATGCGGAATTCTGCGTAGCTTTACAATTAAAAAAATATTATCATGAAAATTATCGAAGGAAAAAAAGAATCAGCAAACTTACGCATAGCAATTGTTCAAAGTAAGTTTAATGAAAACATCTGTGAAAGACTTCTTGCCGGAGCATTAAGCTGCCTGCGTGAAAATAATATTCGAGAGGAAAATATTGATATTGTTAAAGTACCCGGCGCTTTTGAAATTCCTCTTACAGCAGATAAACTTGCTTCGCAAAAAAAATATGATGCAATAATTTGTCTTGGTGCTGTTATTAAAGGTGAAACCGCCCATTTCGAATATGTATCTAAAGCTGCAACAGATGGAATTTTAAATACAGGTTTAAAGTATGGAATACCGGTTATATTCGGAGTTATAACCACATATACAGAAGAACAGGCGGAGGCAAGAGCAGGAGAAAAAGAAAATAATAAGGGATGGGAATGTGCAGAAGCTGCTCTTGAAATGGCTGACTTAATGAAAAAGTTAAAATAGTTTTAGAGAGAATTTTACACTTTCCTTAAAAAAAAATTATTGTAAATTTTATCTGTATTTATTAAAAATTTTAGGTGTGCCGGATAAGATAATTCTACTTTCTTAATCTAAAAGGAAATTTTTATGTTATTAGTCATTATCTTACTGGCATTAATATCCCTCCCGCATTATTCTCAGCAGATAACCGAATGGCAAAATTATACAGATCTTAAAAATGTAAAAGCCGTTGATATAGTTAATAACACTATTTGGGCAGGTGCAGACGGCGGTGTTTTCTCTTATGATATTCTTTCAAATTCTTTTGCTAAGTTCAGTAAAACAGAAGGATTGAATGGTGTATCGGTTACTTCTGCAGCAATTGATAAATATGGCAAAGCCTGGTTTGGAAGCAGCAATGGAATTATTGATGCATATAACCCTGAGACTAATTCTTTCCGTACTATCCTTGATATCTTTAATAATTCCGAAAAGACTTTAAAAGCAATTAATCATTTAATTGCCAGAGGAGATACAATCTTTGCAGCTACTGATTTTGGAATATCATTAATAAATGCTAACGATTATCTCTTCTTCGATACATTTTCAAAATTCGGCAATCTTCCTTCGAACATAAAAGTAAACAGTATGATGGTTACCGATTTAATTTATGCCTGTACAAATGAAGGGATTGCTATTCAAAAAGCAGGCTCAACAAATTTATCAGCTCCGGAATCCTGGCTTGTTTACAACAATACAAATGGTTTACCTTCTAACACTGTTAACAAAGCAGCTGTTTATAATAATTCGATTGTTGCTGCAACATCAAATGGTCTTTCTGCTTTCGATGGTTCAGTCTGGGTTTCATTCATTCCTGATCTTGCAGGAATAAATATAAATGATATAATAACTGCAGGAGATTCACTTTTCATTTTAACCGATAATACTAACATTTATAGATTTAACAATGGACAATTAAATCTGATTTATTCAGCCTCAGGAGTTGCATTATTAAGATTATCATTTTCACCTTCAACAGGATTAATAGCAGCTTCCAGTTCAGGTATATTCAAATTAAATAATGCCGGGTTTCTTTTTCCAAATGGTCCTGGTGCAAATAAATTTCCTGACCTTTCTGTAGATCAGAATGGATTGCTTTGGTCCGCCAGCGGTTCGGATGCTTCAGCGGTAGGGTTTTATAGTTATGATGGAAATGAATGGATAAACTATAATACTTCAACCACACCTGAACTTACTTTAAATACATATTTCAGAGTTTTCACTGCATCTGATGGCAAAAAGATTTTCGGCAACTGGGGTCAGGGTATTGCTGTTTACGATAATGGAGAAATAAAATCATATAAAGATAATCTTGATATGCTCGGAACCCAAAATGATCCCAATTATATTGTTATTACCGGAATTGCAGAGGATTCTAAAAAAAATATATGGCTTTTAAATTACGGTGCAGCAGACAGAAAAAATTTATCAAGTTCTGCCGATTTTGAAAACTGGACATCTCATTCGATTTCTGCAATCGGGAATACTTATGTTGATGAAGTTTTTGAACTTGCTATTGATGAATATGATACTAAATGGTTTGCAGTACAGAGAGGAAAACAGGGGTTATTCTATTTTAATGAAGGGAACATGTCTGATCCGGATGATGATATATCCGGATTTTTAACTACAGGTTCCGGTCTCAATCATAATTTTGTCAGAAGTGTTGTTGTTGACAGGCGAGGCGATCTCTGGGTAGGAACAAGTCTCGGAGTAAATATTATTAGTAATGTACGGACGGTTCTCACCAGTAATCCCCAGTTAAGAATTTCTTCAGTATTTTCATTAAGGCAGCAATCAATAAATACAATTCTTGTTGATCCTTTAAATCAAAAATGGATTGGCACCAACCTTGGGTTGTTCCTTGTAAACTCAGACGGCACAAGTTTACTTGCTTCTTTAAATTCAAGAAATAGTCCACTTCTTTCCGATAACATTATCAGCCTTGCTATAGATGAAAACAC
>Ga0079223_10002339_pt1 | contig 11720 bp, 13 predicted proteins | sample Stecom2011_FD_75072 | JGI IMG/M metagenome (GOLD analysis project Ga0079223, IMG submission 75072) | Agricultural soil microbial communities from Utah to study Nitrogen management - Steer compost 2011 | ecosystem: Environmental > Terrestrial > Soil > Agricultural land | place: USA: Utah...
AAAACTTGAATCGTTTGTTGAAGTTTTAATCTCCACCAGAAAAAATAACTTAAAGTGAAAGCCACAAGATAAAGGCAAGAAAAGATAAATTCATAAGTATAGCGAGAGAAAATAGCATGAGGCCCTTCCATGAAGAAAAGCATGGCCCAAGCAGTTACTACACAAAAAGTGAATGCCAACAAAAGACGAAAATAAATCGTAAACTGATGACGAAACTTAAGTAGCCTTGGCGGAATAACCCCGAGTTTTGTTGTACTCATTATTTGATTCTCCTCAGATACCCTATCGGAGAGATCGGTTGAAAACTTGACTAATTTATTTAGTCTTCAGTCGGAAAACATTCAAGGCATAACAAATGACTAAAATCACAAGGCTCAGTGAGATCCACTGAGAAGGGCTAAGTCCCCAGGCCCACTCTCCTCGCAACTGATCCCCTCGAAGCATCTCTAAGATAAACCTAAGCACACCATAAGAAATTCCATAGACAATCAATACGAATTGCGGACTTTTAAGACGTTTAAGATATAAAGCAAGAGTGATAAGAAAAAGAGCTTCGATCAATTGAGTGGGATGGCGTTCATGGCCATGAAGGTGAATCCCCCACCACCAGTCTGTTTTCTCACCGTAGCAACAACCGGCCAGAAAACAACCAATCCTGCCAATTCCATGACCTAATACCAACGAGATCACACTCCACTTTACCCACAGAGAACTTAAACCAAAAATCAAATGGTACAGAAGAAAAAAAAGGGCTCCACCAATTAGGCCACCATAAAAAACAAATCCTCCTCCCATCCAAAAACTTGCCGAGGAAACAAAGTCAGAAGAAAGAGAGTCACCCGCAGTCAAAAGGAAAAGGGACTTAGCGCCTAGCCAGGCACTCAGAAAAGTTCCCCAAAATAAAAACTGAGCTTTTCCACGATCTTGATCACCAATGTGATGAAAGAAGAATTGATATCCTATCCCCCAGGCCAGTCCCATAAGTAAGGGATAGGAATATAGAACAAAATGTTTACTCTGAAATAGTATCGGTAGCATTCTCGTTGCCCTTACTCTTAGCAAGTTTTGCCTGAATAAAGAAATCATAAATAAGTAAGAAGGCTGCTACGGTGATACAGCTATCGGCAACGTTAAACGCAGGAAAATGATTGGCTTCATCCTTCCAATAAAACAATAAGAAATCCACTACGTAGCCCAGATAAAATCTATCAATAAGATTTCCAGTGGCACCTGCAAGAATTAAACTATAAGCAAGTGAAAGATAGAAAGGACCTTTAATGGTTTTAATCAACATATAGAAGACCCAGAAACAAAAAATCACTGGGAGAGCAAGGAAGAAGATCACACGAAACCATTCAGGACCACCGGCCCCGAAACCAAAAGCTGCTCCGGTATTCTTCACATAGGCTAGACTAAAAAATCCATCAATGATCGGTAGCGTTTCTCCCCATTGAAATGAAGATTGAATTGCACCTTTGGTGAATTGATCAATGAGGATAAGTGTTGCCATTATTATGCATAAAGTCCAAAAACGGGCCATTAGTAATAATCCTTTGGATTGATTTCATATTTTTCAATCTTACGCAGAAGAGTTTTTTTAGGGATATTAGCATTCAATGCTGTTTGATTAATTTTCCCTTTATTGATCTTCAACGCTTGGATTATAAATTCTCTTTCAAATTGATCTTTGGCAATAGCAAAATCTAGCTTTCCATCTTCAAAAGTGGTTCCAAAATTAAAAGTAGAGCCATCCAGATTCTCAGGTTTTTCCTGATCGAGAACAGATTTTTGAATCTCTTGCAGATCAATAATTCCTTGATCCATATTCTCATCTTCCTCTTCATTTTGATTCTGACCTTTCAGAACAATTGATGGAAGTGAGGAAAGATAAATAGTGTCAGAAGACTCCATAATAAAACAGTGCTCAATGATGTTTCTTAGCTCTCGAATATTTCCAGGCCAGGAATACTGCATAAGAGCTTCCATCGCCTTAGGATCAACTTCTCTAATTTGTAGATTATGAACGTTATTAAAATAATTCACGTAGTGATTTACCAGATGAGGTATATCTGTTTTACGTTCCCTTAAAGGAGGAAGGTAAACTGGTAAAACATTCAGTCGGTAGAATAAATCTTCTCTGAAAGTACCTTCTTTAATCATTTCCTCAAAAGGTTTATGAGAAGCTGCAATGATTCTCACATCCACTTTAATCTCACGGTTCGAACCCACCGGCATGAATGTTTTTTCTTGTAGAACGCGCAGAAGTTTTACCTGCATCGCTGCTGAAATATCTCCAATCTCATCTAAAAAGATCGTTCCACCTTCAGCGAACTGGAATTTACCAATTTTTCTCTGATCAGCACCGGTAAAAGCACCTTTTTCGTGACCAAAAAGTTCTGACTCAATAAGATTTTCTGAAATGGCACCACAGTTAATGGTGACAAATTTCTCATCTTTTCTAGGTGAATTATAGTGAATGGCCTTGGCCACTAGCTCTTTACCTGTTCCTGACTCTCCACGAATTAAAACCGGCGTATTAACCTTGGCAAGCTTTGAAATAACATCAAAAACTTTTTTCATCGCATTGGATTGTCCGACAAATTTATCTGCTCCAGAGTCTCCAATTGAAAGTGTGGGAGAAGAAAACCCTACAGTTTCCACCATGGATCGTGCTTTAAGGGCCCTCTTAATAAGGGCGACCAGATTATCTGAACTGATCGGTTTTTCCAGATAATTATAAGCACCTTCTTTAACAGCTTTAACAGCATCGGTAACATTAGAATAAGCAGTCAGAATGAGAACAATGACGGAAGGATCGTGTTTTTTAATTTCACTTAAAGCCTCAATACCATCCATTTCCGGCATATTAACATCCATCACAACCAGGTCATATTTTTGTCCATAGACCTTGGTGACGGCTTCTTTACCATTATCTGCTACATCGACAGCGAAGTGATGAAACTCTAAGGCTTGCTTTACGTTTTGCTGTAAAACTTTATCATCATCAACGACTAAAACTTTATACATATATACGACCCCTATTCATTTCTTAGCTTTATTATAAACGAAGTTCCCTCTCCCAACTGAGATGTGGCAGTAATAACCCCATTATGAAGCTCGATGAAGTACTTAACTAAGTATAACCCAAGTCCCGAACCTTTGATGGAATGAGTTGAATCATTTTTTACCCGATAAAATTTATCAAAAATGTGATTGAGCTCTTCTTCCTTGATACCGGGACCATTATCTTTAATCTCGATATAGACCCACTGTGGATCATCCCAGGTCTTAATCCACACCTTCTTTTCACGACCGGAATATTTGATGGCGTTTTCTATCAAGTTAGAAATTACCCGATTCATTAACACCACATCTATCTGGATCGGATAAAGCGGCGACAGTTCAGCTTCTAATTCAATATTTTTGTTATTGGCTTCAAAAGAGAGCTTCTCAATGGTGGCTTCGATAATTTTATTAATATCCTTGGATTCTTTTTTCAGAGTGAGGTTTTGGGACTCAATTTTTGTTAGATCCAAAATAGAGTTAATAAAGCTATTAAGCTCCTTAGTTGATTCGGAAATGTTTTCTACCAGCTGACTTTGTTCACTATCCGCCGGTAATTTCATTCGTAGTAAATCTGCAATTCCAGCAATTTTAGCGACCGGTGTTTTTAAGTCATGACTCATCAAAGAGATAAAGTTCTGCTTTAAGTGATCTACCTGCTTTAAAATCTTGGACTCTTCCTGAATGGCATAGCGAGTTTGATACTCCTCAATGGCCCGGAAAGGCACCCAAATGTAGTAGACAACAAAAATACTAAGAACAGTATGAGAGAGCTTAAACCAGATTCCCCACACACTAAAAAGCAAATAACTGGATATCAAAATTCCGACAATCAGTGAGATTGTCACCATCAACCCTTTCACAGGCTGAACCTTAGAAATAATTAAGGAAAGAAACAGAGAAATGATTAGGGCCAGGATCTGGGAAAATAACTCAGGGACATCTAAGATTGTTTTTTTATGCACAAGAGAATCAATAATCTGAGCGTGAACTGCTAGCTTGGGTGTCTTCAAACTTTCTTTATTAAAAGGAGTGAAAACAAAATCAGAAGGATTAGATAAGTATTTAGGCCCTACGAGCACAACCTTATCTTTAAAAAAGTTTTTAGGAAAATTTCCTACAGCAACTTTATGAAAAGCGATGGATGGAACAAAGTCATCCTGTAAGGGATTCTTTCCATACTTAAAAAGAGCGAAGTGAGCTTCAGCTTCGGTACTGTAATAAGAGCCAGTATAACTGGCAGCATCCAGTACTTTCTCTCCCATTTTCTCTCTTAAGTGCTTGGCACTCATCAAATGAAGTGAATCATCACCACTCACATTTAAAATGGCCCTTCTTACCACCTCATCACGAGCAAAAATCAGTTGATCTTTATAAAGCTGGGAAAAACTAAAGCCCAAGTCTTTGAGATTTTCCGGAGGAAGGGTCTCTCCGAATACATCTAACTCCGTTCCAAAGCGAAATTTCTTCTTAAGGGGGTCAAAATTAGAGAGCAACTCATGCATTTGTAATTGATGAGATTCTTCCTGACTGATCGTTGGGTCCTGAAGATGAACAAAATAAAAAATTTGTTCCGGCCCATCCTGAATCAATCTCTTTAAAAAACGCGAATGGGTAGCATATGTATACGGATAGGAATCCCCAAGGAACTGATCACTTTCTTCATCCATGTAAATGAGCACAATAGGTGATTCAACCTTTGAACTAGTGAAATCGCTTTTAACCCAGAAATCCAGGAAGACCGATTCCAAAGGATGGAATGAATATTGAATCAATATAATGATGAAAGATAGAGTAACTAATAGAGGAGCAAATTTACCTAACTCAAACTCCCGTAGCTTCCTTATCACTTAAACCTTCCTGGTATTGTTGATAAAAGTCCCATTCATGGGGCAGTAATTCTAAGCTCAAAATATTTTGATAGTGAATAGAACGGCGACTCGAGAATAGTTCCATCATTCTTCGAGACAAATTTGAATAAATATCATCCGGATATCTTAAGCGCAGATAAAAATTGGCCAGCTGCTCACACTCCACAGAGAAAGGCTTCAAATGGGTGGATAGTTTCTTGAAATATCTTTTTCCAATTAAAAGATGAAAGTTAATTCGCAGCCATGGATGTAGAAAGTAATTGGTAATGAGATTAATCACCTCTCGGGCATGAGAAAATGGAATCAGTTTTCCTAAAATATTTCCTACCCCATGAACTAGCCATGAACTAAAGCTTAAAATAAACATGCTCTTGGTTCTGGAAGAAGCCAGATTTTTTTTCACTTGAATAAGCAGCGAAAAACAAATCGCTGAAAGCTCCTCTCTTTGGGCCCGCTCAAGTAGAGAGCGCGAAATAACTAAAGAGATGTTTTCCCCATTTTGTAAAACGAAGGCGCGCTCAAAGGAGCCATTATAAAAATAGAGAGAAGGAGCCTCCACGGAAAGCTTATAAGCCTGCTGCGTAGCTTCATTGTAAAACAATGGCTCATCGCTACTCATAATTTCCCGGGCCCCTAGAAAATAGAGAATGGCCTTATCGGAGTAATTCCATACAAGCACCGCAAAAAGGGCAATCATTATTAAAGAAAGCGTCAGCAACCAGCCGCTAAAAAAGAGCCAGGAGGCCAACATGGCAAATAAAAGGAACAAAACGAGTAAAAAATTGGCGAGCATTCCTAAAACCAGTCAAAACTATTAATATTTTCACTATTTTAGCACTTCATAAAAGTTATTTGTATTACTTTATTACACTCCAAAACTTTCTTCATGGACTTTGATGGACCATCGGGCTATAAGTCGTTGCACCTTACTAATAGGTTAACAAACTAACGCTAAGCAATGAATAAATGGAAGAAGAAGAGTTCATTCAACTCATTGATGAAATAGGTGATCTTTTAAGTCCAAATGACTTACTAGATGATGACATTTTAATCTGTGAGTGCTTTTGTGTGAACGTAGCCGACATTCGCCATTTATTTCAAGACAGCAAAACAGTAGATCTTGATGCTCTTGCTAAGGCATACGGGCTTGGTCAAGGATGTCAGAGTTGTCTAAAGCGTAAAGATTGGATAGATAGAATATTTTAGCTTGTTTTATCCGAAAGGAGAATCTCAATGGCTTTTGATCGTTTATTATTTGGTACTGCAGGTGTTCCAAATAGCACACTCAAGAAAAACAATCCGGTTGAAGGGGTTAGACGAATTCACGAGCTAGGGCTTGATTGTATGCAGCTAGAGTTCGCTCACGGTGTGCGTATGAAAGAAGAAGTTTCTTCTGCTCTTAGAAAAGTTTCTTACGAACTTGGAATTCCACTTACTTCACATGGTCCTTACTACATTAATCTAAATGCGCGTGAGCAAGATAAGATCGACTCTTCTGTTGAACGTATTATTCAAACAGCAAAGATCTCGGATCTTTGTGGGGCTGAATCAATGACATTCCACGCAGCTTTCTACATGAAAGACTCGCCATATGATGTTTTTGATCTGGTAGAAAAATCACTTAACGTTATTGAAGAGCGTCTGAGCCGTTTAGATATTGAAATTGAACTTCGTCCAGAATTAACAGGGAAAACTTCTCAGTTCGGTTCTCTAGAAGAACTTATCAATCTTTCTAAATCAGTAATGAGCTGTAAACCTTGTATGGACTTCTCACATCTTTATGCTCGTACTGGAACGATTAATGACTACAATGGTTTCTGTGAAACATTAGAAACTTTAAAGAATGAACTAGGTCCTAAATCTTTAGAGGAAATGCACATTCACATTTCTGGTATCAGCTCTAACTCTAAAGGTGACTTGAAGCACTTAAACCTAGAGAAGTCGAAGTTTAACTGGAAAGACCTGATGAAGGCCCTAAAAGATATGGATTGTAAGGGATACGTTATCTGTAACTCTCCAAACCTGGAAGTCGATGCTCAGATGCTGAAGCGGTACTACATGGCCCTTTAATCGTTTTCAAATCTACTTAAAAAATAAACCCCTCGAATGAGGGGTTTTTTTATGCTGCTTTTATAAATATTTCTTGTGGGTTCACCAGATCTTTCAAATAAAATTCATCACACTCTTTAAGGCCAATGAGGTAACAGTAGCCCTGGGCCTGCATAATGAGGAGAGACTTGAGTTCTGGATTCCAGGATTTTTTCATAACTTTTAAAAGACTTTCTTGATCATTACTGGTGTTAATCCACTTGTAATCTTCCCCTTGTTCTAAATCAAAACAAGACCAAGTGATGGGCACATCCAGAACTCCCATGGGAGTTTCAAAACGAAGCATCTGGATTTGAGGTATGAACTCCCCGCGGAGAAAAGCGATTGAAAAATCTTTGAGTTTTCTTTCTAAGTCACAAAACTGCAAAGAGCTTTCTTGAATTCGGAATGTTTCATCGACTAAGAAGTTAAGAAAGTTGGATTTACTCATGTTTCCTCCAACTTTCTTATCGGACAATTATTCTAGAGGATTAATGGCTTCTAAAGATTCGTGGTATGTTTTGATATTGGAAATATCTTCTATATACCACTTTCCATCAATATGACTCATCTCCGCGATCTTTTTTACTTCTGAGTGAAACTGATCATTGGTATTGAACCCGATAAGATAAGTCAGAAAACACTTACTCTCCTGACAAGACTTGGAAAGCACTTTAAAGGAGTTTCTTTTAACATTTCTTAAATCAGAAAATTTAGCGAAGTCATCATCGCTCATATTCTCAAAACTTTGCTTCATTTTCCCCGTAACACGCTCCAAGACGAATTCACGCGTGACGACTTTTCCAATTCGGGCCTCGATAAAGTCTTTAAGAGCACCTTCCGGAGTATGATCTCTTTCCATACAAGCGGCTACTGTAAAAATAAAAAGCATTATGAGAAAGTTCTTTTTCATCTTAACCTTTTGGGATCAAAACCTAATTCATTAATAAGTTCAATAAACTCATTCCAATTAAAAACATTCAAACCTTTTGAACTGTTCTTTAATTTTATTCCAACTCCATTTAATGAAGTAGACTGAGCAACAACTTCCCCCTGCTCTATAAATTCTCGCCCCTGAAAATTAATGATGAGCTCTACTTTTTTAAGTTTATGCTTAGGCTTCTCTTCGAATTTGATGAAGCATCCTTCCTCATCCCAATTGGTTAAAAGCCCCTTTATCTCACCAAATTGATTTTTGACTACGCAATCCAGATTAGTCAGTAATGGTTTAAATAAATCATGGGACTGATAATTGGCATTCAAGCGAGCAGATAACAAATATTCTTTGAGTAATTGATAAAGAAAGTAAGAGATTACAATGTAAAAGAAGAATGTCACCACAATCATCTTGTTAAACTCAATAAAGAGTCCTTCCAGAATTTTAAAACTAATCACAAATGTGGAAAGGGCAAAAAATACCGAACAGTAACGATGGTGTCTCCATAAACTCCAGGCCGACACCAATAATACCAGAGCTAAATACCAGAATAACTCCAGGCTTTTTTGTAAATACAGGAGTGAAAAAGGAGTCACATGGGAGCGATAGGCGTACTGAAGATAAACAAAGAAAAAGGAAAGTATTAAATAAAAAATACAATTTAGTACAATCATTCCTTTCTTTTTGACTTTCAATTGTTCCATATTTTTTTTGCCTTATAATAACTTTATGAATCAAACGCGTTTAGAGATTACATCCATTTGTGTAAGCTGTGACAATTGCCGGCTTATTTGTCCAGAAGATGCAATATTAAGTAATGGTTCCACGTACCTCATTGATACCTGGAGCTGTACCCTCTGTAGTCTTTGCCAGGAAGTCTGTCCTATTGATTGTATAAGAGAAATCACTAAAGACTAATTTTTTCTTCAATCTTCCCATAGATTATCCCTGGACCTTGTATTGTCTGGGAAGGCCTATCAGATAAAGAAATAAGCTGAGAACTTCCAGAATTATCCGGATTAACTCCTAAATGAATGACCTCTTTCCCATTTGAGTGATAACTCAAAGTTTGAAGATTGATCTTCCATGATTTAATAGCCTTGGCAGAAACTAAAAAACGTAAAAATGGATGAGTTGATTGAAACTTATAGGTGATAAGAATCTTTCTCATGGTCAGCCAATATCTTTGTGCTGTTCCAAAATCCCAGTATTCATTATTTGAAACTCCTACCACAAAAACTTTATTCTTTTTATAATCGGCCACGGTATCAAAGAAAGCACTTGGACCTGGTTTCTCTGTAAGATTTGCTAGATTGATGAGGCTATTACCAGTGTAGGTAATTCCTTGTGGGGTATCTTTTAATTTAACCGCAGGAATAATTTCTTTTAATGTGCCATCATCATTGAGCTCAAGACAGTTATAGCCAAGTCGTGGATCCACTTGATAGCTAAATAACAGAGCAGTGGCTTCTTTTAATTTTGCTAAATTTCCTTCAATAAAATTCTTATCCATCAGAAAGAATTGATCCGCATTCAGTACTAAAAGATGCCCCTTGTAACCTACCTGACGTGCAAGATTATGAATACCGCCACCAATATCAAGAATCTCTTCTTCTAATAAGAAGGTAACGTCATCAAAGATTGATTTATTTTTTGCGAACTCCAGAATCTGATCTTTTTGATGATGCAGGTTTATGAAGATTTTTTTTACGCCTAAGTTTTTTGCATACTCAACCTGAAGCTCCAAAAGACTTCTTTCAAAGACTGGCCACAAAACTTTAGGAAGAGATTTGCCAATTTCTCCCATTCTAGTGCCAAAGCCGGCCGATAAAATAAGGCAGTAATCAATTTGCATAATAAAACTTAAACAATGTTTCTGATAATTCTTTATACTTTGGATTCTTATTCATCGTATGACGAATTTTTTCCATAGCAAACCCGATGTACTTTAAGTATCTCTCGTCTTTTCGCCAGTTATAGATATAACAAAAACTTCCCACAGCTTTAAAGACTCTTTGTATGAGCATATCATCGTAAAGAGCACAGAAATCTTCATAACTACTCTGACCAAGAGAACTCATAGACATCTGCTGGTAGTAGTATTTTTTTAAATATTCGCGATTAGTCTCATCCAGGTCGTAATAGCAGTCCTCTAATAACGAAACTAAATCATACTGTGGGAGACCCCAACGAGCGTCTTGAAAATCAATAAACACAAACTGATCATTTTTCACCATGATATTACGCGAGTGAAAATCTCTATGTGTAATAACCATCGGATGTGCAGCGATATTTTCCATTATCGGCACAAACAATCGATCCAACTCATCTGTAAGCTCAGTACTCGTATTCTTCAAAAAGAAATTTATAAAGTACTTAAAGGTAAACCTTGTCTCATCCATTAGCTTTTCAAAATCAAAGCTAAGTTTAAAAAGATGCTTGTTCTGAATATCTGACGCGGAAATTTTATGAATATCAATTAATTGATCAACAATCTTTTTATAGATTACTCTTTCTTCTTCTCGAGCATTATGGACGGGAAGATATTGTAGTAAAGTAATATCCCCTAAATCTTCCTGCAGCAGATAGCCTTTGCGCAAATGGTGATCATAGATCTGCGGAACTCTTACACCTTTATCTGAAAGAAACTGCTGCACGGCCAGAAAGGGGTGAGAATCAGCATCTTGTTCATAAGGATTATCTAAACAAACCACATAACTTTGTTCTGAGGTAAAAACACGATAGTAGCGTCTAGTAGAAGCATCTCCCGTCAGTTTATCAATTTCCTTTAAAGCTTGGGGAGTTATTGCTTTTCTTTCAATCGAACGAGAAAAAAGCTCTTCGATGAGAAATTGTTCGGATTGTTCTGGTTTCATATCAATTCTCTTAACTGATTAATCACTTGATAAAATTTACGGGATGAACCCTTTTTGGAAATCACAGTATCTTCGTTCGCATTTTGGATGAGAAAGGCCTTAAACAATGACTCTTCTCGCGGAATCATATTGATATCGTCAATCAGAAAAACAAAGTCTGCGGTATTTCTATTCAGGATTTGTAACCAAGATAAATAATATTCCCCATCGTGACCAGTTCTTGTGGTCATATAATAGGCCCATTTGTGGATTTCCATTTTTTCCTCTAGAGGGATCCTATTCATACTAATCATACGCTCTAGGGGAAAGTGACCGGTTGGAATGAAGCTTTCCTTAGGATAAAGATTCTTCTCACTTTTGATCAGTTCATAAGACAAAATACTCACCAGCACACTTTCATGTCTTACGTATTTGGTCATTAAGCCCTTACTGAGAAAGATCTCCCCGCCAGGTAAGGAGAAATGCAGAGGCATCTCCATATTTAGTAAAGTAATGTTTGCTTTCTGCAGGTTCTTAAAGAATATTTCATTTCTTCCCAGTATCTCTGAGGTCAGATCAGAAAAATAATTTTTCATCCCAGAGTTCTGAGGAATAATTTTTATTTCTGGTTGTTTTAAGAAGGAAGTTTTTAACGTTGATAAGTGTTCGGCATAATCCTTCTCACTCATATAAACGTGACCCGCAAGATTAATGGGTCGATCGGCCTTATTTGAACTACTACAGGCCATTAAAAAACAAGAAACCCCCGCCAACAGCGAGGGTTTTACTAGATAATTTATTAAAAACTTAAAACTGTTCTGATGCAACGTCACGATTTAGATCTGGATAATAAATAGTAAAACCTGCAAAGATTTTATTCGGATCTTTAATCAGTGGTCTATTATT
>Ga0079223_10002342_pt1 | contig 11715 bp, 11 predicted proteins | sample Stecom2011_FD_75072 | JGI IMG/M metagenome (GOLD analysis project Ga0079223, IMG submission 75072) | Agricultural soil microbial communities from Utah to study Nitrogen management - Steer compost 2011 | ecosystem: Environmental > Terrestrial > Soil > Agricultural land | place: USA: Utah...
CATTATGTTGCAGTGTTTTTCATGCACATCTTTAATAAGTGGTACAACAGATACAGGAAACGCTAAAATTTCGGCTGAAATCTATACACTTGAAGGAACGCCTGCTTCAGGAGCTGAAGTAACAATTTTGCCCGCTCAACATCTTTTCTATAATGATGGTTCAGTAACTGGTATTGGCAGTTCTGAAAACATACTGATTATGGAAACAGATGATTCCGGTTGTTTCAGAGTAGATTCACTCAAAAGCGGGGATTACAGTATTGAGGTGAATAATGGGAATTCTGCAGTTCTGTTTAAAATTTCTATTCCTGTTGAACAGGATTCTGTAATCGTTATTAATGATACCTTGAAATCCTACGGTGCATTTGAAGGAAATATCGGGATTGTTGAAGATACTACTTTTAAAAGATATCTCCTTATTTATGGTCTTAAAAGATGTGTGGAAATACTACCCGATGGTAAATTTTTCATAGGAGATCTTCCTCCGGGCACATTTAATCTGAGAATTACAGCATCTGAAGATGATCATTGGAAACCTGTTGAAATTAATAATATTACTGTATTTTCAGAAGATACTTTGCCGATATCTTTTGCAGGATGGAAATACAGGGCTCAAATTATTCTCAATACCACTGAGAGCGGAGCAGATGTAATTGATAATGTATACGGGTTTCCTGTACTTGTAAAATTATCAGATTCAAATTTTAATTTCAATGAAGCTCACAAGGATGGATTTGACTGTGCTTTTTATAAAAATGATAGTACTCCCTTGCCTTTCCATATTGAGTTATGGGACAGTCTTCAGGAAGTCGCATATATATGGGTGAGGGTTGATACGGTATTTGGTAACAGTATGGATCAGTCTTTTATTATGTTGTGGGGGAATTCCAATGCACAGCTTCTAAGCAGAACCTCTCAGGTATTTGATACCGCTGATGGGTTTTTAGGCTGTTATCATTTTGGTGGTGACGTTTCGGATGCGACTGTGAATAAATATGATGGCACAGATAAAGGCACAATGGATATGTCCAACGGAATTATTGGACGCGCACGGATGTTTAACGGGACTGGATACATAAATTTGGGAGAACTTCCCGACCGTCCGGAAGGGGCGATTTCATGCTGGATGTGTCCGGGCTTTACAGTTAATTCGTATTCAGGAGTAACCCAGGGTATATGGGGTAAATATGAAATGGATGAACAGGATTTTACTCTGAGTTTACAAGGATCGGATTTCTATTCGGGTTCAGGTTCACCAGGGAAATTGATTTCAAAATTGGAAGATACGACAGATGGATACTATTTAGCAAGCAACACATCTTCTTTTATTGAAAACACATGGTATCATGTTGCCTGGACCTGGGGTGAAGATGGTAATTTCCTGTATATAAATGGAAGTTTGGAAAGTTCATCTCCCGATTATCGCCCGGTTTGGGGAAAGGGTGATGACGAAATTGGCCGCAGTTATTACGATTCTTCGAATATTTTGGGAGGAGGCCCACTTTATTTTGCTGGAATCCTTGATGAATTTAGGATAGACAAGGCTCAGCGATCTGAGAGCTGGGTCAGGTTATGTTATATGAATCAGCTTTTATCAAATTCTCTGATCAGTATTAAAAAAGAAGATTAGCAGTAAAACTAAAATAGCAGTATCTCCTTGAGGCCAGGTTTAACATCCCCTGTGAAAATAAAACCTCAGTAAGTTGAATTAATAGACAGATCGGTTTAATTTAAAGCACTCAAAAATATCGGGTAAAATTATCAGTTATCATCATATTAACTGTAATGCTTTTTATCTACACCTGTCTGTTCCTGTAATCATCAACTACTGAGGTTTTGGGGTAAAGAGACCTGGTGTAAAAAATTAATCGTACTACAAAGTAATTATACGAAAAATTACAATTAATTATTACAATGAAAGTGTAATTATCCGATATTTTCGTATACGGTCTGTGTACAGAAACAACCCGTGTTTGAATTGTTATACATTATAAAAAGGTTTATAAAAGAATCGCCGGGTATTTAAACCCGGCGCTTCCGCTTCACCCGAAATGTTGCAAGAGGGCCTTGCAATTGGTAGGATTTCTAATATAATAAAGGAAAGGATAGCGTACAATAAATAAAAAATATTTATTCCCGTTCAGTTAAAAAAAACCAGAAAATATGTGGAACAAATTTTCTGATACAGAAAACTGGATCAAAACGTTTTAAACCCCAGTTTGACACCAATTGCGACAGTTGCTTTTTCAACCTGAACAGGGTGTTTTTTTAAATTCCCGTCCCAGTAATATTCTCGTTCATTTTCCCATACCCATTTTGACGGCTTAAAAAGGCCCTCAAAGGCATTCGCAACATTTATTATATCAAGATAAGCATCGAATCGGGTTATAAATTTATGGTCGACGCTGTTTACGGTTTCAATTTTCATATCCAGTCTCTTATATATTTTGACCCTTTTGTAAATATTATCATAGGAAAGATTACCATCATTTTTGAGTACAATTTCACGATATGGAACGCCACCCGCGAAAATGCTGGTAAAATAGAAGTTAAGTCTTCCTGATGCGACATTGTAGCGCAAAGTTGTTTTATTAGACCATGGGATTTCCCATTCGTAAGGAACAGTCTTGTCTTTGTAGTATCGTGTTGATCTGCCGAAATTTTGAAACGTATAAAGCCCAAAACGTTCAAAATCCAGTTCACAAGAGAAGCAGACGCCGTAAGACAGTAGCTTGCTTTGGCAATCAGGATCCCATGCTATATAACCAACTTTTTCAGAAAAACCTGGATAGTGAGGAGAATATTTTATATAAGTTTCGGCGTAAAGATTTAGTCTGTTATTCAGTAAAAACAGTTCGAATTCATTATTAGCAGAATAGAGATTTAATCTTTTGTTTATATAATCTTTTTCAGGGAGACCCCTGATATCGGGATGGAAAGTCATTGATCCGATATTAGCCCTGAATGCAGTTTTGTTTTGACTGTAAGTGTACCACAATGAAGGATCTGCAAAGATATGTGTGTGTTATATCCAGCACCGGCAATTCCAGTTAAAATGTCCAAGCCAAAAGATTTTTTCGTTGCCGTTTTTGATAAAGAAATATGTGCCGAACCGGTGATGTCATTTGAACCGGTTTCTAATATTTTATTGGTATTGGCAGTGAGGTGTTCATTCCTAATCGCATTTGAATCTGCGATTGAAGAATCGTGGTATAAAGATAAAAATCCATCCCATTTTACGGCTTCAATCGAGAAATCTGTATTCAGTTCAAGTTTTCCAATGTCCCATCGGTTCAATTTGCCCGACAGTGTAATGTTATCTCTTTTGATTTCCTTAAGAGGGGTAGTTAGACCATATCTCTTCCCTTCGAAAAACAGTTGCCTCGATCCACCTAATATTATCTCGTTCAGGCGGCTGTTAACTTTTTTGGGATTTAGCTTTGCAGAAAACAATCCCCAGTTTACAATTCGATCTTCCCGCCAGCACTCTTCGTATGAGTCAATTGCATACCAGGTAAATGTTTTAAGGTTAAATGATTTTAAATCATGGTTTGTTATCATATATACATCGCCAAACATATTTGGAGCTGAATAGTTTAGTCGGGCTGAATCACTCGAGACAAAAGGTGACATTGGGGTGTTACCATTTCCCCATGCATGATTTTTATGTCGTATCGAGTGACCGTTAGTAACCCTGCCTCCAATTTGGTAAAGGTTATTATTTTTTTCCAGTCGGAGCTGAAAGTAATACTTCCATATCGATTGAACCCATTGATCCAATCAGTTCCCAGGCTCTTTTATTATTGCTGTATCGTAAAATTTGAGGTTCAAGCAGTATCATACCTCCCGAAGCGTCAGTAAACCTGCTCCATTTGTGATTACAGTTGTTTTTTTCATGGTTGAAATCATAAGCCCGCTTCTATCTGCGTATGAATGTAAACTGAAGTGTGATGGGTTGAGCATTGGGATACCCATTACTCTATATCGGGTTTCATACAGACCGCTTCCCTTTATAAGAAACGCAGAACCTGCTTCGGGGATTCTCTCTACACCCGGTTTCATAAAAATCAGTTTATTAATATCGTCAGTTAATCCAAACTGTTTTTGTTTAAGGTCAAAGTTGACTGTTTCATTTCTTATGGTAGATTCACTTTTCACTTTCATGGTATCCATAATAGTAGAAACAGAATCTGAACCATAAGGGAAAACGAGTGAAAAAAGAAAAATTGCACTGAGACCAGATTTTGATAATGGTGGGGGCATCAGGCGGTCCTTTCGTTTAATCGGATAAAAATTCAGATAATTGAGATTACGATTAAATTATCTGAAGTGATAAAAAGTATTTCCCCGGATAGAAAGAAATATTTATTTGCATAAGATTTATTGAAGATTATTGGAGTGCGAATGAAATCTAAGTAGTACCTGTTAGTTATTGTTTTTTAAAAGCGGATTTGATTTTAAAAAATCATTTGCCCGACCAGAAACTGCTTTGAGGTTGGGTGATGACTGAACCGTTCTGAAAAATTCATGCCCAAAAAAGAAGTTTTCAGCATATAATGCAGAGAACTCTTTTATTCTTCCGATAGCTTTTTCGGGAGGGAAATCTTCACAAGTATAATTATAAAAACGGTTCCAGACCTCGGCGTAATCTATTTCCGGCTTATTTCCGCACATTTGGGAGAAGATCCATGGTTTTACAACAGCCCTTCTTCCAATCATCAAGGCGTCACATACTCCGGAGTTTACATATTTAAGAGCTGATGAATCTCTGATATCGCCATTACCTATGATAATCAAGGATGTTTTCTCTCTTATCCACGAAAAAAGATTCCATCTTGCAGATCGTTTCAACTTTTCATCAATAAATCTGGGGTGAACGCATATCGCGTCTATACCATAATCTTCGAATAATTTAAGCCGTTCCAGGAACTGGTGTTGCCATTGGGGGGAATTCTTTCCGAGCCGGCATTTTACTGTAAGCAGACCATCCCAGCTACTGCGTACCGATTGAAGTGTACTGGAAAGCAGGTTGATATTATCAAAAAGTGCACATCCTCCACCATAATGGCTTATTCGTGGAGCCGGGCATCCAAGGTTGATATCTATCCCAAAAGGATCAACAGATTTCAGTTTATTGATAATTGGTTCAACAGGTTCATTGCCGTTTAATTTTAGTTGATAAATAACAGGCCCTTCCTGTTTTCTTCTTTTAGTGAAAGGTGACGCAAAAAGATTTTCATTAAGAAGGGCTTTTGTAGAAAGCATTTCCGTATAGAGTATACTGCAGCTGCCAAAATCAGAAACCAGTCTTCGGAATGCACTATGGCTGAGTCCTGCCATTGGTGCACATAAAAGGGGAGATGTTTTGAAATGATCAAAAAGGGAGGTGCGTTTATCTACCATTGGAAAAAAGATCTGAAAAGTATACCTGAAACAAGATAGAAAGGAAAAAGAAGAAAACCGGATAAGATGTATTCTTCAGAACTGACCAACAGGGGTGCTGTTTTTGAAAACAGGTTAATTTTCCATTCTGTGAAAGCGTACACAACTGGAGGAAAAAACATGCCCGAAATCGCCCATAACAGTATGGGTATTAATCCTGTGCCCCAAACTTCTTTTGCGATGAAAACATTGATAAAAATCATATAAAGGCAGCTTCTGGATAATGTTGAAAATGAATTAACGGATCGGGAATACGAAATTTCGAAATTCAAAAGCCTTTTTTTAATCTTTTTAATTGAATCATCTGTGAGAAGACCGGTTTTACCGCAGTGACTGATACCATCCTGAACAGATCTGAGCAGTTTTTCGGGTTGTTCAACAAGCAGTGGTACAATCAATGTCTTATTCTCTGCAGTTATTTTTAAATAACCTCTGATAAGCGGTATGGTTACAATGTTTATACTGGTAATATCATAAAAACTTACAGAACTGATTTTGTAAGGTGTTTTAAGAATAAGTTTATCGGTGCAGACGATGATCGAATATTTTGAGATCTCTTTTTTAAAGAACGAAAAAAGAATCAAGAAAGCAATTGCCGTTGCATTGAGGTATATGGCGGCACGAATTGCAGATGTAATGATTACATTGTAAGATATAATTGAAATGATTGCCGGAAACCATGAAATAATGAAAACAGATCCGATAATAATATGAAGTATGATTTCCAGGTAAAGAAAACGTTTTTGAAAAGAAAAATTGATCTGGTTATCAGGTATGTTTTCCATGAATATTTCCTGTAATTAGTTTGCATACTTCCTGTTACTTATTTTGATCTTCTAATATAGTAAGCTTCATACAATAAATGGTCAACAAAATCGAAAAATAAAAAGTTTGAATTCATCAGCCGGTTATATATATATTCTATAGGTTTTTACCTCACCATAAGGAACCAGTTAAATATTATGTCCATTCGAAGCATGACAGGTTTCGGACTGGCTGAAAGCCTGACTCCATCGGGCACATACAGAGTCGAGATCCGGGGCGTTAATAATCGTTTTCTCGAAATTGGAGTCAGACAACCTAAATTCGCGGCTAATCTGGAGCAGAGAATTAAAAAAGAGCTTTCATCTGTTGTTTCCAGGGGAACAGTATCAGTGATTATCTCGTGTGATCGTGAGGAAGAGGGAGTTCGACTTACCTGGGAAAAAGCCTCTGTTGATAATTACATGCAAATTTTTAAAGAAATTAGTGGGACATACGATCTGGATGGTGCTGTTACGTTATCCGACCTGCTTCATTTCAGTGATTTTATAAAAACTGAAATTGTTGATTATGATGAAGATGTTCTGTGGGAGCATCTGAAACCGATTTTAGGTGGGGCAATTGAAACTTTTCAGCAGTCTCGTGAAACTGAGGGAGAGTTTATTGCTAATGAACTGGAAAAAATAAATCAGCAGATAAGTCTGACTGTAGACCAGATAGAGAAACGGGCACCCGGGCGTATTAAAGAGTATGCATCAGCATTGGAGGAGCGGGTTAAAAAACTTATCGCAAACCCACCGGATCCTCTGAGGATGGAGACGGAGATAGCTCTTTTTGCAGACAAACTAGATATTTCTGAAGAGTGTACGAGGCTCAGGGCACACATCGCGAAGTTTTATGATGATTTGAAAAAGAGTGAACCGGTCGGAAAAAGAATGGGATTTCTTTTGCAGGAAATGAACAGGGAAGCAAATACAATCGGTTCAAAGGCAAATGATATGGAAATCTCACATTTGTCTGTGAAACTTAAAGAAAATATCGAAAAAATAAGAGAACAGATTCAAAATATTGAGTGAAAAAGGGAGCTCACATGTTTGATGCTCTCAAAAGGAGGAATTATGGCCGATTTACTTGAGTTAGATCTTGAAGAACTTGAAAAACGTGGAATCGACAGGTATAAAGCTGTTCTTATGGCTTCACAGGAAGCGCGTTTTATTAATGATCAGATTCGGCTTAATATTCTGGAATCAAAAGAAAAACCAACAACACTCGCTCTTCAGCGTCTTTTTGAAGGTAAAGTTGTAGAAAATGAAGAGGGTGAGAGTGAAAGTTAATGGCAGATCCTTTAAGGGTAGTTATTGGAATATCCGGCGGAATTGCTGCTTATAAAATACCGCAGTTAATTCGCTTGTTAATAAAGCAGAATGTTGAAGTAAAAACAGTTGTTACATCTGCTGCAGGGGGGCTTGTTGGTGAAGATGCCTTACGGACGGTGTCTTCAAATCCAGTTTACAGAGATAATAATTTCAATTATGATATGGACCACATCCGTCTTGCAGACTGGGCTGATCTGCTTCTGATTTGTCCGGCTACAGCTAATACAATCGCCAAAATCGCTCATGGAATTGCAGATAATCTGCTTACCACGCTCGCGTTATCGGTTCCTGAATCAAAAACCGTTGTAATACCAGCCATGAGTTCTGTTATGTGGCGTAATCGGGCTACACAGTCTAACATTGAATTGCTGAAAAACAGAGGGGTTTTTGTATTCCCGGTTGAAGAAGGGGAACTGGCATGTGGATCAAGCGGGCCAGGCAGAATGGCGGAAATTGAAGATATCTCTGAATGGGTTGTGAATTCTCAACGGAAAACCGGGATGTTAAAAGGAAAAACTGTCCTGATCTCGTCGGGACCTACTGAAGAGCCGATTGATCCGGTTCGCGTTATAACTAACCGGTCTTCAGGAAAAATGGGTGCAGCTCTTACCCGTGAGGCTTTAACTTTAGGTGCCAAAGTAATTGTTGTTACCGGCCCTGCGCAGGAAAAACTGCCTTCAGGAGCTCAAATTATAAAAATCAAAACCGCAGAACAGATGCGTGATGCCCTTATTTCAAATTTCAACACTGCTGATATATGCATAATGGCAGCAGCAGTAAGTGATTTTCAGGTTGAAAACTATTCAAAAACAAAGATACAAAAAAATGAAAAGAATAATTTTATACTTGAACTAAAACCAAATCCCGATATTCTTGCAGAACTTGGAAAAAAGAAAAAAAATCAGTTCCTGGTTGGCTTTGCCCTGGAAAACAGCAATTCTGAAGATCGTGCGTGTTCTAAAATGGAAAAGAAAGGATGCGATATGATGATCTATAACAACTTTGATTCATCTATCGGACTCACAACAACCCGTATATCAATACTGGCCAGAAACGGTTTTAATCAGAAAATTCCGGTTATGAACAAATCTGAAGTTGCAGGGATTATATTTAAAAAGATTATTGAACTTTCGGATTTTTTTCATGGTTAATAGAAAACTTGTTTCCGATTATTTACGCCAACAGTATCAACTTTCCATGCCGGATTTCATTTTTGATAATAACGGCAGTGCAAGTGTTTTAAAAGCATTTTATCAGGTTTCACTAAAAAATTCTGCTCAATCATGTCAGGAAAAAAAACAATACCGCAGAGGTTTACCAAAACCTCAAAAACCTGAATCGATTACGGTCCAAAAAGAAAAACAGGTTTCAATTAGTTCCAGGCTTTCGGCTCTTAAACCGATTGATAAATTGTTGCCAGGTATCTCTGGCAAGAACCTCTCTTCAAAACCACAAGTCCATCTTTCAACCGATTTGAATTATGAGCAAAAGCGTTTAGCGCTTAAAGAACTTTATATCGCAGGATGTGACAAGTGCCATCTAGCTCAAACCAGAAACAAGTTTATATTTGGAGCAGGAAATGCAGACGCCCGGATAATGATTATCGGTGAAGCTCCGGGGAGGGATGAAGATATTCAGGGGCTGCCATTTGTTGGTAAAGCCGGCCAGTTGCTGACAAGTATGCTGGAGGCAATCAAACTGGACAGAAACAAAGATGTGTTTATAACAAATGTACTGAAGTGTCGACCGCCGGGAAATAGAAATCCTGAAGCTCAGGAGATAATCACCTGTTTTCCACTTCTGGAACGTCAGATTGCAATAATACAGCCTAAAGCTATTTTGCTTTTAGGGCGTATTGCAGCACATTCTGTTCTTGGGATAAATGACAGCATTGCAATGATGCGTTCAAAGGTACATGATTTTAAAGGTATTCCGGTGATGGTTATTTATCATCCTGCGGCTTTGCTCAGAAATGCTTCATTAAAGCGGCCAGCCTGGGAAGATTTACAGAAATTTCAGACTTTATTGAATGATTCAGGGATTTATGGCTATTCAAAATAAATATATGAACCAACGTGATCAGAAAGTGATTGCGTCCGGTTTTGAGAGGGTTCCTCCACAGGCTCTTGATGTAGAGCGGACTGTACTTGGGTCGATGCTGATAGACTCTCATGCCGCTGTTATTGCATTGGAACTGCTTGATGAAAGCTGTTTTTATTCAAGTGCCAATCAGCGTATCTTTGTCTGCATGAAAGAAATGTTCGAGAAGAACATTCCTATAGACATTGTAACTCTTGCAGATATTTTGCGCAGAAAAGAGTGGCTTCAGTCGGTTGGTGAAGAAACATATCTTGCCGACCTCGCACAGAGTATAGTGACATCAGCCAACATTGAATACTATTCCAGAATTTTAATCGAAAAATCCACTCTTCGTCAGTTGATCTCCGTTTCCGGAGAAATTACTACAAAATGTTTTGATGCAGAAGTGGAACCGCAGCTTATTCTGGATGAAGCTGAGTCATTAATTTTTGGTATATCTGAGTCGAGAATTTCAAACAAATTCGAATCTGTTAACCAGCTGCTTCCTAAAACATTTGAAGATATTGAAGGGTATGCCAAGGGCAGTTTCAAGGGGATCATGACCGGATTCAGTGAGCTTGATGGGATGACCACTGGTATGCAAAGGGGTGACCTGGTTATAGTTGCAGGACGTCCGTCGATGGGAAAGACGGCATTTTGTCTTTCACTGGCCTTGAATGCATCTGTAAACGGAAATTGTTCAACAGCTATATTTTCTCTTGAAATGTCAAAAGCTCAACTTGTTCAGCGTATGTTATGTTCTGAAGCAAGGGTGAACATGCATCAGCTCAGAAGTGGAACACTTCCAAAAAGAGATCTTCCGAAACTGAGTTTTGCTGCAGGTCCGTTATCAGAAGCTCCAATTTATATTGATGATACGCCTGCGATTTCGGTACTGGAATTAAGGGCAAAGGCAAGGCGATTAAAGGCACAGCACGGACTGGATCTTGTTGTTATCGATTATCTTCAACTTATGGGATCTTCTGGTAAAGTTGAAAGTCGTCAGCAGGAAATATCCCAGATATCGCGCGCTTTAAAAGGAGTAGCAAAAGAGCTTGATGTTCCGGTTATTGCTTTATCACAGCTTTCAAGGGCAGTAGAACAGCGTACAGGTAATCACAGGCCGCAGCTTTCTGATTTGCGTGAATCCGGAGCGATAGAGCAGGATGCTGATGTTGTGCTGTTCGTTTATCGTGACGAAGTGTATAATAAAGACGATGACCAGGTTAAAGGAAGAGCTGAAATAATTGTAGGTAAACAGAGAAACGGGCCTATTGGTACAGCTCATCTGGCTTTTGTTAAAGATTTTGCCCGGTTCGAGAATCTGGCCGAACGGGTTGAGGAGAGTTCCGGATTTTGAATGTTATAATTCAGGGTGTTGCTGGAATCGGAAGGTTCGGAAGGGGCGTAGGATCACTCTGGTGTTCATTTCTTCTTAGTGTTTACAAATACAGCTTGCTCGCATGGCATACATTTACACGTTTAAGGCTTATCGTTTACAACCCTGATCTGACCCTGTCCCACATGTATACTTTGGGTGTGGAAACTCTTCCGTTAGTATCTGTAATTGCAATTTTTTTAGGATCTGAAGTAGTCATTCAATCAATGTATCAGATGCAGGGTTTTATTCCGATGCGGTATCTGGGGGTATTGGTTTGTAAAAGCATTGTAACTGAATTAGGGCCTGTTGTTACATCAATAGTATTTGCCGGACGGGTTGCAACAGGGATTGCGGCTGAAGTAGGTTCCATGAAAACCAGTGAACAGCTTGATGCAATGAAAGTATTGAGTCTTGATTCAATAAGGTATCTGATAGTTCCCAAAACTGCCGCATGCATCATAATGCTTCCTGTTCTTGTAATCTGGGCTGATTTTCTGGCAATTGCCGGGGCTACAGTGATGACAATTTTGACGATTGACATAACATTGTTTCATTTTTTAAGCGGCTTAAAACTCTTTTTCAATCCGATGGATGTATTTTTCGGGGTGTTTAAAACTGCCGCTTTCGGTGCTATTGTGGCTATTACTGGAGCATATTTCGGATTTGAAACAAAAG
>Ga0079223_10002343_pt1 | contig 11713 bp, 11 predicted proteins | sample Stecom2011_FD_75072 | JGI IMG/M metagenome (GOLD analysis project Ga0079223, IMG submission 75072) | Agricultural soil microbial communities from Utah to study Nitrogen management - Steer compost 2011 | ecosystem: Environmental > Terrestrial > Soil > Agricultural land | place: USA: Utah...
CTGCCTTCTCAAAGTTTGATCTTTTGGGCGATGAAACGGTTGTTACCATATTGCTGGCTGTGTTTACTATTGGGATTGCGGCTGGCTCTGTTGCCTGTGAACGATTGTCTGGCCACCGGATTGAGCTGGGCATTGTACCTATTGGCTCACTGGGCCTGAGCGTTTTCGGTATCGACCTCTATTTCAGCACGCCGACTGCGCCCATTCCATCAGACTGGTGGATGATCATTACCGATGCATACTACCGTCAGGTTGCCATTGATTTACTGGCCATCGGTATTTTTGGCGGGTTGTTTATCGTGCCTTTGTATGCCTACGTACAACAAGAAACAGCACCGGATAAACGTGCTCGTGTCATTGCTGCCCTGAACGTGTTCAATGCCCTGTTTATGGTTGCCAGTGCGATTATGGGCATGCTGGTGCTGGGCGTACTCGGGCTCAGTATTCCGGAATTCTTCCTTATACTGGCCATCCTTAACCTGGTGGTAGCGGCTTATGTGTACCGCCAGATGCCGGAATTTGCTCTGCGCTTTGTGATCTGGGTACTGTCTCATACTATTTACCGGGTTAATCACCGGAATCTGCACCTAATTCCGGAGCAGGGGCCGGTGCTGCTGGTGTGCAACCATGTTTCATTTATGGATGCACTGGTGATAGCCGGGTCAGTACGCCGCCCCGTGCGGTTTGTAATGGATTATCAGATTTTCTCAATACCTGTTATAGGCAGATTTTTCCGGCTGGCCAAAACCATTCCTATTGGCCCCAAGGCAAAAGTACCTGATATCTATGAAGCTGCCTTCGAACGCATTGATGAGGATCTTGCGGCCGGACAGGTGGTGTGTATTTTCCCCGAAGGAAAACTTACCCGGGATGGAGAAATAAACACCTTTAAAAGTGGGGTAGAAATTATTTTGCAACGCCGCCCTGTGCCCGTCGTACCACTTGCGCTGCAGGGTTTATGGGGTAGTTTTTTCAGCCACTGCGATGGGCCGGCACTCAGGCACTGGCCACGGAGATTCTGGTCACGGATTACACTGCTGGCGGGTGAGCCGCTGGCTCCGGAGCAGGCTTCAGCAGAAATTCTTGAACAACGTGTAAAGGCTCTGCGTGGTGTGACAAGGTAGCTTTGAGTCAATTTCATCGAGGCAAACCTCGGGGTAAGATCACAACAACGCCATATACAAGGATGAGCCCGTGACACCTCTCAGCCCCACCGACCAACTGTTTTTCTGGCTGGAAAAGCGCCAGCAACCCATGCATGTAGGTGGCCTGCAGCTATTTTCATTTCCTGAAGGTGCCCCAGATAACTACGTTGCCCAACTTGCAGACCAGCTCCGCAACCACACTAGGGCAACTCCGCCGTTTGATCGCCGGCTCGATAGCAAACTTGCCCAGCCGGTGTGGGTCCGTGACGAGCACCTGGATCTTGAACATCACTTTCGCTTCGAGGCACTGCCAACACCTGGACGAATCCGGGAGTTGCTGACGTTTGTCTCTGCTGAGCATTCACACCTGCTGGACAGAGCGCGACCGCTGTGGGAATTCCATTTGATCGAAGGGCTGGGAAACCGACAGTTTGCACTTTACATAAAAGTTCACCATTCATTGATGGATGGCATGTCGGCAATGAAAATGGCGCAGCGCATGCTTTCCACGGATGCCGGCCAGCGAAACATGCCGCCGGTGTGGAATTTGCCAGAGCGCACCGACCCGCGGGATAGCACAAGCGCTCTGTCACTGTGGCAAAGCATGGCGTATTTGCTGGGTGCATCCGGAAAACAACTGGGCACAGTACCGACCGTGGTCAGGGAACTGTTACGCACCATTAACGCAGCCCGCAAAAACCCGGACTACGATTCCATATTCCATGCACCTCGCAGCATCCTGAACCAGAAAATTACTAGTTCTCGCCGGTTCGCGGCCCAGTCCTACTGCCTGAAACGAATTCGCAAAGTCTGCGAGGCTTACGGCACTACCGTAAATGACGTGGTCACCGCGATGTGCGCACACGCCTTGCGTAGCTATTTGATCAGCCTGGATGCTTTGCCCGCCAACCCCCTGATAGCAATGGTGCCGATCTCGCTACGCCGGAATGACAGCGCAATGGCGGGCAACGACAATGGCAATCAGGTGGGTGTTATTCTGGCCAGCCTGCACACCGATGAAAGCGATGCCGGTACAAGACTGGTCAGGATTCACCAGGGCATGCAGGAGGCCAAAGCTCGCTACGCCAACATGTCTCCGGAAGAGATCGTCAATTATACGGCTCTGACGCTGGCACCCGCGGCCTTCAATCTGCTGACCGGCATGGCACCCGCCTGGCAGACGTTTAATGTCGTGATCTCAAATGTTCCAGGGCCCAAAGAAGCCCGTTACTGGAATGGCGCCAGACTGGAAGGCATGTACCCGGTGTCCATTGCCATGGACCGCCTGGCACTGAACATGACCCTGACCAGCTACAACGATCAGGTGGAGTTCGGGCTGATTGGCTGCCGCCGCACATTACCCAGCCTGCAGCGTATGCTGGACTATCTGGAAGATGGCCTGATAGTACTGGAAGGCTAATCCAGGCACAGTCAGCCAAACTTCACCAGTCCATTTCGCTCGGAAATCTGGCTGTTCAGTGTCCAGAAATCATAGAGCACGCCAATCAGGAACAGGCCGCCGGTAAGTAAATAGATAATGCCGCTGATCCACTTGCCCATATACATCCGGTGTAAGCCGAACACACCGGTAAATGTCAGCAGTAACCAGCCAATATTGTAATCGACCTCGCCGGCACGAAAACGCATATCCGCCTGCTCATCCATTGCCGGTATCAGAAAGAAATCGACGATCCAGCCAATCAGAAACAAGCCGAATGTGAAGAACCAGATGGTTCCTGTGATCGGTTTGCCGTAATAAAAACGATGAGAACCCAGAAATCCGAATATCCAGAGTAAATAACCAAAGAGCTTGCTGTGCGTATCTGGTCTTGGAGTCATAGCGTTTTCCGGGTAGCTGGATTTACTCTATTTATGGGGTATGAATTCTGATTCTGCAAGGGGGTCAGGGCCCCACCTCCGGAGCCGGGTCTGGCCCGTCTTCACGAAACTCGCTGGCAGACTTCCCGGTCCATTTCCTGAAGGCGCGGCTGAAATTGGAAAGATCGGCGTAACCCAGCTCATATGCAATCTCGCTAACCGACTGCTTGGTGTATCGCAAAAGCTGAATGGCCCTGTCTTTCAGAACGGCCTCGGTAATTTCCCGGTAGCTGGTATTTTTTTCTGCCAGCCGGCGCTTCAAGGTTCTTGAAGACACACAAAACCGCTCGGCCATGGATTCCAGCGAGGGCATAGGTGCCGGCATCATGCGCAGCAGATTGCCGATTGCCAATGAAATATCACCCTGTTCTTTCAAAGCCTTTTGCAGCTCAAATTCACACTGTTCACTGGCCATGCGTGAAGCTTCTGCATCGGCCAGCCGCATACGAACACCCAGAAGCTTCTTCGGAAACACCAGCATCTCGTCCTGCTGACCATACTCAAACGGCGCTGGCAACTGATCTGCAAATCCACGGTAATAGGGCGGCTCATGCGCTCTCAGGCACACGGTAACACCGGGAAGCCTGCCATCTGTCATTGTGAAGCCGCGGGCTTTGGCATCACTTCGGTCCAGTAACTGCTCAGTTAGCAGAATGAGCGTGGCACTCACTGTTTCTGCCAGAAACGGATACAACCCGGGCACATCAAATTCAGTACACAGCTTTACCAGCACCTGGTCTTCGGTTTCTGACAAACTCATGCTCAGGAAAGGCGCTCGTAACTGCAGATAGCGCCGCACTGAATGCAAGGCATCTGCAAAGGTAGGACTGGTTAGTGCGGCAAAGCCCAGGGTACCGTGAATAGTCAGCCGCAACTCTCTGGCCAGGGTGAAGCTAAGTCCTTGCTGGCCCGCCAGGCTCAGTGCCCGTTCGGCCATGATAATAGCGTCGGTAACGAACACGCGGCTGTTATTGGCTTTCAGATCGTCCGCGGTAAATGCCATACCCTCATAAAGCGGGCGGTCGTTGTAACCCAGCATTCGTACGGTTTCAGCCAATACTCGCATGTATACACCCGGTACCAGGAACAACCCCAGCATTTGCCGCTCTTTATCCTGTCCCGTTTGTGTCATAGAGGCATCCTTATAAGCAATTGCAAAAGCAATAACCCGACTGTAGCAAAACCCTGAAGGCACCACAGTGGGGCGGGTTGCAGGTACACCTGCGTCACCATAGCCAATTCACTTTCGCACTTTGTCCCATCCTGAGCGACAGCCGTCCTCTTCTCGCATTCAATCCTTGCACCATTTCTTCCAGACTAGCGTCATAACATCAGCCAGAGTAAGGAGTACGCAAATGCTGAGTGCCAAGACACCCGAGCAGTTAATAAAAGCCACCGGTAAGGCATCTCATACACCAACGCACGTAACCATCAAGCCTCAACGCATGGGCTTTGAGTTCACTGACCAAACACCGCAGTACTGGCTGGGCAATGATTATCTGATCAGTCATACCATGAATGCCCTGTCGGTATTGTTTCCGGAAGGGGAACAATTTTTTGTGGACGCTGTCCGGGCTTTCCGGGACCAGATTCACGACCCCCAGTTGAAGGAGGATGTGCGAGGCTTTATCGGCCAGGAGGCCATGCACTCGCTGGAGCACACTGCCATGAATCAGCACGTGCGCGACCGAGGCATGCCCGTTGAAAACATGGAAAAACATGTAAAAGCCCTGCTGGATTTTGCTCGCAAGTTTCCGAAACGCCACCAACTGGCCGTTACCTGTGCTCTGGAGCACATCACCGCAATGATGGCCGACATGCTGCTTGAGCGGGACGACGTACGCGAGGATATGCATGAAACCATGCGCCCGCTCTGGGTGTGGCACGCTGTTGAAGAAACCGAACATAAAGCGGTGGCGTTTGATGTATTTCAGCAGGTTGGCGGCACCTACGGGGAGCGGGTATTTTATCAGCTGCTGAGTACGGCTTTGCTCGGCATTGTTGTTACCTGGTTCACCGGAAGAATGGTTGTGAAAGATCGAAAGAACTTTTCGGTAAGAGCTGGCGCGAAGAGTATGTGGCGCATGTGGGGAAAAAATGGCACCTTCTCAAGCCTGATTCCGGCGTGGCTGACTTACTTTAAGCCGGGGTTTCACCCGTGGGATAAAGATAACAGTGAACTGATTGCCCGCTTCAAGGCGCAGATTCAGGACAATATCGCCCCACAGTACAAAAAAGGTAACCGCCGCACACTTCAATAATGATGGCCTGAGATTGCAACCGGCATGACGCCTGCCAGAGTCATGCCGGTTGTGCCATTCCCTGCTCGATGATTTCACCCTTGTACCAGAGCCGCCACTCCCCGGGCTTATACACATCCCATGTCTCATCCGTTGTTAGCGGTTCGGTAACAATCACGCTAACGATATCATTCGGTGTGGTTTCAGATTCAAAGTCGATAATAACGTCGGCGTCTTTCAATCGGGCAGGGCCAAACGGAGCTCTGCGGGTAATGCTTGCCATCTTGGTGGTGCAATAAGTAAACAGCCAGTCACCATTACTCAGCAGCAGATTGAAAACCCCCTGGCTGGCATAGGCCTGGGAGAGTTCAACCAGGTGCTCAACAACCTCATCCGTCGCTATGCTATGGCCACAACAGCTTCGCAGATGATTTAGCATATCGCAGAACAGGGCTTCGCTGTCTGTGCTGCCAACAGGCTCATAAAAACCGGGGCTGAGCCGAAAGTCAGAGAGCTGACCATTATGGGCAAATACCCAGTAACGCCCCCAGAGTTCACGCATAAACGGGTGCGTATTTGCCAGGCAGATTTCACCCACGTTTGCTTGGCGAATATGGCAAATTGCCACCTCACTTTTGATCGGATGGGTCTGGATCATCTCGGCAATCCGGGAGTTGGCACTGGCATCGACATCGTGAAACGCACGAACGCCTCTGCCCTCATAAAACGCCACGCCCCAACCATCCTTGTGGGGCCCTGTGTCGCCGCCTCGCCGGGTCAAACCGGTAAAGCTGAAACAAAGATCGGTTGGGGTATTCGCACTCATGGCCAGTAATTCACACATGCGCAGGATCTGCCTTGCCACCAGCACGCACTATCCGGTTTCGGCCAGTTCGCTTGCTGCGATACAGACAACGATCCGCTGCCCGAAACAACTCATCTGCCTGGCGGCCATGATCAGGCCACTGGGCAATTCCGAACGATGCGGTTATCCGAATTGTTGCCTCACCATAGGCCAGTTCACACTGGGCAATACGCTTGCGTAACTCATCGACCAGCTCAAACGCGGCGGCCGGCTTTACGTCTCTCAGGATCAATCCAAACTCCTCACCACCAAGACGGCCAACGGAATCTGTCGCACGTAACCGCTCAGTCAGGCAGCCACCAATATGTCGTAAAACATGATCGCCCACGTCGTGGCCCAAGGTATCGTTAACCAGTTTGAAGTGGTCTATATCCATTATCACCAAAGCAAAGCCGGTACCGCTGCGTTCGCATTCGGCTATAGTCCGGCTCAGAGTGCTCTGGAAGCAACTGCGGTTAGCCAGGCCCGTCATGGTGTCTGTCTGCGCCATAGCCACCAGGCGATTTTCCGCTTCTTCTCTGCGTACTTCGTACAAATGAATAAATACCAGCATAAGCACAGCGCAAAGGACCATGTTCAATAAATCAATCAGCACACCCGGATTACCGACATCACCAAGATACCCGTAAAAAATCACACCACCAGCAATCAGAAATGGCACACTCAAAATCAAGCCTTCACGCTTGCCCAGTAAAAGGTACGCAAGAACCGGAATGATCAGCACCCAGACAACCGCCGTTACTGACGCTTGCGGCAGCAGCATGATAACCAGAAAAAAACTAAAGAGAGAAACCAGGTAGACGTACACCCACTGCTGCAGGTTCACCGTATTACGCAGACGGAAGAAGCCAAAAAAAAGGACAGTACTCGCAGCAAGCTCAAAAACCGGTAGCCACAGGGGCCCATTCATAAATTGCAGGCAGGCAAAAATAACCAAAGCAGACCCGGTCACAGTAAACAGGAGCCGCATAATCGAGCGACGGTCACCGTCGCGAAGACCGGAGCGGCTCTGCTCAAGAGTCGCTCCCAGATCCGTGACTTCAGACATAACTTATGCCGTTTCCATCCTTGATGAACAGCAAGTATAGGGTGTTTTTACTGAATATGAAACGTACAGAAAGCGGGCGTTATTGCCCGCTTTCTGTACTCTGTCAGTTAAATATATAAATTCTTTTTGGAGAACCGCTGAACCAGCGGCTGGTAAGCAGAGCCCAATAACCGGTTAATGACATCAATCCCCCAGGCATCGGGACCAACAAGAATTCGCGATTCATCTTTGATGATGCCTTTTACAATGATCTCTGCGGCTTTTTCCGGCGTTGTTATTGCCAGCTTGTCGAACCCTTTGCGCTGTGCTTCGCCATTTTCAGACTTACCCATACGCGCAGAATTGGCGATATTGGTCCGGATACCTCCCGGATGCACACAGCTTACCGACACGGGTTGATTTTCAAGTTTCATTTCCTGACGAAGAGACTCGGAAAATCCCCGAACCGCAAACTTGGCAGCATTATATGCACTTTGCTTGGGCACACCGATCAAGCCAAAAACGCTTGAAATATTAACAATATGGCCATCACCAGAGGCAATCAGATGAGGTAAGAATGCACGGGTCCCATGGGCGACTCCCCAGAAATCAATGTCCATCACCCAGGCAAAGTCTTCATCTGTCATTTCCCGTACCGACGCCGATAGCGCCACGCCGGCATTGTTAATGATCAGGTTTACCTGGCCAAAATCCTTCGCCACCTGGTCCGCATGGGCGTAGATAGCATCCCGGTCTGACACATCCAGTGTATAGCTTTTTACATCCAAACCCTTAAGAGTTGCTACAGTTTCGGCTAGTCCCGCTTTGTTAACGTCTGACAGCGCCAACCGACAACCACGGGTAGCCAAAGCCTGCGCCAGAGCCCGACCAATACCTGAGCCGGCCCCGGTAACAACAGCGACTTTATTCTTCAGATTTTTCATGATTCAGGATCTCTTTTCGTTTTTATTAAAGTAAATACTCTAGCAGGTGCTGGCACTCTGAACATGGCTAAAACAAGCGGACCTTTCAGGCATTACGGCCACCCTCTGACACTGTCATTCAGATTTGGGTACAATTCCCCCGGCAACTGCCTTCTACTCTGGATAAACGGACATTTCGTATGGAATGGAGCCTTACACATTTCTGGCTGATTCTCGCTCTTGTTCTGAGCCTTGCAGAACTCACCTCAGGTGTACTGTTGCTGCTGGCGCTAGGCATAGCCGCAGCAATGACAGCACTACTTGCCTTCTTTGGCGTACATTTTGAATGGCAACTGGTCGGTATGGGTGTGTTCTCGGGATTGTTTGTTCCCATTGCTGTCTTCTGGATACACCCCAGATTCTCTCCAAAAGGGGTCGCCTACGGCACAACGGGCACTGGCGTAGAGCAGGGCCAGCGTTACCGCACGATAAGGCGGGACTTTGATGACGCCACTGGCATCAAGATAAACGGTGATTTTTATCGCCTGAATATCACAGATACGGATATCACAGAACTCCCAGAGGGAACTGAGGTTATCTTCAGGTATTTTGACGGCACCACGGCCGTCGTCGACGCGATCACACACAAGGAACAGTAAGTATGGAATCACTCATTACACCAGGGCTTGTGCTCAGCCTGATTGTTGTTGCTATTGGCATTTTTATTATTGCCAAAGGACTGGTTATCGTACGCCAGTCTGAAGTCATTGTTATCGAGCGCCTTGGCTCATTTAATCGGGTTCTGGAAAGCGGCATAAACATTATTATTCCGTTCATTGAGAAGCCGCGACCGATCACCATGATTCGCTACCTGCGTCTGGGTGATGAATATCACGCCACCACCACCGAAGAAATCCGCATTGATCGCCGTGAAACGGTGATGGATTTCCCTGGCCAGCCAGTGGTCACTACAGACAACGTTACCGTAACCATCAATGGCGCCCTGTACTACCAGATTATTGACCCGCGCCGGGCGGTTTACGAAGTTGCCAATATGAGCCAGGCAGTGGAAGTACTGGCCAAAACCACGTTGCGTTCTGTCGTCGGCAAAATGGAGCTGGATAAGCTATTTGAGTCCCGCAATGAGGTAAATAACGCCATCCAGGCTGAAATGGAGGAGGCATCTTCCAAGTGGGGCGTGAAGCTGACCCGTGTTGAGGTTCAGGACATCAACATGCCAGAAGAGGTAGAAGAGGCCATGCGCCTGCAGATGGCCGCTGAGCGAAAACGGAGAGCCACGGTAACTGAGGCGGAAGGTGAGAAATCAGCCGCTATCGCCAAGGCTCAGGGCCAGCGCGAATCTGCCATCCTCAATGCCCAGGGCGATAAAGAGTCTTCCATTCTTCGGGCCCAGGGTGAACAGGAATCAATCCGTCTGGTACTCAGTGCCATGGGTGAAACCGAGGAGAACAAGAAAACGGTTATTGGCTATCTGCTTGGCCAAAGCTACATCAAGGTACTGCCAAATATGGCAAAAGAAGGCGAGCGGGTTTTTGTTCCTTACGAATCTTCCGCTTTGCTTGGCTCCATGGGTATGTTCCGGGAGTTAGCCGGGAGCCCGGAAGATATTGTCCGGCAGTCACTGAAGCAGGATAGCTTGCGCAGTGGAATGATTGGTTCCGCTGGCACTATTTAAAGCAAGATCAACCTGCTGAGATCTTCATCTCAGCAGGTTATCCAGCGGTTGGTCGTAGCTCGGCGCAAACACTGTCATAAAATACTCCACCTCTGGCAGCATACCTTCTTCAAGACGGCCGCGTATCTGACGCTCTGCGGGTTCAAACTCTTTATTACCCGCATGGATCTCCGCCCGACACTTAAGCCACGCAGACAGCCGATCGGCGGCTTTAATCAGTTCCCGTTCTTCTTCCGGTAACCGAGACTCTTGCAGATACGGGGCAAAATCACTCTGCAGATCATCCGGCAGCAAAGCGAGCAATTCGACCTCTGCCTTGTGTTCAATATCACCAAAAGCCTGACGCATTACTTGTGAGTGATATTTAACAGGAGTTGGCATGTCGCCGGTAATAACTTCTGTAGCATCATGATACAGTGCAGTGGCTGCAACGCGATCCGGATTAACTTCGCCACCAAAGTGCCGGTTACGTATCAGTGCCAGAGCATGAGCCAGAGTTGCCACCTCCCAGGAATGGGTTGCCACATTTTCCTCAATAGCATTGCGCATTAACCCCCAGCGTTTTATCCAACGCAAGCGGGACACATAAGCAAAGAAATGGCTGGGAACACGAGGCATAGCTCACCTTCTGATTTTACAATACCTTATGTATCAGGGCTTCAGCAAAGACCGTGGCAGTGCTAACCTGAACAAACGTTCATTTATTAACAGAGCAAAACTCATTGACAATCAGGAAGCGTTTTACAATACCAGCCGTACTTGCTCTTCTGGTACTGGGATGGGCGCCTGCCAGCTCTGCAAAGACGGTGATAACCGTCGGTGTCTACTATTTTCCGCCAATTGCAGAGGTTGATCGGCATCAGCACGCAACGTATTTGCTGGGCGATCTGCTTCACCAAATTGAAGCAACAAACCCGAATATCGACTTTCGCATTGTATATACCTCACCCAAGCGCCGTTATCTTGACTTTGAAGCTGGTCTCTACGACGTCATTTTTTTTGAAAGCGCCGATTGGGGCTGGCGAGACCGAAACGTAACAATCAGCCCGCCTATTATGATCGACGAAGAGCTCTATGTTGCCTTAAAAAAGCCTGGGCGCGGGCAATCTTTCTTTGATGACATTGCCAGCCATCGCGTTGCCGCTTTGTCTGGGTATCACTATCGCTTTTCAAATTTTAAAATCGACACCAAGCAACTGGAAAAAGAGTTTAACATCGAGTTTTCCGACAGCCACAGTCGGAACCTGCAACTGATTATGGCTGATCGCCCATCCGTAGCGGATATTGCTGCCACTAACCGTGCTTACCTGAGAACATATTTTTCAGAGCATCCGCAGAGCCGGGATCTGTTTTTAATTTCAGAGAAGCCAGACTATCAGCTTGAACTCCGCATCATAGCCCGCAAAGATGGCCCGGTGAGCGCCAACGATCTTTACAACATGCTTATCCCCATAAGCGAAGACGGCACCTATCGCTCACTGGCCGAAAAATGGGGGCTTGAAGTGCCGCCCGGCTTTCCTGTTAAACTGCCCGTTAGCCAGGAATCCGCACCTTAAAAACACAATACTAACGAACGTTGAGAGTAAACTTGTTTACGACCTCGCCATCGCCATCAACCTCGGCATTGTTTGACAGTTCTCGCAAAAACAGTTGGCCGGGTGGCACATCGTAGGTGTCCTGCAAGGCGACCCTGACAACACTCGCTCGCGCAGTCGCCAGTTGGCTCAAAGCTTCGGGCTGCAAGGTCTTTTCACCGGCAATATAAGCTTCACGTGCACTAAGCCAGGCTTCGTCAGACAGCGGCTCTTTGCCATTGTTGGTCAACTCATTTCGCAACAAAGCCAGGCCATCGGCTTCAGGAGCATAGCCACCCCGTATGTTCAGCATCAGGTTAGGGCGCTCGCGCAAAGCCCCTGCCAGCGCCTCAAGTTTTACGGAC
>Ga0079223_10002345_pt1 | contig 11707 bp, 11 predicted proteins | sample Stecom2011_FD_75072 | JGI IMG/M metagenome (GOLD analysis project Ga0079223, IMG submission 75072) | Agricultural soil microbial communities from Utah to study Nitrogen management - Steer compost 2011 | ecosystem: Environmental > Terrestrial > Soil > Agricultural land | place: USA: Utah...
GCGGGCGAAGTATCGCGTGCCGGCCCCAAAGGTATACGCGACGGCCAGTGGCGCTCCGGCTTTTTACATTTCGCGCGCAAGGCCAAAGCACCGGTGCTGCCGGTTTTTGTTGCGGCAAAAAATTCGCTGCTGTTTTACGGCGCATCCTTTATTTACAAACCGCTTTCTACCGCACTGCTCGCTCATGAGATGTTCAACAAGCACTCGACCGACATTCAATTTCGCGTCGGTGAAGTAATTCCCCATCACGCGCTTAAGTCCGATTTATTGGCCGACAAGGCACTGGTCAGACGCCTTAAAAAACATCTGTATAAAATAGGGAAAGGCAAAAAAGCAATTTTTGTCACCGAGCGAACCATCGCCCACCCTGAAGACCGTAGCACGCTGAAAGCGGAATTCGCCACCGCACAGCTGATTGGCAAAACCCGGGACAATCACCGCATTTATCTCTGTGATTATCATCGGCACCCGGGGATTTTGCGCGAGATTGGCCGCTTGCGCGAACAGGCATTTCGATTGGTTGGCGAAGGCACCGGCAGCCGCCGCGACCTGGATCGTTACGATCAATACTATTGCCAGCTGGTGTTATGGGACGAAGAAAAGCTCGCCGTTGCAGGCGCCTACCGACTGGGCAATTGTGCCAGCATCCTGAAGAATCAAGGAGTGGCGGGTTTGTACACCGCCGGGTTGTTCGATTACGAACCTGCGGCGCCCCATTATCTGCAACAGGCCATCGAATTGGGACGCAGCTTTGTTAATCCGGTTTACTGGGGCAAGGCCAGTCTGGATTATCTGTGGCAAGGTCTGGGCGCTTATCTGCAGCATCATCCGGAGGTTCGATATGTACTTGGCCCGGTAAGCATGAGTGCAGATTATCCTCAGGACCTGCGCGACCTGCTGGTGATTTATTACCAGCGCTATTACGCCTCCGCGCTGCCGCTCGCCACAGGTAAGCCGCCTTATGTGATCAACTCGAAGGATAATCTGTTATCCGATTTTGATTTACTCGATCGTCAAGGCGGGCTGGAATACCTGCAAGCGCAATTCGCGGCACGAGGCTACAAGCTGCCGGTACTCTTCAAGCAATATGCAGCGCTTTATGAGGATGGCGGCTATCAGCTGTTGGCGTTCAGCGTCGATCCGGATTTTGGCAATTGTCTGGACGGCCTGTTTATGGGCGACCTGAGCCTGATGAAAGCCAGCAAACGTCAGCGTTATCTTCCAGCGGTAATTGCTGGCGGCACCTTATGATCCTACGGGTTCTGATCTCACGGCACCCGCAGGGTGGATAAGCCTGCGCATCCACCATTCCCATTTCCTTCTGGTGGATGCGCTTGACGCTTATCCACCCTACATTAGCAATGGCCTATTTGGCCCCGCGCTTACGTTTGACGCGCCTTTATGATCCATCCCTCAGCCTGTATCATTCCCTCACCCGGACGTTCGCTTCATCGATCAGCATTTGCTCGCTGAAGCTCCGCATTTTGATCCGGGTCGGCAAGCATCATAAAAAAGCAGCGCCTATGAGCCTGCTCCCACGTATTAACTTTTATTGAGAGAATCAACCATGAAAATTGCATTAATGAATGAATTCAGCCAAGCGGCCAAAAACGCCGTTGTTCTGCAGCAACTGAGCGAAGTTGCCAGCGAGCAAAACCACAGCGTTTTTAATGTCGGTATGAGTGATGACAACGACCACTACCTGACCTACATCCACCTGGGCATTATCGCCAGCCTGCTGTTGAACTCCAAAGCGGTGGATTTTGTGGTGAGCGGCTGCGGCACCGGCCAAGGCGCGCTTATGTCGCTCAACGCTCACCCGGGCGTGACCTGTGGCTACTGCATTGAGCCTTCGGATGCGTTTTTGTTTGCGCAGATCAACAATGGCAATGCACTGGCGCTGCCATTCGCCAAAGGTTTTGGCTGGGGCGCCGAGCTGAATATCCGTTATATCTTTGAGAAAGCCTTCGGCGGTTTGCGCGGTCAGGGTTACCCAGCCGAGCGTAAGGAATCCCAGGTGCGCAATGCCGGCATTCTCAGCTCCATCAAATCGGCAGTGGCTAAAGACTACCTCGAAGGTTTGAAAGCTATCGACCCTGAACTGGTCAAAACAGCGGTAACCGGCGAGCGCTTCCAGGCGTGTTTCTTTGAGAACTGTCAGGATGACAATATCCGCGCATTTGTCAGCGGTATCCTCGGCAAATAACCGCAAAAGAGGCGGGCGAGGCGAATGCCTTTTTGCCCGCCCTACATAAGTGGTAAGCTCGCCCCACCAAGCGTTCACGAGCTTTTACCATGCACATACATATTCTCGGCGTCTGCGGCACCTTTGTGGGCAGCCTCGCGCAACTTGCCAAAGATCTCGGCCACCGCGTTACCGGCAGCGATGCCAATGTCTATCCCCCCATGAGCACCCAACTGGAGCAAGCCGGCATCGAGCTGCTGCAAGGTTTTGATCCTGCGCATCTGCAACCGGCACCCGATCTGGTGGTTATCGGCAATGCCATGAGTCGTGGCAATGCGGCGGTTGAGTATGTTCTCGCTCAGGGCATTCCCTATATTTCCGGACCACAGTGGCTGCATGACTTTGTGTTACCCGGCAAATGGGTATTGGCGGTCGCCGGCACTCACGGCAAAACCACCACCACCAGCATGCTGGCGTGGATACTTGAGTACGCCAATATGGCGCCCGGTTATCTGATCGGCGGCGTCACCAAAAATTTCCCTACCTCTGCACGTCTGGGTGAAACACCGTTTTTCGTGGTTGAGGCCGATGAATACGACAGCGCGTTTTTTGATAAGCGCTCGAAGTTTGTTCACTACAATGCGCGCACGCTTATTTTGAACAATCTTGAATTTGATCATGCCGATATTTTTGAAAACCTGGGCGCTATTCAAAAACAATTTCATCATTTGATCCGCACAGTTCCCAATAATGGTTTGATTGTTTCGCCTTCTGCAGATGCAGCCATTAACGACGTTGTCGCTCAAGGTTGCTGGACGCCGCAGCAACAATTTGGAATAACTTGTGGATCGACGGGCGATAATAATCCTGCCGAATGGCAGGCACAGTTAATAGCTGTCGACGGCTCTGCATTTTCCGTGTTGCATCAGGGTGAAATCGTTGCGGAGATTCGCTGGGATCAAACCGGTTTGCACAATGTCAACAACGCACTGGCCGCAATGATTGCTGCCCGTCATGTGGGCGTGACGCCGGAAATCAGCGCGCAGGCATTGGCGCAGTTTGCGGGGGTAAAACGGCGCATGGAATGCCTGGCCGATATTCACAGCATAAAAGTCTATGACGATTTTGCCCATCATCCTACGGCGATTAAGACCACGCTAGCGGGTTTGCGCGCAAAAGTCGGCAGTCAAAAAATTATTGCGGTGATCGAACCGCGGTCCAACACTATGCGCATGGGTGTGCATAAAAATGTGCTCGCCCAGGCCTGCACCGACGCCGACGATGTGCTTTGGTATCAACCCGCCGGTGCGGATTGGAATATGGATGATGTGGTCAATCACAGCCCCGTGCCCGCAAAATTGTTACGCGACCTGGACGAACTGATTCACTGCGTTATTTCGTTAAGCGAAGCCGACACGCATATTGTAATAATGAGCAATGGTGGCTTTGGTGGTGTGCATCAAAAATTGATTGATCAATTAACAAAGCATGCGCTGTAGGGTTGGCAAGTATTAAGCCAACCAGACCGATGCTGAAAATCGGTGGATGCGCTGCGCTTATACCACCCTACATTTGAATCACCCGTAGGGTGGATAAGCCTAAGCGCATCCACCATTGATGACTCATCAATCCTATTGCCCGACAAAAATAAAACGGAGAATTATTTATGCAGACCCAGCGCACCATCACTCTCGCAATGACCGGCGCGTCCGGCGCACAGTATGGTTTGCGCCTGTTGCAGTGTTTGTTGGCCGCCGACTGCAAAGTGTATTTATTAATGTCTGACGCCGCTGGGGTGGTCATCAGAACCGAGACGGATCTTGAGCTGCCAGAGACGCCGGAAGAACAACAGATCATGCTCAGCGAGCTCTACGGCGCCGAGGAAGACCAGCTGCAAATATTTGCGCGCGATGACTGGTTCTCGCCGGTTGCTTCGGGATCCAGCTCACCAACGTCCATGGTCATTTGCCCCGCAAGTGGCGGCTGCCTTTCTGCCATTGCACATGGTGCGAGCAATAATTTGATCGAGCGCGCGGCGGATGTTGCGCTGAAAGAGCGTCGGCAATTAATTCTTGTACCGCGCGAAGCACCCTACTCGGCTATTCACCTTGAAAATATGCTTAAACTGACCCAACTCGGCGCTATAATTCTGCCCGCAAGTCCGGGCTTTTATATGCAGCCCCAATCGGTATCTCAGCTGATCGATTTTATTGTTGCGCGCATTCTCGATCAGCTTGGCGTAGAACAAGACCTACTCCCAAGATGGGGCGAGGATTAGTCGCTCGGAATTTTATCGGAATCCACGATGACCAAAAGTAATTTTTATGACTTTACCTTCGCGTGTTCGTATTGTTGAAGTTGGTCCGCGTGATGGATTGCAGAATGAAAAGCAAATCATCCCGACGGCAACAAAAGTTCAATTAATTAATCAGCTGACTGATGCAGGTCTGCAAACTATTGAAGCGGGCAGTTTTGTGAACCCCAAATGGGTGGCACAGATGGCCGATAGCGCAGAGGTTTTTCAACAAATCACACGCAAGCCCGAGGTTACTTACGCTGCACTAGTACCCAATCTACAAGGTTTTGAACGAGCGCTGGCCGTGCAGGCAGATGAAGTTGCTATTTTTGCGGCCGCATCTGAAGCCTTCAGTCAAAAAAATATTAATTGCTCCATTAGCGAAAGCCTGGTGCGTTTCGAAACATTAATGCAGGCCGCGCAGGCACAAAACATGGCGGTGCGTGGTTATATTTCCTGTATGGCAGGCTGCCCTTACAGCGGTGCAGTAGATGTCAAAACTGTCGTGCAGATCGCGCGCGAATTACTCGCTATGGGATGCTATGAAATCTCCCTCGGCGACACTATCGGTGTCGGTACTGCGGGACAAATTAAATCGATGATCGAACAGCTCGCGGACGTAATTCCCATCGAAAAACTTGCCGTACATATGCACAACACCTACGGTCAGGCGCTTGCCAATATTTATGCGGCGCTGGAGTGTGGCGTGAGCGTTGTTGACAGTTCGATCGCCGGCCTCGGTGGTTGCCCTTATGCAGCGGGCGCCTCTGGTAATGTTGCCACTGAGGATGTGGTTTATTTACTGAATGGTTTGGGGATCGAACACGGTGTCGATTTGAATAAACTTATCGATGCCGGCAATTTTATTTGCAAGCAAATCAATAAACCCAATGATTCCAAAGTGGCTCAGGCAAGCGCACGTAAAATTTAACCTAGTCGCCTTTTCTTAAAATTTAATGACAGCTTTTCTCATGAATGATGATTTACTAAACACCAAAATTACCCTTGAAACTGCGCAGATCCGCTGGCATGAACTTCAGCGGTTTTTTGCCAGCGGCCACGCGATCGCGGTGGACAATCAGCTCGATCTTATTCAAGTCGCAAGTTCAATCGCACAAGACGATGCTGCGCAATTGAAGCAGTGGATGGAGCAAGGTCTGGTCGATACAGTAGCCGATCAACAGGCACAACAATGGTATGAGCAAGATGTAAGCGTGTGGGCTGTCGTGATCAAACCCTGGGTTTTGGTACAGGCAATAAGCACGAGCGAAACAGCGCTATAAAGATTACTCAATAGAAAAACATTGGGTGTTTATTTTTGTTGTAAGAATTTATCCATGAGAGCTATCCAATGAGAACCATCACCGCCGGCGGTATCGCCCTGCGCTTTTTTTTCGCTCTGCTGTTGATTTTGTGCAGCTACAACCCGAGCGGCTATTCTTATTATCACTGGCTGTGGGCGAACCTTTCGTCTCTCACACCTTATCTCGCTATTGCCGGACTGATTCTAATTATCGGCTGGGCAATTTATTTACGTGCGACCTTTCGCTCGCTGGGATTTATCGGCGTGGTCTTGGCAGGTTTGTTTTTTGCGTGTCTGGTTTGGCTACTGGTTTATTGGGGCGTATTGGCGCTCGATAAATTCACCAGCCTCGCATGGGTGGTTGAAGTTTTGTTTGCGGCCTTGTTAGCCGTCGGCATGTCCTGGTCGCATATTCGCCGCAGGCTCTCAGGCCAGGTGGATACCGATGATGTGGATCAAAACTAACCATTAAATGCAAAGCCCAGCCTCACCCACATCTGCTGCTTTATTTGCGTTTGTGGTGAGTTTCCCAATTCTCCAGTTTCTTTTTCTCGCTTTTACGCAACAAAACATAAGTGCCGCCACTGGCACCGTGATGTTTTTGCGCAGAATGAAACGCGAGAATTTGCGGAAACTGGGGCAACCAGTGCGCGATGCAGCTTTTTAATAATGCCGGTTGTTCGCGCCCCTCACCTTTACCATGAGTAATCAAAGCACAGCGAATATCATGCGCCATACAATCGTGAATAAACTGAAACACGGCGCTGCGCGCTTGCTCAAGGCGCATCTGATGAAGATCCAGACGCGCGTCAATGGGATACTTCCCCAAACGTAAATTACGATAGACACCGTGCTGTACACCCTCGCGCTTGAATTCCAGTATGGCAAGAGGCTCAACGGGTTCGATATATTCGCCGGACAGAAAGTTTTTATCCTGCTGGAGCTCTGCAACAGCTGCTTGGCGACGCGGAGACAGATCAAGCTTGTCATTATGCGCGGCTACCAGAGCAACCTTATCGGCCGCTTTAATAGGCTCGACATCGCGCATCTGTTGTTCAAATAGCTCGACATCAGGGTGTTTCTCACTCATGGTTCACCTTTTTTTGCGATAACTGCGGTGCAAACATTCAGCTCGCCGTTGCATGCTGGCAGCAGTGACTATAATGCGAACACGGTGACGGCAATTTCAAAACAGCCAGCGTATCGTTTCGATTAAGCAGCCATTATGCCCGAGCCTTTCCCGTACTCGCCATTATGGCAGATACAACTTTCAGGATACCGCTCATGAGGAGCAACTTTTCCCTCGCACTAATAACCCTTTTTGGGGTATTGATCGCCGCTTTTCTGTGGGCGATCGCAGTATTTGCAGGAGGAAATAGCATTCCCCTGAGCTCGGTAAATATGCATCTCGCCTTGCGCAACCTGTTCTTCTGTCTCTCGGCATTCTGCCTGCTGTGGGTAACGTCACAACTGCCTATTCGTCGTCCGATCATTTTTAAATTAATGGTGGGCTTTGGCCTGCTGTTTGTCGGAGCCTGGCATGAACTGCTCAATACACTGGTTCACAATGACTGGTTATTGGTGCGCTGGCTCGAAATAATAGCGCTGCCAGGCGGCTTGCTAGCCGCTTCTTTAGGTTTGTATGAGTTGGGCAAGGCTTACCAATTAAACCGCCTGTTATTAGGCGCCTACCGCAAAATCGAACACAACCTCGCCACTGTGGATCAGCTTACCCAGCTGCATAATCGACGCTATTTTTTTGCTATGAGCCCAGAGCTGATGCTGTCGGCTCATATTTCTGGCGCAACCCCGATTCTGCTTATACTGCGCATCACCAATTTACAGCAAATCAATCAAAAGCTCGGCTGCAACGCGGGTGACGTGGTGTTAACAAAAGTTGCCAAGTTGTTGTTGCGCCATACGCGCAGCGATGACATTACCGCTCGCTTAAGTGGACGTCATTTGGTGGCGTTTTTTCTTAACTCCGAAAGACCCGAGGTAGAAGCCATGATCGAGCGCCTGCTGACGCTGTCAGATCATATCGGGGTGACGAATGAAATGGCGGTTGAGGTGGCGCAGAAGGTTGAGCTGGATTATGCGATTTGCAGCGCGAGGGACAATGAGTCCTTTGATGCCTTGCTTGAAAGAGGCAGTCGAACATTGCTGGAACAACAACTGTCACGGTAAAGGTTTAATTCAAGCAAATGAGCTACCGGCGATGCTGCAGCCGGTAGCTTGTGATTGATTTACTTGTTGAGACGATCCTCGATCAACTGCTCAACCACGCTCGGATCAGCGAGGGTTGAGGTATCACCCAAGCCATCAATTTCATTGGCAGCTATCTTACGCAGGATGCGGCGCATGATTTTGCCCGAGCGCGTCTTGGGAAGATTCGGCGCCCACTGGATGATGTCCGGTTTGGCAATTGCACCAATTTCACGCACGCACAAAGCCACCAGCTCTTTTTTCAACTCATCACTCGGTTCCAGTCCCGTCATCAAGGTCACATAAGCATAAATGCCCTGCCCTTTGATATCGTGGGGATAGCCGACCACCGCCGCTTCGGCAACTGCCTCGTGTAACACCAAAGCACTTTCCACTTCAGCGGTGCCCATACGGTGACCGGAAACATTCAGCACATCATCTACACGGCCGGTGATCCAGTAGTAACCGTCGGCATCACGTCGTGCACCGTCGCCGGTAAAATAATAGCCTGGATAGGTACTGTAGTAGGTATCGATACAGCGCTGATGATCACCATAAACGCTGCGAATCTGGCTTGGCCAAGCCGCTTTAATGGCAAGGTTACCCTCTCCTTCACCCTCAATTTCCCTGCCTTCGGGATCAAGCAAGACCGGTTGTACGCCAAAAAACGGCACAGTCGCAGAGCCGGGCTTTAAATCAATAGCACCGGGCAAAGGCGTAAGCATGTGAGCCCCGGTTTCAGTCTGCCACCAGGTATCCACAATCGGACAGCGCTTTTCACCCACTACGCGGTAATACCATTCCCATGCCTCGGGGTTGATGGGTTCGCCAACCGTTCCCAGAACTTTCAGAGACTTACGCGAGGTTTTCGTCACCCAATCATCGCCCGCGCCCATCAAAGCGCGAATAGCGGTGGGCGCGGTGTAAAAGATATTGACCTCATACTTATCGATCACCTGCCAAAAGCGCGATGCATCCGGATAAGTGGGCATACCTTCAAACATCAAAGTGGTCGCGCCATTGGCCAAGGGGCCATAAACAATATAGCTATGGCCGGTCACCCAACCGACGTCGGCCGTGCACCAGAAGATATCGCCGTCTTGATAATCAAATACATATTTATGGGTCATTGCCGCCTGCAGCAAATAGCCGCCAGTGGTGTGCAGCACACCCTTGGGTTTTCCGGTAGAGCCGGAGGTGTACAAAATGAATAACGGATCTTCGGAATCAACCTCTTCAGGCTCACAAGTATCGCTCTGACGATCGACCAGATCGTGATACCAGATATCGCGGTTTTCATTCCAGGCGACGTCTCCACCCGTGCGCCGCACTACCAGGCAGGTATGCACCCCGGGGCACTGAGCCAATGCAGTGTCAGTGTTCTTTTTTAAAGGAATACGTTTACCACTCCGCAAGCTTTCGTCCGCGGTAATAACAACTTTACAATTGGCATCGTTCACACGATCTTTCAGCGCATCCGGAGAAAAGCCTCCAAAAACAACAGAGTGAACTGCACCTATACGCGCACATGCCAACATGGCGTAGCTCGCCTCGGGAATCATCGGCATATAAATACACACACGATCGCCTTTTTTCACACCCCGCTCACGCAAGGCATTCGCCAGACGGCAAACCTGTGCATGCAACTCCGCATAGGTGATGAGTTTGCTTTCGGAAGGGTTATCACCCTCCCAAATAATGGCGGTCTGGTTGGCGCGCGTGGTTAAGTGACGATCAATGCAGTTGACGCTCACGTTCAACTTTCCATCGATAAACCACTCCACCTCGCCTTTGGTGAGGTCACTTCTGGAAACTTGCGACCAGGGCTTTTGCCAGGTGAGGAATTTTTGCGCTTGTTCAGCCCAAAAAGTCTCCGGGGAGGTGACGGATTGTTCGTACATAGCCTGGTAGCGTTCAGCATTAATCTGCGCCGTGGCTTTGAAGTGTTCAGGAACCGGATAACGAAGATTGTGTGACAAAGTGGTGTCTCCCTGCCGTAGTAAGTATTGTTTTGGACAGATGCTAGAAGATCAATAAGCTTAACAGCTGCCGTAACCCATCACAATGACAACGTTGTCCTAAGACACTCCAAACAAATTCTCATCGAGTAGAGTCCAGTCGATTATAGATGCGGCACCGAAGAATAATAAAAGATTATGGCGTTTCCGAGCTTTTCGGCGGGTGCTCGTCCATGCGTTCAAGCTCTTTCTTGTATGCATCTAAATCCTCCCAATCAAAAGCGGTTCCCGCATTTAAATCCTGGGGATGTTTCGCGCGCTCCCGAGCGTTTTCCTGAAGCGAATGTTCACGCTGCGCTTCAGGCTTCTCTTCCAGATTCTCAAAGCGTTTAAGCGCCAAATCACTCCGATTGGGAGGCATTGCCGGACTCCCCTTTTTGGCTTCATCATAAGTCTCGGGTTCTAACTTTTGGTTCTTTTTGTGATCCGTCCACTTCTGCGCATTTTTATCTACCTCTGACATATTATTCTCCTTTCCCAAATGATGCCCGAATAAAGGCGCTGTAGGTAATTCGACAGATTTGCGCGTAAAGATTCCCTTATTATCAGCTTTTGTTGTGGACCCAATTGCTCTCTGTTTCCCATATTACGCCCATAAAAAAAGGCCGCATTAGCGACCTTTTTTATGAGTTTGGAACGACCTACCGGAAGCTTATGCAACCTGCATTGGGATGGTGTTAGTCGTGCGCTCTACCTGATTATGTTCATTCAGATAAACCAGCTTGGGCTCATAATTAACGAGCTCGGCCTCACTGTAATGAGCGTAAGTCGCAATAATCACACGGTCACCTACCTGCACTCTACGTGCCGCAGCGCCGTTCATGGAGATGGTGCCAGAGCCTGGCTCAGCAAGAATTATATAGGTGTGAAAACGCTCACCATTATTGACGTTGTAAATGTCAATCTGCTCAAACTCGCGTAATCCAGCTAAAGCCACCAAATCAGCATCTATCGCACAGGAACCGTCATACCAAAGCTCCGCCTGGGTGACTGCGGCCATGTGGAACTTACCTTTCAACATTTGTGAGAGCATGAGACTCCTCCTGCTTTTTAGTTACCAGACAACCCAAGATCACCTAACACTACTGAAACGTTATCAATCAATCGTGCGCCACTGGTATACATTGCGCCTAAAATTGTGATCATCCGATCGTCATGGGCAGCCAATTCCAACGTCTGACTATTACAGATACTGACATAATCAACCTTGAAACCTGCCGCCACAATTTGCTCGCTCGCCTCTGCCGCTAAAGCGGTAAAGTCACGATTTCCAGCCTCGATCTGCGTTTTGATCCAGGTAAGACTGCGATATAGCTGTGCAACCTGCGGGCGTTCTTCTTTGGTAATAAATCCATTGCGCGAACTCAGCGCCAAACCGTCAGCTTCGCGGACAATTTCTCCGGCGGTAATGGTAATAGGAAGACATAAGTCTTCTATCATCCGACGAATTACCGCTAATTGTTGATAGTCCTTGGCCCCAAAAACTGCTTCATCAGGCTGAACAATGTTAAATAGCTTGGTGACGACGGTAGTCACCCCTTCAAAATGGCCAGGACGACTGGCTCCGCATAGCACATCCGTCATCGTCGGTACGATGACGCGAGTTTGTTCAGCCATGCCGTTAGGGTAAATCTCTGTGTCCGAAGGACAAAACAGGTAATCGCAATTCACGGATTCAAGTTTTGCGATGTCTTCAGCCA
>Ga0079223_10002346_pt1 | contig 11701 bp, 7 predicted proteins | sample Stecom2011_FD_75072 | JGI IMG/M metagenome (GOLD analysis project Ga0079223, IMG submission 75072) | Agricultural soil microbial communities from Utah to study Nitrogen management - Steer compost 2011 | ecosystem: Environmental > Terrestrial > Soil > Agricultural land | place: USA: Utah...
GTCGGATGGGCTTATTTGTCTTAAGTGTGGAGTGGTATCACAAGTGCAGCGGAGTAGTCGTGGCAGATTGATCTGTCCAACGTGCAGGCATCAAGCAACAGTTACAGCAGGAACCATTTTTGATAAAACCCGCACCGAGCTTCGTGTTTGGTTCGCTGCTATTTGGTATATCACCAATCAAAAGCATGGTGTCAGCGCATTAGGGTTGCAGCGTGTACTTGGTCTTGGTAGCTATGAAACAGCATGGACTATGCTACACCGACTGCGACGTGCAATGGTTCGACCTGATAGAGAGTTACTTCATGGAGTTGTTGAAGTTGATGAAACCTACCTTGCACTCTCTGATCGAACCAAACTGCTGAGTGCTAAGGGTCGAAAGAGCAACACCACTAAGCTTCTGGTTGTCATAGCAGTAGAAATCCTGCATCCAAAGGGTTTTGGTAGGATTCGAATTCAACAAATTGAGCGCGGCAACCATGATAGTCTGATGCCATTTATTAAAGCCTCCATTCTCCCAGGGTCGCTCATTCATACCGATGGTTCTCCGGCTTACCGCCAGCTTAAAGAAAATGGATTCGGGCACAAACAAACAGTTCACCTTCGCTCAACCACACCAGCTCATGAGTCTATGCCAGGCGTTCATCGAGTAGCATCACTTTTACAACGCTGGATGATGGGTACACACCATGGTGCAGTCCAGCCGGGACAACTAGATAATTACCTTAACGAGTATGTGTTTCGATTTAATCGTCGTAAGTCTAAATCAAGAGGTTTACTATTTTATCGCTTACTTCAGCAAGCGGTTGTAACTAAGCCTGTTACTTATCAAGATGTGGTTAAACAGCGAGTAAAACCTTTAAATTAAGAGCTGTGGAGCTAAGGGGATACCCCGTTTGTTTATACAGTATCTAATGCTATGCTGATTTCTACAAGTAAAATTGTAGGTAAAACTGTAGTTGTTCGAGTAAGACGTTGTGTCGTGGGTGATTTCTTTTTTGTGTTGAAAAACTAGATGTGGGGATAGCTCGCCCTCGTCAAAGCCTGCAAGGCTTGGACAATACTGCTTCTGCCTACTGCTCTTGTTTCTGTTACTGATCCTGTTACTGCTACTGGTTAACGCATGGGTCAAGTAACTGTCAGGCAAGGCTTGTTGAACCCTTTGCAAAGGGTTTAAAAACAGTTAGTAAAATTCTGCTTCGTATTGAATTTACTGGCTTAAAGCGAAGTTAGGAGCACCATTAAAATGCTCAGTCGAACTCAGTTCAAGCCTTTTGCAACCGTTTGAAAAGGGGTTGGCTAAGCCATACGTAAAAGGTATCGGTAAGGGTTACCTCAAGGGTTTAGCTAAGGCTTTCTGAAAGGCTTAGCCAAAGCCTTCATACATGGGTTCACCCAGTAGAAAGATTAAAAAAACGCTTAGGTATCCAAGGTGCATTTAGAAAAACCTGTGGCACAGTGAAATCACCTAAAGCAAACAATAGAAGTGAAGAGGAACCATCAATGACAAGAGCCCCTGCGCCATTTCCGCTAGAGCGCCTCACGGATATCCCAGAAAGACCAGAAGATTTTAGATTGCTGGAGCGTATTCCATTAACGCGTGAGCCGCAGTCCTGGCCACTTGAACTTTCTCCTGTGGTCGGTGATGAACAGCCAATGGTGCTGCTCGATACAGAGACAACCGGACTGTCTGCCGAGGACGAGTCCATTATTGAGCTTGGTATGGTTAAGGTGCTTTACAGCCCCTCTGCTAAGCGGATTGTGTCGATTGTTGATGTGATCAGCTTGTATGAAGATCCCGGCAAGCCAATCCCCGAGCTGATTACCGAGTTAACCGGTATTACCGATGATATGGTTCAAGGCCAGCACATTGATGATTCACTGGTAGCGAGTTGGTTATCCGATGATCCGCTGGTGGTCGCGCATAATGCTCAGTTTGATCGTCCTTTCTTTGAAAAGCGGTTTGCCGCGTTAGGCCATTTATCTTGGGCCTGTTCAGCCAATGGCATAGATTGGAAAGCACTAGGCTTTGAAAGTCGAAAACTTGAGTATCTTCTGCTTCGCTTAGGCTGGTTTTATGAAGGACACCGAGCTGCAACCGATTGTTTGGCGATGGCCTGGTTGTTCTATTTGTTGCCCGAGTCCGTTGCAAACTTGTTGTCAGAAGCAGGCAGGCGAACTGTGTTAGTTCGTGCGTTTGGTGCGCCGTTTGACGTAAAGGACTATTTAAAAGAGCGCGGTTAGCGCTGGCATGACGGTGTTAAAGGTGCCAACAAACATTGGTGGCGCGAAATCAGCGAAGACCAGTTAACCCAAGAGCAAACCTCCTGGATGATTTGTATTGAACATGCCCACTATTATTACAAAGATGCCCGCAATCGATTTAAAGCCCTTCCATAGTCCCTTGGATATTTGAAATCAGTCATGACTCAAATCGGTTGAATCATCAATAGAACTCTCGTTCGATAAACGTCCCTATAACTTTGTCATGCATCTCTTCTGATTTGAAAAACTGATCGTTTTACGAACGAGTCGCTTTAGTCTTGAACATAAAGTCAGATTGGTCCGCTCAATGCGCTGAGTGAACCTTTTGGCTACAACATGTTTTCTCCTGGTAGTTCTTTTGTGTAAATACTGAAGTCATCAGTGAAAAAGAAGCTAATGTCGAATGGTTTAAGTAAAACGAGTAAGGCTTGCAGCGCATCCGTATTTCGTTTACTGAACGCATGGGGAATGATGCGCTTGTAGTGTGTTTCATGCATACCAAAACCAACGTCGATTCTTCTTGTTACCAACAAATGACCATTGCTCGTCAACCTCGCACATAATCGTGATATTCGCTTTATCGAAAGGAATGGTAGTCACTTGCTTCGGTGAGAGTTTTTTAAAGTGTTTAGAACCATGTTGTACGCTACATTAGTACTCGGGCAGTCTCTCTAACGCCATAGCTATTCATTGGCATCCTGTACTGGTCAACTAAAACCGGACACTTTTTTTAGCTTGTTTTCATAATCCACCGGCGTTTTGTCGCCATTGGCTGTGTGCAGCCTTTCCAAGTTGTAATATCGCATATATTCAGCGACATCTTTTTTCATATGCTCACGTGTTGGCTGCGGGATTTTAAGGAGCCAGTCATGCTTAAGGCTTCCAAAGAACCGTTCCACGACAGCATTATCCCAACAGGCACCGACGTCCCCCATACTGGCTCGCATCTGGTAGCTGTCCAGTAATTTTCGATAACGTCGACTTGTATACTGAGAGCCTCGATCACTGTGAAACACAAGCCCTGATGGCGGGTTTCTCAGGTTATAGGCATTGATCAATGCCTTGCTAACAAGATCCGCTGTCATGCGTTTATCAATATGCCAGCCAACGATTCGGCGTGAATATAAGTCCATCACGACTGCTAAATACATCCAACCTTCACCGGTGCGGCAATAGGTCACATCACCTGCTCATACTTGATTGGGGCTCGTAGGATTAAAGTTTTGGTTCAGCAGGTTGTCTGTAACCGAATCACTGAAGTTACGCTTTGTAGTGACCTTATAAGCCACACGCTGTCGCACAACAAGCTTCATTTGAGCCATGAGCTTTCGCACTCGATAGCGACCAATTTCAAAGCCTTCTTCACGAAGTTTTTTCATCATCTCTCGACTCCCTAAGCTTGAACGGCTGCGTTTGAACAACTCTTTCATTCGCCGTCTGAGTGTTAACTCCTCGGCATGTATTAGCTTGCCTGGTCGCTTGAGCCAGTCGTAATAAGCGGATTGACTGACACCCATGACTTTGCAAAGCATTGTGACTGGGTAATCAGCTGACTCGGCCAAGATGAAATCAAACTTTACTTCATTTCTTTCGCGAAGAAGGCTGAAGCATTTTTGAATATCTCCTTTTCCATCAACAGCTTACGATTTTATTTTCGTAGCCTAAGAAGTTCATCCCGCTCAGACTCTGAAAGCTGGTTGCCAGATTGCTTGGCTTCCAGTTTCTCTTTCCAGCGGTAGAGCATATTGGCATTGATGCCCAGTGCTTTAGCCGCTTCGGGTACTGAATAACCCTGATCATTCACTAGCGATACAGCTTCTTCTTTAAACTCAGTTGAGTACTGTTTATAGGTTCGTTTCTGACTCATTTTGACACCTCAATTACTGACAAGTATTGTCGCTAATTAAAGTGTCCGGATCTATTAGACCAGTTCATCCCTACTATTTTCCTTTTACATCAGGCTTACGAGCCTCATAAACGTAGTCGAGTTGAAAGCTCTTCTTACATTCGATAAATCTTAAGCGAAGAAAGCCTGAATGTCCCTTTCCGTGCTTACGGGCAGGTTCAGTTTCATTGCAGAAACGACATTGAACTTGAATGGTAGCCATGAGTTAAAAACAAAGAGAAATCAATGAGCTATTTTAACACACTTCTACCGATTTGAGTCTCGCGCACGATTCTGGATTACAAGAAGCATAGCTCTAAGGTAGCTTCATACGTATGTTCTTAAGAGCTTAAGTTGCTGATTTATTTAGATTAGAGAGTGTTTTAAACACCCCGATTTTTTGGTCCCCTTCAAATTTTGACGCTGGCAACGTTGTGCTAAAAATGCCAATGCTTCATTTATGGCCGTCACTAAATCCGCGCCATGGCTTCTGGCAATATCTAAACAAAAGGGTAACCACCAGATATGGGCTGACTTTGCACCGGTAAACAGTGAAATCACCCGGTCATACTTCTGTTGTGCCGCGTGGCCTTGTTGATCAAATAACGGCTTGAGATGCAGCTATACCCGGGTTTTCCGCGTTTATGCAGTTGTCTGTCTAACAGGCATACCTAGCTCTATGGCTTTGTTCTTCGCTTTTACACCAGCCAAAGCTTCCCCGACCTGTGCATTGTAATCGCGTAAGCTTAACTTGGAGCTGATGAGTTGTTTGTAGCGATACATTGCAGTCTCCGATAGCGAGCGTAGATGGTAATCATTGTCATCTTTCCATTGCTTTAACTTCCCAGATTTCAATGCTTCAACAGCTTCATTTCGCGGGTGACCCTCTTCCCAATATCCTGCATTTGAACGCGGCGGAATAGTTGGTTTTGCACCTTTGTGTCGCAGCAATTTGTAGCACTCTTTTGTGTCGTATGCACCATCGGCTGAGACTTGATTGACCTTCCGGCGAAGTGGGTTGAGCATTGTCGGTAATACTTCGTTATCAGCCACATTAACGAGGCTGACTTCAGCTGATACAACATCGTGAGTATCTACGTCAATCGCGAGGTGTAATTTACGCCACGTGCGTCGCCGTTCCTTACCGTGCTTACGCGTTTTCCATTCGCCTTCACCGTAAACTTTCAATCCTGTTGAATCGACGACAAGATGAGTAACAGGGCCTCGACAGGGGTTACGATACTTAACCTCAACAGTCTTTGCCCGTTTGCTTATACAAGTGTGATCGGGTGCAGCTAATGGCACATCCATCAGTCGAAACAGAGAATTTATGAAGCCTTCAGTTGCCCGCAGTGACAACTTAAATACACCTTTGAGCATTAGGGCAGTTTCAATCGCTGTATCACTGAATTGAAAGCCTCTACCACGACCGCCGTGATGGGCTTTGCAGTGCCAAGCATTGATGGCTGATTCATCCAACCAAAAAGTGACCGAACCTCGATTGACTAATGCTTGGTTGTACTGTTTCCAGTTAATTATTTTACGCTTGGATTTGCCCATGTAGCCTGTCTCATATCGGTACTTACAAGATCAGATCACAGAGCGCCCAAATGGTTCCTTCGATTTAGGCAACAACGCCGTGCCGCGTTGATAAGCCATCGTTTTAAAGTTGCCGCAAGCAAGCTTCCCCAGATCAGCGTTTCAACTATTGTTGCATGGTGAGTGTCGAATTTATTCAAATTATTCATCGACTTCCATTCTTTGAATAGCAGTTCTATCTGCTAGCGGACACGATAGAGATCGCCGACAACTTCTGGTGGAAACTTTTGCCGATCAAGGTTGGTGCACACCAGAACATGTCTTTTTTTGTGATCTAATGCAGCAAATGCCACACAACGATAAATTGGACCATCAGGCCAATGCACGTCTAAATCCAACGCACCTGTACTGGGTAATTCTTTTAGCCATGTTTGCAGTGGTTTTGCTTGCTGGCTGTTGTTGCAAACGGCCATTGGATTCACGCTGTTGCTCATGCGGCTGATGAAAAAAGCGCTGGCATCTTGCAGTTTCTGAATATAACTCTTTGAAAAATAACCGGCATCAGCCATAAATAGGCACCCAGTTAAGGATGACGCTGATGGCAAGTAATCCCGCTCTGGCGCAATGTCTTCGGTCAGGCTTACGCTCTGTGGTTGTCCTTTGAACACGTCATAGGTGACATGCAACTCAACTGCTGCAGGGCTGTGTACATTAAAACGCCCTGGAAAATAGTGTATTAAGTCGTCATGTACCGCGAAACTGGTACCATCTTGCAAAATAATACGGTCAAAGACATCCTGATACTTATCCCTCAGAGTCAACATGTCGGGAAGATGCACAGCCATTGCTTTTTCAAACACCTCGCGCATAAACTCAGGTGCAGCCATCTTAACCAATTGTTTATAAAATGGTTTTAGCTGTATGCCAGTGGCATGCATATGATTAAACTGACGCTGGATATCAGCAATTGAATTCGTTGTCGCAGAGCCAAGGGCGCTGACCAGCGCCATGCAAAACTTGTGTGGCGTGACCTGGCGGCGTCGTTTCATAAATCCGGTTTGTCGCCCAAGCGTCTTCAAATCCTAAAGATCATACGTATGAAGGTAGCTTACTATTAGTGGTAATTAGGACCGAATGCGAATGGCTTGCATTAATATTGGCGCATATGTTAAAATTCATGACGATCACGATCGCTGTTTCTAGAATGTCACCGTTGAGATGGAGAGGATGTATGCCTGCTTTCGCTTATCCGCTGTTCAACCAGTTTATCGGGAAACATATGAAATGTTCGCCTGAGAAAATCCAAGCTGTCTAGTAACATGGCAACAAAGGCCTAACCGTGACTTACCTTAAATTCTTTGGGGTAAGCAGCATCAATCATTTTGTAGTAGCGCCTTTCTGCAAGTCGACCCTATCTACTTAATATGTAAGCAAAGTTTAGATGTATAAGGCAAGGAATGGTACAGAATACAAATACGATAAAGGATATCACAGAGTATTCTCCTACTCGCAAGATCATCCATATTGATATGGATTGTTTTTACGCTCAGGTTGAAGAACGCGATCATCCAGAGTTGAAAAATATCCCGATCATCATTGGTGGTCCCACACCAACTCGTGGCGTTGTATGTACAGCGAATTACATAGCAAGGGAATTCGGCGTTGGTGCCGGTCAATCTACCTATGAGGCTTTTAAAAAATGCCAACATCTGAGATTGCTGCATCCGAATTTTGAATTGTACAAGGCAATTTCAGCAGAAATTCGCAAGATCTTTGAACAATATACTCACAAAGTTCAGACCGTTGGTTTAGACGAAGCTTATCTTGACGTTACCGACGTGCAAACATGTAATGGTTCTGCGACGTTGTTGGCGCAACAAATCATGGTTGATATTTGGAATCGCACGCAATTAACCTGCAGTGCGGGTGTTTCATTTAATAAACTCGTGGCAAAGATCGCCAGTGACTGGAACAAACCGAATGGAATGTGTGTTATTACTCCTGAGCAGCGACTCGATTTTATGGGGTCTCTGCCAGTTCGAAAAATTCCTGGCATTGGTCCAAGCAGCGCACGTCTTTTGAAGTCGATCAATCTAACGACAGCGCAGGATGTCATGGACAGTCATTTACCCAAGCTCACCGCTATATTGGGTGCCAACAAAGCAACAAAAATATATAAGTTTTGTCACGGGATATGCCATGCCGAAGTTGAACCCTTTCGGTTGCGTCAAACCTTTACTTCAGAGACAACGTATTACGAGCCACTGGAATTCAGTGGACTTGAGAAAGCCATTAACGATTTATCTGTACTCTTTCACCACAAATTTTCTGCACTGGACCATGCGCATTTTCACCAGCGAACGATCGCTCAATCTATCTTAAAGTTTCGTGATGAGCATTTCAACACGAAGACAAAAACCATTCCACTTACAAAAGTGGAGTCCCGTGACTTGATAGAGCATCGAGCATGGTCTGATGAATCCCTAGAAAAGCTCACGGAACAGTTTGAAGTCTTCGTTGATAAACATGCCAGCATTCGATTGCTTGGAATTGGAGTTCGTTTCAAAGACAGTCATTCAGAACAGCTTGAATTGGGATTGGGATTGCTCGATGAGCCCTGTTGAACGTTTTATCGTAACCTGTGACAAAACGGCGTTACTGATTCGGACTTGGGGTGATTGTCGGAACCCAGCCGTTGTTTTAGTTCATGGGCTTGATCAAAACTCCATCGTCTGGTCTACCTTCGCTGAGTACTTATCTGTTCATTACTTCGTTGTTGCTTTAGACATACGGGGAAATGGATTGTCAGCTCACGCAAAACAGGGAAACTATCAAACTGAGCGGCTGTGCCTGGATTTGCATCAGGTTTGTATCGAGTTGAGTTTATCTAGTTTTCATCTGGTGGGACATTCTCTTGGTGGCAAAATCTGTCTGGAGTATTCAGCGCAATATTCTGAGTCGGTTTTGAGTTTGGTATTGGTGGATTCTGCTCCTATTTTGAACGATACCGTGTATAGATTTTTGAAGCATAAGTACGAGCGCCCAACAAAGTTCACTTCTGTCGAAACCTACAAGACGTTTTTACGCAACAGCTATTTGCTGTGCTCTGATCAGGATATTGAACGACTGGCGGCTACCAATATACGTATCGTCGATAGACTGATTTTCACAAATACCGATTCACTCTTTTTGAAAGCTATTTTGTGCGAAGGAGGCATTCTCCGGTCGGAAAATGTCTGGTCTTTGCTCGGTCGGCTGGTGATGCCCGTCTTGGTCATTCAGGGGGAGCTTTCCAGTGTGCTGACGGATGGAATAGTCACCCAGATGAAAACCCATTTATCCAGTTTGCGTTCCGTCAAGATCCCACGTGCGGGCCACTCGATTATGCTGGACCAACCAGAATCCCTGGCTAAAAGCCTAGAACTTTTTTTCATAACTCAATGATATATCACAGATATACAACTAAAAGGACTTGTCATGCTTTCTCGACTAAACCGATTAGCGGTCCTATTAAGGACCGACACAGACGAACTGGTTAAGAATATAACCCGGCTCGTTAGCTCCTTTGGTTTTGATTCAGTCGACTTGGCGCGCCTGAGACAAAACCTCGAACCCAAGCCATCGTTTCAGGAACTTTATGGCTTGCCTTTAAAAAATGTTTTAGAGCGGCTGATAATTATCGAAGACGATTCCTCGAAAGCAGAAGCAACATCCGACGTATTGATTAGCCCTGTGCTTGATATTCAGCAGTCCTATTTAATGGGCAGCGATGAGGGGTGTCCCTGCGTGGTGTATCAGGAATTCAAAGTCGATGGATTGAATCTTGATGTCTTTTGGCAAGCGTTGGACCAAGTGGTGCTTAATGAGCCGATGTGTCACGCCGCAATCGAGGGCGGCACTCAACAAACCGTAAAACCGCGTTCAGACTGGCAGTCCGTTTCACATCTAGTGGCGGATGTTGAAAACTTTGCCGTGTATCGTGAGACGATATTGAATGAGTTCCATCGTAACGGGAATTATTGGTATGTCGCGGTTGCTCGTAGTGGTTCAGAAGTGAGGTTAGTGCTGATTGTTAACATGTTGTTCATGGATGCGACCAGTGTCGTTGAGCTGTGTAATCGCGTATCTCGATGTTATCAAGAACGATTGGCTGGCCGTACTATCGAAGTCCAGGTTGAGCCGGCGACATTCCTGGAATTTGCCAAAATAAGAACCAAACGTCAGCCTTCAGACGATGTCATTGCACAATGGCAAGAGCGATTAGCCAGTTTTCCGAAGGCTCCACAGTTACCTCGCCGCAAACATGACGACAAAAACGCAGCATCATTTGCACGGGTATCGCGCGAGTTGCATGTCACTGAGTGGGCCTCGCTGAAACAGTTGGCGCAAGACAATGGGATTACTTCCAGCGCGTTGCTGATTGCCGTGTTCAGTGATGTAGTACGCCTTTATTCTGAAAACAGTGACTTTACGTTGACCATTACCCGCTCCGATCGACCTGCTGATGTGTCCTATGACCATGCTGTCGGTGAGTTTACGAACGTGGTGCTCTGTCCGGTTATTGGGGTAGAGCCGCTGTTGACGCGAGCCACTCAAGTACAGAACGAATTGAATCTGGCATTCGAGCAAGATGACTTGACCGGATTGGATACGGTGCGTCTGCTTAGAGAAGTTCAAAAAGATCCGCACATAGGTTTTCCAATCGTATTCACTTCCTTTCTGGGGATTACGGATCGTCTGGAAGGCTTTGATGGTGTCAACTTCTCCCTGGTGCATCAGCAGACGCAAACACCGCAACTGTCACTCGATCATCAGGTCCTGGAAATCAATGGGCGGTTGCACATTAACTGGGACTTCGACACGAGCATTTTTGATGGGGCGTTGATGCAACAAATGTTGGATTGCTTCTGGCGGACGCTACAACAAGGTGCTCAGCATTTACCCATGGTCGCCACGTTAGATGAAGCGACTATGCAACTACGCAAACAGAGCAACACCACGCAAAAGGAGTTTGCGAAAGACTCCCCCGTCCCCAAGTTGTTGCATGAGATGGTATTGCAACAGGTGTCTGAGAACCCAGCCAAAGTGGCGGTTATCGATCAAGATATTCAGATGACCTACCAACAGTTGTCTGACTATGCCCAGGCGATTGCACAGTTACTCACGCAGCGGGGGGTCCGTGCTGAAGAGCCAGTGGCTATCGTACAGGAAAAGGGATGGGAACAGGTTGCTTCTGCCATTGGGATCCTGATGGCTGGTGCCAGTTACCTGCCGCTCAACCCGAGCCATCCGGACGATAGAATTCGCAACATCATTCATATGGCAGGGTGCCGGTTTGCGTTAGTTCAGGCTAAAACCCTTATCGATAACGAGCAACCCAGAAGTTGGCATCGACAAGAGCAGCAATATCTGGTGGAATTGATGGTTGTCGATACCACATTGACCCCGACCGGGGACTGGAGCGCTCTGGATATTGGTGAAGATCGACTGGCTTACATCATATTCACTTCTGGCTCTACTGGGACGCCTAAGGGGGTTGAGATCGATCACCGGGGTGCCGTGAACACTTGTTTGGACATCAATGATCGGTTTGCACCCGGGCAGGACACAGTCACGTTTGGTATTTCATCACTGGGTTTTGATCTTTCTGTTTGGGACATCTTTGGCACATTGGGTGCGGGGGGCACCCTGGTAATGTGCGGTCCCAACAGCACCATCGATCCGGATTACTGGTGGCAGCAGGTGCTGGCCCATCAGGTGACTGTCTGGAATACGGTACCGACGTCCTTTGAAATGCTTGTGCATTCACGCCCGGAAGAGGTTGAAATGCCCATTCAGTCTGTGCTTTTAAGCGGCGATGCTATCAGCATCAACTTGGTGAGTGAAGCCAGCAGGGTGTTTCCGAACCTTCAGATTCATGCTCTGGGTGGCGCGACAGAAGCGTCTATTTGGTCAAATTACCACACAGTTAAAGCAGACACCTTCCTGATGGGTACCGACTTGGTGCCTTATGGA
>Ga0079223_10002347_pt1 | contig 11699 bp, 13 predicted proteins | sample Stecom2011_FD_75072 | JGI IMG/M metagenome (GOLD analysis project Ga0079223, IMG submission 75072) | Agricultural soil microbial communities from Utah to study Nitrogen management - Steer compost 2011 | ecosystem: Environmental > Terrestrial > Soil > Agricultural land | place: USA: Utah...
GCTTAGGGTAAAAATAAAAGATCGGTAAAGAAGATCTTCTTTAATTAATGAACACCAATATAAGGGGGCAGTTTTAAACTTTTTTTACCTTATCTAAAGCATTCCACCCGAAACTCACCAGCCACATAAGTGCAGCAATCGGATGCACGAAAAGTGAAAGAATATTTTCCTGAAAAATAATAAACGTAAAAATTCTATAAATGAGCAGGAGTAGGAAAATTCCTATGGAGTAGAATGGGTGAAGTTCAAAGAAGAGTACCGGAAATAACCAAATAAGAGTTTGAATAAAAAAGGATGAAGCAGAGTAATCCTTACTCTTAAGCGCTACTTCCCATTGCTTTCTCATTTTTTGCCAAAGTGAAGCTAGGTCGGGTTTTAAGTAAAGAGAGAAGAACTTTTCTCCAAAGCAAAGTTTTAATCCGATGGCACGATTTCTAAAATCATAAAGGATGGATGATTTCCAATTGGAGTGATCAGGAAAAAGTTCAAAATCTTTTTTTCTATAAGCAATACAGATCTCACTCATGGTGAGTAATGGATGACGTAATGAGCGAGTTAATCTCTTGAAACTAAAAAGTGAGATGAGTGCCAGGTTAGGGTTGAGAGTAAAAAGACAATCAATAGTAATATTCTCAGAATAGATCTGAGGGACGATGTAGTAAGGCCCCTTGTTATCAGTGAGAAGTTTTTCTAATCCAAAGAGTCCGTTAGAATCGAATAAAATATTGGCATCACTAACCAGAATGGATTCACAATCCGTTTCTAAGCTTAAACGATTGATGACATCAATGGCCTTTTCAACTTGATGGTTGTAATTGGCCATCATGAATCCTCGACTGCTGAATTCCAACATTTGGGGATGATCTAAGGGGGCTATCAGATAAAGCTGGTGAGGGGCCTTAATTGACTCAAGTCGACTCAAATAAGTATCATCAATATGATCTGAATTTTTAATCTCAACCAGAACCAAAACACCTTGACCAGTGTTTGCCTCCCTGATCTGTCTTGCAGTGAGACCATTTTTAATGATGATATAGATTTGTCTAGCGGCCAGCAGTAAAAAGATAAAACCAATCATTTTATAAGATTATCCTAGAAGCCCATAATCTCCTAGGATTAATCTGAAAGGACTGATCCTTTTAGTCTTAATTTTAACTGGTAGAGAGTTCCAAGCAGTAAAACCGCAAAGAAGAGATGAGGCGGCTGGGCTCCTGCAGGGAAGTTAAAGTAGTTAAGTATAATGCCAGAGCTGGCCGTTATTAATGCAATGGCAATGACGACAACTCCTAATAGTTGGGTGAATCGATCCGATTTTAACCACAGATTGTAAATCAGGTAAGTGAGTAAACCTAAAAGCAGGATGGAAAAACTGCGATGGAGTAAAAAAAGCCAGTTAAGTTGCTCGATAACAGTTTCTGGAGTGGCCATTTTAGTGTCTCGGATTAAGTGATCCACCTGCTGGCGGACTTGCGTTCCCAAGATCATTTGAATGAAAGCAGCACCTAGTGTCCAGTTAGCTATTTTTAAGCTCTTGGAGTCCGATTTCTCCCATATGAAATTTTTGTTTAAGTCCATGCAGTACTTTCTTAAATAAATCAGCCCAAATAAAAGGAGAACGGCCAATACCATGTGGATGGTGATAATAAAGGGTTTAAGATGGGTGGAGACAACAACAGCTCCAATACCTCCCTGAACGATGATTAAGATGAGAAGGCCAGCACAAAACCAGGGGAGGCTTGCTTCATACTTTCGAACTCTGATGGACTGGCCGAATAACAGAATCATCACAAAACCTAAGGTCACTCCCGCCAGGCGGTTGATGTACTCAGTCCATGTTTTATAGGGATCAAAATCAGCGATGGTTTTACCGGCGATCTTATAAATTTCTTTATAGTTAGCAGGAAGCTCAGTGATGTGAGTTGGTGGAATCCACTGTCCAAAACACTTTGGCCAATCAGGACATCCCAGACCGGAGCCGGTTCCTCGAACAATAGCACCCGCGAGGATGACCGTATAAGTTAGGGCTATTGAAATAAAAATAAGTCGCTGGAATGTTTTCATGGTTAATTACTATCATGATCATTTTGCTTTTTCACTACCCTGTGGCTAAATAGTGATAAGGATTTTTTATGATAAATTGGGAAATAACGTTTTTGGGATTGGCCCTTGCCCTGGATGCGGCCATCGTGAGTTTTGCTCTAGGTATTTGTATTCGTGAAAAGAAATTGTCCCAGAAAATCCTTCAGTTTTTGTTTGTCTCAACTCTTTTTGGTTTATTTCAAGGCCTGACTTTATGGGGAGGGAGTTTAGTAGGGGAATACTTTACTTTTTCCTACTTTGGTCCTTTCTTCCAATATCTGGTCTCCATCATTTTTTTGGTCATCTGTTTTAAGCTTTTAGCCGATACGTTCAGAGAAGAAATCAGACATGTAAAATGGGGACTCCTTTCGCTTTTGATCCTGGCCTTGGCCACGAGTCTTGATTCATTTGCAGCCGGAGTGAGTCTTGCCACTTTGCCTAGAGCTTATATAAGTGCCTTTTGGATTGGGCTTATAACGTTGGTGGTTTGTTTTATTTTTTGTTTAGCATCACATTTTTTTGAAAAGATTCCAGAAAAATGGATGCTGCGTTTTGGAGCTCTTATTTTCTTTATTCTTGGGTCTCAAATATTTGTGGAGAATTTTTTTTAAAGGTCGTTATGAAAATTAGTTTTGAAGAATTTAAAAAAGCTTATGCAATACTTTCAGGAATTATTGAACCAACTCCAATGGTTTATAACGAGTGGCTTTCAAAGCAGTATAAGTGCGACATTTATTTAAAGCTTGAAAATATGCTTCCTATTGGTTCCTTCAAAATGAGGGGGGCCACGTATAAAATTGCAGGTCTTACTCCGCAGGAGAAAAAGCGAGGAGTTCTTGCCGTGAGTGCCGGGAACCATGCTCAAGGAGTGGCCTGGGCTGCTCAAAAGTTTGGGATCAAGGCCACTATCATTATGCCAGTGGGCTCACCTCTGACAAAAATCAAAAATACAGAAACTCTGGGTGCCAAAGTCATTCTTCATGGGAACTCTATTGAAGAAGGATTTGAATATGCCAAAAAACTGATGAAGAAGACTCCCATGACCTTTGTTCACCCTTACAATGATGCTCATGTTATTGCCGGCCAGGGAAGTGTTGCTTTTGAAATGGTTAACCAGTTAGAGCATATGGACTATGTGTTTTCTTCCATTGGCGGTGGGGGACTTGTCTCTGGAATGGGAAGTGTTCTGAAATACTGCAAGTCTAAGGCAAAAATCATTGCAGGTCAGGCAAGCGGTTGCTCATCTATGGTTGATTCTTTAAAAAAAGGAAAGATCATTCAGCACAAAACCGCGGAAACTTTTGCTGATGGGATCAGAGTAAAAAACGTTGAAAAGGGAATCTATAAAATTCTCAACTCCGTTCTGGATTCTGCTCATACGGTGACTGATGAGAAAATGGCCTGGGCCGTATTACAGTTAATGGAAAAGGCCCGCATTATTGCTGAAGGAGCAGGGGCCCTTCCTCTGGCCCTGTTCGATCAGCTCTATCAGAAGAATTCAAAGAAGTTCATCGGAAAGAAAATCGTTCTTGTCATCTGTGGTGGAAATATTGATGTCAATCTTTTAGATCGTATTATTGATCGCGGTCTCATTGAATCAAAAAGAAGAGCACGAATCGCTATTCCTATTTCCGATACACCAGGAACGCTTCATAAGATTACCGGTATGATTAAAGATGCTGAGGCCAATATCCTGCAAGTTTTCCATGACAGGGATTCTCAAGGGATGAGAATTGATTTAGTAAATGCGGTCTTTACTCTGGAAGTGAAAGGTGAAGATCATTTAAATATGATTATTAAAGAACTGAAAAAAGAATTTCCTGAAAGTAGAGTCCTCTAAAAAATTACGCATCCCCAGAAAGTTGCTTTCTGGGGATGATCATTTGAGGGCAGTTATTAAGTTTTATGATTTTTTCTCAGTTGCATCAGGCTTTTTGCAATGATCGCCACACTCTTGCTTCTCTTTCATTTTAGATTTTCTGTGGCACTTTTCCTTGCACTCTTTTTTATTTTTTTTACAGTATTCTTTACAAACTTTTTCTTTTTTATGACAGCAATGACCCTTTGAAAAATGTCCACAAGAGGCTAGACCAAGAAGGGCCGTTAGGGTAATTAGTGATAGATATTTCATTTACGTCTCCTTTGATACCTAACTTAATGGCTATTATATATGCAGAGGGCCTTTAACCTATAGGGAAAATAAATTTTTATGTCTCTTAAAAGTGTTTACTCAAAAGTTTTACGTTTATTCTATCCCTATGCGGGAACTGTTTACTCAAGAATTGGTGGAAAGAAGACCATTGATCGGTTAGTAGATGACTTCTATCAGGTAATGAAGACTGATCCTATCGCTAAGGATTGTCTGGCCACTCACAAGGGAGACCTTTCGGAAGTTGCTCAGAAGCTCAAAGAATATCTCTACGGTTGGCTTGGAGGTCCTCAAGTCTTTGTTAAAAAATATGGACACCCTCGCATGAGAATGAGGCACATCGATATCCCCATTGGATTAAAGGAAGCGGAACAGTGGGTGTACTGTATGAAAAGAGCTCTTCAAAAATCTAAAATTGACCAAGATACACAGGTAGAAATGTTGGAATCGATGAAGCACCTGGCAGGTATTATTATTAATCAGCAGTAAGGAAATGTTAAAAATGACTATGGTCATATTCTGCTATAATAAGCAGCATGAAATACTTAATTACATTGCTGGCCCTTGGGAGTTCACTTTCCACCTGGGCAAATTATCATAAACCAGATTTACTAGCTCTTTTCTTTTCTACTAGAAATTACAATATTTCCCAAGATTCTTTTTGCTACTTAGGAACGCCCACAGTTTTTGAAGGGAAAACAGTTCTTAATTGTATAAGAGATGATCAGCATGAATTAGTCATGTGGGAAGAGGATGGAATAGGGAAATCTTTATTTTCGTCTTCAAACTTTGTCTCTGTTCCTCAGTATCTTGCTGGCACACTCACTTGGTATGAGTATGACATGGAAGGAGTAAAAAAAGTTTATCAGTGGAAAAAGGGTAGCATCACGGAGCTTCCTGTGGATATTCATTCTCGATCGGTCACTTATTTAGGAGACTCCTGGATTTATCAGAGTCGAGAATCACTAAAAGTTCTGCAGGAAGGTGTTTTTCATACGGCCCAGATCGATGATATTGCCTATGTCTTCTCTCCTGGTGTTTCTCGTACAGGAGAGTTTGCCGTTAAGGTGAGAAGAAAGTCTCTGGCTAACTCCAGCCCTGACGAGATCTGGAGTTTTCAAGATAATAAATGGATTAAAGTCTTTTCAGATAAAGATAGTGATCCTCAATCACCTTGGTTGAGTTTCAATAATACGGTTGCTATCGGTGATGGAAAAGTTTTTGTTATTGCTAAAGATCAGGAAGGTGAAGCTATTGTTGAAGTTAGTGGTCACCAACAAAGAGTGCTTGCCCGTGAAGGGGTTGATGTTAAAAAGTTTGAATCATTTTCTATCGCTTATAATGGTGGCTCTTTGGTGTTCAGGGCCATTGATCATCAGAACAGAAAAGTTCTTTATGTTCATGATGGGGTAAAGCTTAGTCGACTGCTGACTCAAGGTGATGTTGTGTTAACTCCTTGGGGAATCACCAGCGAAGTCAATTATTCAAACCCTGATTCTATCATCTATAATAACCCAGGAATTGGTGAAAATGGTGACGTTGTTATTCAAGCAACCCTGGTGGATTTTGATGATAAAAAAACATTGTTAGGAGTAGGAGTTATTAGCATTAAAAAGGATAATCTTTAATGAAGTTGTTTCTGGTTTTACTTTTAGTTTCTTCTTTTTCCTGGTCTAAATGTGAATTACCTCCGAACGAAGTCATTAAAATAGGTTGTTCTCATGAATGTGGATTCATGAACTCTTTACGTTTAAAAATAGCCGCCTTGTCGACTGGGCACAAAATTGAGCTAATTGATCTTAAGACAGATCTTGCGTTGATTGATGAAATGGATGCATTCTTGATCCCTGGTGGAGAAGACATTCATTATCGCCTCTATATTGATAAGGTAGATCGCCTGGCCCGCAATCAAATTGAAAAATATAATTCTCATTATCGGACGAGTGAGAATGGAGATAAAAGAGATCTCTTTGAGTCTCGTTTATTAAAAACCTATAACGAAGAAGAAAGATTCTCCCGGGTGCCTTTACTGGGAATTTGTCGTGGAATGCAGATGATGGGAGTTGCTCAAGGGTTGCCTCTTTATCAGGATATTGAAGAGGAGTTAAAGATACCTAATCGTGAATACGTACTAGATAAGGTTGAGATTCCCCAAGGCCCAACTGTCATGAGTGCGATTTTTCCCGGAGGGTCTTTTTATGCCACCAAATATCATCATCAAGGAATCAATCTTCCTTATTACTTTAGTAGATATCAGGAGTTTCCAGAAGTGAAGGTAACGGCCTTCTCTCACAATAAGAAAATTGCAGAAGCTCTTGAATACACCCATCGTCCGGCCCTAGGGGTTCAGTTTCATCCGGAATATTCTTTGCCTTCAGGCATATTTCAATGGTTTCTAAATAAAGCATGCGAGAAAAAGTTAAATTAACCAAGGATGGTTTATGAGAAAATTATTTTCACTTGGACTTTTGTGTCTAACAACTCAGGCTTTGGCCAACCTTCATCTGGCCCCGCCGGATTTTAACACTCAATCAGGACGTGCTGTCTTTGTTGATTTCAAGAAGGCCCATTATGAAATCAACTTTGATTTTTTTCGACAAGAAGCCATCGTTACCAGTCGGATTGAATTTGAACAGAAAAACAGCGGTCTTCCTTTGTTTGATTTGGTTCCGCTTGCTAAAGATGTAAGAGTAAATGGAGAGAAGGTTAATGTTGTTTCTCTTTCTTTTCCCGGCAAAGTATCTAAGGCTAAATTAATTAAAAAGAGCCTGGAGCCGGGACATCATGTTGTTGAGATGAAAAACATCATGAGTAAGAATGTTTCTTTTGATGAGACATTTGAGTTTGTCAGAGCGGCTTTTTGGATCAGAGATTTAAAGGAAAGACTCTTTCTAGAGCAATATATCCCTTCTAATTTTGAGTTTGATCAGTATCAGATAACTCTGGATTTAAAGTTCACAGGCTTCAGAAGGGAAAATCAGGATATCTACACTAATGGGGAACTGACAAAGATTGCTAAAAATCACTACCGAATTGAGTTCCCGGAGTACTTCACAGTTTCCTGTCCATATCTTCATATCACCAGTAAGAATGGTTTTAAGAGATTAGACTTCACTTATACCTCCATTAGCGGCAGAGAAATTCCCATTACCGTTTATTCACCATGGTGGAGAAGAACCAATAGCTTTAAAAGAGAAACCATCAGAGTGATGGAGGAATTGGAAGCTGACTACGGGCCATGGGCACATCCTTCTTTTGTGGCCTATGGGACAATGCCAGGAACAGGAGGAATGGAGCATGCAGGTGCTGCTGCCACTTCATTTGCGGCCCTTGATCATGAAATGCTTCACTCTTATTTTGCCAAAGGGGTCATGCCTGCCAATGGTAACTCTGGTTGGATTGATGAGGCCATCGCTGCCTGGAGAGATAATGGTTATCCTCGTTTAGTTGATCCGGGGTTTGTGGGTTCAAATATTGGTGCTCAATCCGTTTACAAGAGAAATACAGATAAGCGCTCTTATAAGCTGGGGTCCGCCTTCATGGGGTACCTTGATTATCGTCTGCAAGACATGGGAGGCTTGAAGGCCTTCTTGAAAGGGTACTTTGCGGCCTATAAACATACCGTCGTAACTACTGAACATTTCAAGAATAATCTAGAATTTTGGAGTGGAATTAAATTCCAGGATGAATTTGACCGATATATTCTCAACAACAACATCGTTCAGCCTAAAATTGATGAGGAAAATCATTATCATAAAGCTTTGAGCGATGAATATTTAAAATCGATACTCTGATCCAACTCGAAATTCTTGTAAAAGGATTGGTTTTGAGAAGGAGTATGGATGACGTAAAAAGGCTCAGTTTTACTGGGCCTTTTTAATTTCTATAAAAAGCTCTTCGAGTTCTGATTTAATTTTATTCATCTCAGTCTCTTCAAGTTTGATCATATAGGTCACTGTTTCACCATGAAAGATTTTACTGATAAGTCTTCCTACTTTGCGGGCAAGCTTTTGCATTCCCTCGTTTTGTTGCAGGAGATGAATTATCAGTTCATTGATTCCTCTTTCATAAGCAGCATAAGCGATGACCTTGAAGAGGAGAGTTCCTAGTCCGAGATTTTGATATTCATCGTTAATAGTAATAGCAATCTCTGCTAGATTGGCATTGTCATTGCTTCTTACCATGCGAGTAACAGCGATACCACGCTGCTCACTGTTTCTTACTCCTAAGGCAAAGTGATTGATACCATCGAAGTGAGTCAGGTAATGGAGTTCCTTTTCAGTCAGTGTTTTCTTTCCACCTAAAAAGCGATTTCGAATGGAGTGAGGAGAAAGGTGATTAATCCCTTCCAGTAAATCTTTTTGATAATCAGGGAGTATCGCACCCAAATAATAAGTTGAGTCTCTCCACTGAAATGTTGAATAAAACGTCTTCGTGAAGAATAGTTGATCCACGTTACCTCGTCTTTGATCTAAGGGCTATTTATACCTTTATCTCAAAGACGAGTGTTAATCAATTGATCAAGCTGATTTTAACCTTGTTTTCTCTGTGGCGATGGCCGAGATCATCAGGCAATATGCACGAGCACTTTGTTCATAATTTTGAGCAATGGCCCTTTGTCTGTCGGGATGAAGTTTTAAGATTTGCTGATAGGCCTTCTCTACGTGATCAGGGTCTTCTTCTCCATGAAGTTTGAGAAATCGCACAGCAGTCTTTCCGTATAAAGGGGTAAGGAGTTTAGTCAGTTCCGGGCAGATATCACAGGCGAGATCCTCTAGAAAATAGATATAGCCGAGAAGGGCCGCAGGATCTTCATGCTCTATTTTGTAGTACTGGGTTTCCCAGAACATTTTAGTCTCTGCTCGTTCAGGAAAATCCTTGATGAGAAATCCTAAGCTTTCGATGTCTTTAATCAGAAGCTGGTCATGGGCGCTCTCTTCTTTTAAGTGTTTAAAGAAGCGTCTCATGAGTGGCCGGTCTTCATTACTAAAGAGAGCAGCGGCTAGAGCAAGTAACCTTTCGGAGTGATTCACATAGTAGTAGGTCTGCGCCAGATAATCCCCATAGATCTCAGTGTTATTCCAGGAAACGCTCCTCAATGAATCAATACACGCTTTTTTTAAAGGCCCATGGTTAGGCGCTAATAGCTTGCTCATCTTTTTTCTCCTTGTAAGCGGCCCAGATTTGGGTGCGAAGATTTTGTAGGTTTGGATTTAAGAGAGAAAAGTGATTGTTCTCCCAAAAGAGAAGATCAATAGTTTCTCTTTCAATGACTTGTCCTGACTTTGTGCTGAAAACGACATCCTTGAGTAGAGGTTTAGCTCCGAGCTGGTAGCAGAGTTTTTCATTGGACTTTAATTTTCGTGCAGCTGTCACCATGATCTTGCTACCAAGTTCTGAAAAGTAATCAAGGTAAAGACTTAAAAAAAGAGTCTTCCATTCCACATGGGTTCTTCTATATTGAGGAGTTATAGTAAAGTAGCTTGCGATCACCACCTGCTTATATTGATGAAGAAGCTTTTCTAATTGCTGAAGGGGCCAGAAACGAAAAGAGGAGTCCTCTATTAAGCAATTGATTCCTAAGTTCACTTCTCTCATGAAGGCCATACCGATACAGCTTTTTTGATCAAACAAAGCGATGATATGATCCTGCCTGGTAAAATCATCGGAGTAGAAGACAGAAGAATTCACTCCCATTTCTGAATTGACCACTTCTTGCCAGGCTTCTTTCCATTTATTATAGGCGATTTGGTAGTACTCCTTATCCTCATCTTTTAAATAAAGATGAGGACCGAAAACTTTGAGGTTAAGTTGGTAAGGAAAAAGATCAATAACATTCATCCTCAGAATTCTAGCGGAGAATCATTTCAGAAGATGTTCTTGAGGAAAAGTTTAGATTTTTTTTAGTCTCTATAGGTAACCTAGGAATTCTGTATAAGGGGAAACTTCAGGATAATTTTAGTTCCGTGATTATTAGAGGCTTCATTGAATTCTTTTGACTCAATTTCAAGGCTAGCTCCAAAATTCTTAAGCATGGTCTTTGCAATCCCCAGACCCAGACCAGAACCATTTTCTCCTTGAGTACCCTGAGAACTTTGAACATTTTGATTATTATAAATACTCTGAATCGTTTCTTGATTCATACCTACGCCCGAATCTTGAATCTCCACGCGTAATTGATCATCAGTATTGGAGATAATAATTTTAATGACCGAGTTAGGAAAAGAGAACTTGATAGAATTGTTCACAAAGTTACTAAGCACGTTATGAGTGAGGCTAAATTGATCGGCCATAATGAGATCTTTCCCATTGGTATGATCCAGAACTTGCAGGGTAAGGTTCTTGGCCAATAAAGCTTTTTCAAAGACAAAATGAAGTTCCTCTAGACATCTACTAAAGGATACAGGGGTAACTGATTGAGATTTTGGCTCAGTTTGCAGCGTGCGGACCTTCTTAACAATATTCTCAACGATTTCTTGAGACTTCACAATTTTTTCAATGTACTGCGAAGGATCTTGGGTAGGCCTTTTCTTAAGGTCAGTTAAGTACCAGCGCATGACAGTGAGAGGATTAGAAATATCGTGGACTAAAATTTTTAAAAGATTTTCTTTATCACCAAGAGCACGTTGGAGATCGACAGTACGGGAACGAACTTGTGTCTCTAGACGAATTTTTTCAGTTCTAAAGCTTTCCTCTACTGCAATGGCCGGTAGAAGAATGGCCATCATATCGTAGAGGGTGTAGGAGGTGATCCATCCGAAAAGCTCAGCACCTTCCACCATTCTAAAAAAAGCGAAGGTAAAGCAATGAGGGATCCAAAAACACAGAAGACAACCCAAAAGCCTTTGAAGAAGACTTGCTTGAGAGCGATGACTTAAGAAAATCGTTTTAATTGAAAAAAGAAGAGGAATGGATAAAGAAATCGAGATCGGTAAGGCCATGGCCGTAAAGCCATAATCTAGTTTCCAGAAAATCAGTGTCGAAGTTATAGCAACAATATGAATCATTAAAAATTTATTAATCTCAATTTCTAGCCTAAAAAGTCTATAAACGAGAATATAGACATAAATCATTGGCAGAATGCCAAACCCATAGGCAAGAGCAATCTGAAGAGGGGTATGAGGAAAGAAGAATTGGAAGGCAAAGAAAACAATTGTTGCGGCCCAATATTTTACGATCTTTTTATAGACCTTATGTTTTGAATACTTCCACAGGATGAGACTGAGCACCAAATTAATTGCTACGAAGCAGCACAGCGAAATAAGTAGGGCGGATAGGATGTGTTCACTATTCATAGAAATCAATTATAAAGCCTATCTTAACTGTTATCGAAACAATATTAATGTTAATTACTTAATTCTCGACAGTTTTTTCTTTTAAGCTTTAGAATAACAAGAAAACCTAACAAAGATCATAAAATTTGGAGAAATTGATATGGCCGAACACGCTCATCATCCCTCTAACCCGTTAA
>Ga0079223_10002352_pt1 | contig 11692 bp, 8 predicted proteins | sample Stecom2011_FD_75072 | JGI IMG/M metagenome (GOLD analysis project Ga0079223, IMG submission 75072) | Agricultural soil microbial communities from Utah to study Nitrogen management - Steer compost 2011 | ecosystem: Environmental > Terrestrial > Soil > Agricultural land | place: USA: Utah...
AAATTTGATGCAGCTACGCAAGTTTCTCGAAAATCATGGATTTTATCGCATTCCCCTCAAACGCTTGATAACGGGCCATTATCTTTTTTCAGCCAAAATAAATAATGTTTTGGGCAACTTCATTTTGGATACAGGCGCCTCGACTAGTTGTGTGGGATTTTCGGAAAGTGAACATTTTTCGCTAATAAGTGAGGAAAGCATTATAAAAGCAGCAGGTGCCGGAGCGATCAATATGGAAACCATGCTTTCGCGGAATAACAGTTTTCAAGTAAAAAACTGGCAGACAAAGGATATGGATTTTGTAATTTTTGATCTTTCCCATGTAAACGAAGCGTTGATGCAAGCCAATGAAGAAGCCATTCATGGCATTATAGGTGGAGATTTCTTAAAACAGCACCGTGCCGTTATTGATTACGGAAGAAATTGTTTTTATGTTAAATAGAATGACGCGTTCATATCGGGGTTATTTCTATTAATTTCACTACTTTTAACTCTGTTCGATAAAGATTTGGTCTTGAAAAGATATACTGCACTTATTCTTATTGCAATCTTTTTCTCTTTTTTAGGGTATGGTCAGGATATTGCTCAATATGAAAAGCTCCTGAATTCTACTACAAATAAGACTGAAAAGCTGCACATTCTCGACAGTCTTTTATCACATACCATTAAAGTGGATACCGAAGCATTTATTGGTTATAGTTTTAAATACATAGCTTTGGCGCAAGAGTTGGACAGTATAGAGGCAGCGGCCAAAAAGGCGATGGCCCTCCAATATCCTTTGACCACTTATGCCAACGACCCTTACAACGCAATAACAACCATTAACGGCGTGCTTGCACGCAAGTACAAAATTAAAGACAGTACGCTGTTGGGCGGACTGTATTTAAAACGAGGCAGGGCGCTTTCCAAGATAGACCTCAATAAAGCAATTGAAGACTATACCATGGCGCTCAACACCTTTCCTGTTACCGACACTTTGCATCGCGCTGACGCCCATCTTTTCAGGGGCCAAGCCAATTCTAATTCAGGACAATTTGTACAAGCAGGGGTAGATTACACTACGGCATTTTCTTTATATGAAAGTAAAAAGGTTTACAATTATATGGTGTTTGCGCAACAAGGCATCATCAATATGTTCAGCATGAACGGATTTTATGAAAAAGCCAAAAATGAAAGAGACCTACTGATTAGCAAGATGAAAGCGTTGGGCCTAGATTCATATCTTGCGAATGAGTACTACAATCAAGCCCTGGATTATAAAAAAATGGATAACCGAAGGCTTGAATACAAATCTTTACTCAAGGCCGAAGAAGTTTTTATTGAAGGACAGTCAGATGAATCCACTTTCGTAGGCATCCATTCCCTTTTGATAGTTTATTATTGTGAGAATGGGCAACTGGCAGAGGCAAAAAAACATTTAGAGCTTTTGGAAACCATCAAACCCAGTTTTGAGGGAAATATTTTATCAAAACTCAATTTCTTGAACGGTAAAATAGTATACCTTAATGCTATAGGAGAATATGACAATGCTTTAGTGCAAGGGGAAAATTTGTTGGAAATTGCCAATTCTATCGGTATTGAAGATGAAATTATGGGTGCACATAGTTTGTTGGCCGACATCTATTACAAGAAGCAAAACTACTTGAAGAGCATAGAGCATAACAATGCTGCAGCCGACATAAAGAATGCTATTTACAATAAGACCACGGCCAACGCATTGGCTTACTACCAAACGCTATATGAGATAGAAAAAAACGAAAAACAGCTGGTTGAAAAGACTGCCAACATCAGCCTTCTTGAAAAGGACAATCAAAGTTTTAAAAAGGCCATTCTATTTGGTGGAATTGCCACCCTTCTAATTTTTGGTCTCATTCTTCTTTTCAGAAATCAACGTCATTTAAAAAGCAATAAAACTCTTCAAGAGCGATTTAGTCAAGAGCTATTGATTTCCCAAGAGGGCGAACGCCGAAGAATATCCAAAGATCTGCATGACGGAGTTGGCCAACAACTCTTGGTTATTAAAAATAGATTGATGTCATTTGGAGATGAAGAAACTAAAAAAATGGTGGATCACACTATCGAGGAGGTCCGCACCATATCACGTGACCTGCATCCGTTTCAACTACAGGAAATGGGCATTACCAAAGCTATTGAATACACCATTAACCAAATAGATGAGAATACCACACTTTTTATTTCGGCTGAAATAGACAATATAGACAACATATTTTCTAAGGAAGACGAAGTAAACATATATAGAATAGTACAGGAAAGCCTCAGTAATATTTTGAAACACGCAAAGGCTGAAGCTGGAAAAGTTTCTATAAAGAAATTTTCAAATGACATTGTTATTTCCATTCGCGACAACGGAATTGGATTTGACTTTGCTGAAAAATATCAGGATGTGAAATCTCTGGGTCTCAAAACACTTCTGGAACGTACCAGATTTTTAAAAGGGCAGATGAAAGTTACTTCCAAAAAGGATAACGGGACCACCATCGAATTTCAATTTCCCCTATGAACAAAACTACTACACCTTCAATAATCATTGCCGACGACCACCCTCTTTTACTAAAGGGGCTAAGTGATTTTCTGGTCGAAAAAGGATACAATTTAGTTGGAAGCGGAAAGGATGGGCGTGAAGCTTATAACCTCATCCTTCAAAACAAGCCGGATATTGCGATATTGGACATCCAAATGCCTTATATGTCGGGAATCGAAATAGCCAAAATGTGCAAGGGACAAGGAATAACGACCAAAATTGTTCTCATTACACTTCACAAAGAAAAGGAATTATATCAAAAAGCAAAAGAGCTAAATATTTTTGGATATATTCTGAAAGAATTTGCGCTAGAAGAAATTGAAAATTGCATCCAAACCGTTAAAAATGGGAAACCCTTTTTCAGCGCAAAGATAAAGGAGCTAATCGGGATCGTTATGTTGGAGGACGATAACTTAAGGTCCTTGACCCCTTCTGAGAAAAAGATTCTAAAACTGATTGCAAAAGATAAAACGAATAAAGAAATAGCATCCCTACTTTTCATTTCTTACCGTACTGTCGAGAAGCACAGGAGCAATATAATAACTAAACTCAATTTGGAGCCAAAGACAAACAGCCTGCTGATTTGGGCCAAAGAAAATCACGACAAATTGGTTTAAATCCCACGAAAACACAAATTACGTGTTAACACGTATTTCAAAGAATTGAATAAACCTGCATCTTTACAATATGAAAGATACAGCTTACATCACGAGCAAAAACAAGGGTTACGATTCTTATGTTGCCACCAAAAAGCCAATTGTGGTTATATTGACAGTAGCCATAGTTATTGTAATTGCATTGAATTTGATCAATTCGATTATAATTAATTAGAATCACCATATAACTTAACTAACCAAAAAAATCCGGCTCTAGGGCCGGATTTTTTTTATTTATAATGAGAGCATTAAAGTTCTAGGGCTCGTTTCACATCGTTGTTCATCAACAGTTCCACAGGATTCTCCAAAGCTTCTTTGATAGCCACCAAAAACCCTACAGATTCCCTACCATCGATAATTCTATGATCGTAGGATAGAGCTACATACATAACTGGAGCCACCACTATTCCGCCATCGCGCACTATGGCTCTCTCAACAATGTTATGCATCCCTAAGATAGCCGATTGGGGAGGATTGATAATAGGTGTAGAAAGCATGCTTCCGAAAACTCCTCCATTGGAAATGGTAAAGGTTCCACCCGTCATTTCATCCACGGTAATCTGTCCGTCTCTAGCACGGATAGCAAGTCTTTTTACTTCTTCTTCAATACCTCTAAAACTAAGATGTTCAGCATTCCGTATAACCGGCACCATTAAACCTCTAGGGCCAGATACTGCTATAGAAATATCTTTAAAATCGTAGGTTATCATATAATCTCCATCGATCATTGAATTCACTTCAGGATAAAGATCTAGGGCACGGACAACGGCCATCGTAAAGAAGGACATAAACCCAAGGCCAACTCCGTGCCTATCTGTGAACTGCTCCTTATATTGACTTCTCAGTTCAAATATGGGGCTCATATCCACCTCGTTAAAAGTGGTGAGCATGGCTGTTTCATTTTTTGCACTAACAAGGCGTTCTGCCACACTACGGCGGAGCATAGAAAGTTTTTTGCGTTCACTTCCACGGCTACCAGGACCTGGCGAACCCATAGATGGCGTAGCTTGAACTGCATCTTCCTTACTAATTCTACCATCTCTTCCAGTGCCTTTTACATCTTTAGAAGCTATTCCCTTTTCTGAAAGGATTTTTTTGGCCGCTGGAGAAGCTGATCCTGTAGCATAGGTTTTCTTATCCTGTTCCTGCGAAGGAGTTTGGGTTTTAGCCTCTACTTTTTTAGGAGTTTCCTCTTTTGCCGCAGCTGGTTTTGAATCTTTTTTAGGCAAATCTTCCTTGCCAGCCGGTTTTTTGGCATCGGTATCAATAATGGCCACTACCTCGCCGACACCAATGGTATCACCTTCTTCTGCTTTTAAAGTAATGATGCCGCTCGCTTCAGCTGGAAGCTCAAGTGTTGCTTTGTCGCTATCCACTTCGGCGATGGGTTGGTCTTTCTCAACGTAATCGCCGTCTTTTACTAGCCAAGTTGCTATTTCAACTTCGGTAATCGATTCTCCCGGAGAGGGGACTTTCATTTCTAATGCCATAATTATTCTTTTTAAACTTCAATATAATAAAATACTGGAAGTAGTTTTTTTTGTTTACTCTTTATTCGTTTCGATTTACTGTAATTTCAATGGATACTATTGCCATCTACAATTTAAAAATTATTATCAGAAAATCTACTCCATATTTTTATCAAAGACATTCTCAATAACTTTTGCGTGGCGGGCATTTGAGCGAACCGTACTTCCGGCCGCGGGTGCCGCATACATTTTTCTGCTACACACGCGGAAATTCTTAGATTCCTCAAAGTGCATCATCATATATGAATAGGCCCCCATGTTTCGAGGCTCTTCCTGTGCCCACACAATATCGTCGGCATTTTTGTACTTTTTAAGAATCTTTCTCATTTCCTTTACTGGTAATGGGAACAATTGTTCAATTCGAACTAAGGCCACATCGTCTCTTTTTAGCTCTTCTCTTTTCTCCAATAAATCATAATAGAACTTACCGGTTAAAAAGACCAACGTTTTCACTTTTGAAACCTTTGCTTCTGCATCATCGAAAACCATTTGGAAACTTCCGTTTGCAAATTCATTTTTCGAAGAGACTACTTTTGGGTGACGAAGCAAACTTTTTGGTGTGAATACGATTAAAGGTTTTCTATAATTAACCTTCATCTGTCTTCTTAAGAGGTGGAAGAGGTTTGCGGGTGTTGTAACATCTGCAACAATCATATTATTAGTGGCGCACATTTGAAGATATCGCTCCATTCGGGCCGATGAATGCTCTGCTCCTTGGCCTTCATAACCATGGGGAAGTAGCATTACCAAACCGTTTTGCAGTTTCCATTTATCCTCAGCCGCAGATATATATTGATCTTGCACTATTTGAGCTCCGTTGCTGAAGTCACCAAATTGAGCCTCCCAAATGGTCAAGGTGTTGGGGCTGGCCATAGCATATCCATAATCAAAAGCGACTACTCCATATTCTGAAAGGAGAGAGTTGTAAATATAAAATTCGCCTTGGTTCCCTTTCAGTTTATTGAGAAGCACCAATTCTTCCTCACTATCTTCCATTGTAATCACGGCATGACGATGCGAGAATGTTCCTCGCTCCACGTCCTGCCCACTCATACGCACATCATGTCCCTCCTTTAGAAGTGATCCATAAGCAAGTAATTCGCCCATGGCCCAGTCTAATTTATCCTTTTCGAAATACATTTCGTATCGCGACTCAATAAGCCTACTTATCTTCTTTATAAATTTTTTATCCTTAGGCAATTGGGTAATCACCTCAGCAATTTCATCCAGTTTTTTAAGATCAAAGGTAGTGTCTACATCTTCCATCATTTTAGCTTGGTCGGCATACTCATAGCCTTCCCATTCATCTTGCATAAATGCCGTAACAGCTGTTTTCTCTTCCTTGCGGGAATCTTCAAGTCTTTCTTCGAGTTTGTCTTTATATTCCTGCTCTAGCTTTTTAGGAAAACTCTCATCAATAACTCCTTGAGCAATTAGTTTTTCCGCATAAATATCTCTCGGATTTTTATGTTTAGCGATTGCTTTGTAAAGCTTTGGTTGCGTAAATCGAGGTTCATCACCCTCATTATGCCCATACTTTCTATATCCTAGCAAGTCGATAAAGACATCCCGACCAAAGGTCATTCTGAAGTCCAAGGCAAAAAGCATGGCGTGCACCACCGCTTCTACGTCATCGGCGTTTATATGAAGTATAGGAGAAAAGGTCACTTTCCCCACATCGGTACAGTAAAGAGATGAGCGGGCGTCCAGATAATTGGTTGTGAAGCCAATTTGATTGTTAACTACAATATGTATAGTTCCCCCAGTTTTGTAACCGTCAAGTTGTGCCATCTGCACAATCTCGTATACAATTCCTTGACCGGCAATGGCGGCATCTCCGTGCACAACAATGGGAAGAACCTTACTTGGATCATCTTTATGGTGATCATCTTGTTTGGCTCTTGCGATCCCTTGTACCACCGCGCCTACAGTTTCCAAATGTGATGGATTAGGCGCTATGTTCAGGTTTATTTCTCTTCCCGATTCTGTCTTTCGTTTTGAAGTCCAGCCCAAGTGGTATTTAACGTCTCCGTCAAAAATATCGAGTGCATAATCCTTACCGTCAAATTCGCTGAAAATATCTTTGGCATTCTTGCCGAAGATGTTGGTAAGCGTGCTCAATCTACCTCTGTGGGCCATTCCCATAACAAATTCCTCAACACCTTTCTCGGCTGCATTTTCAATAAGCGCATCCAAAGCTGGAATCAAACTCTCGCCACCTTCCAAGGAAAAACGCTTTTGCCCTACATACTTGGTATGCAAAAAGGTTTCAAAGGAAACAGCTTCGTTAAGTTTTCCGAGAATATGTTTTTTATGTTCTGGTGAAAATTTTGGTTGATTGTCATTTGCATTCAACCTATTCTGAATCCATTCTACCACTTCAGGCTTACGGATGAACATATATTCGATCCCGATGGAATCGCAATAGATTCTTTCGAGGTGCCTTATGATTTCTTCCAAAGTAGTTTCGCCCACCCCAATAATTTCACCAGCCTTAAAAGTAGCTTTCAAATCGTGTTGGGTAAGACCAAAATTCTCTATGGCCAAAGTAGGTTCGTATTGACGACGCTCACGAACTGGATTGGTTTTCGTGAACAAGTGTCCACGTGTACGATAGCCGTCAATAAGACGAACAACTTGGAATTCTTTGATTACATCGGCACAAATTGCACCCACATCATACTCTTCAGTTGGAGCAGGAGTTTCGGGGCTGGTAAAATACTCCCTATTATCGGCCGATTCAGAGCCGAAATCGAAACCTTGAAAAAATGCCCTCCAGCTAGGTTCCACGCTATCTGGATGCTGTAAATATTTGTCGTAAAGTTCCGCGAGATATGCTGGGTGAACCGCGTTAAGAAAAGAAAATTTATCCATTATAAAGTATACAAAGAGTCTTTATTAATAAAACGGTACAAAAGTACAATAATTACCTTAATCGGACGATTGATTCTGTATATTTATGACTCACCAAACCCTAAAGTATTCCTAATGAAATCAAAGACATTAAGGCGTGTAGGCACAATCTTGATAATACTTCTCTCTTTTATTTTGTCAAACAAAAGTTGGAGTCAAAATCGACAACAGGATGCATTTTGGGATCACGTCCGTTTTGGAGGTGGAATTGGCCTCAGTTTCGGGAATGGCTTTTTTAGCGGAACCCTCGCTCCTAGCGCCATATATCAGGTCAATCGTCAATTTGCGGTAGGTATTGGTCTGACTGGAACCTACAATAGCCAAAAAGATAGATACAATTCTACAATTTTAGGTGGAAGCATTTTGGCACTTTACAATATAATTCCAGAAATTCAATTTTCAGCAGAGTTTGAAGAACTCAATGTAACGCGACGGTATGAAAATTTCGGACAGCTCGGACAGAGTTATGAAGAAAATTACTGGTATCCGGCTTTATTTATGGGCGTTGGATTCCATAGCGGCAATGTTACTGTGGGGATCCGGTATGACGTGCTTTATAAAAATACTAAAAGCATTTACGCGGATGCATTTGTGCCTTTTGTGAGAGTTTATTTTTAAACCTCCCGCTGCATTAAATCAAAAGCGAACTTTCGAAGCGATTCCTTTTTGTCTTCCAGAATAGTAGATTTGTTCAATTCCGAATCCGCAAGATTACTGAATTTTTGAATCTCCAGCCGTGTTGCTTTTGCTGCGCCAGAGGAAACAAATATATCCTTTACTCTCATAATCTTACCCTCAGGATCTTTTGGGTTTATACCGAACAGATGAGTCAATTCCTCCGCTTCCGCCTTAGCTGCCAAATCCTCCGCCATTATGTAGAGAAATGTTTTTTTATTGGCGATAATATCACCACCCACCTGCTTTCCGAAAGTTTCTGGATCTCCAAAAACATCCAAATAATCGTCTTGAAGCTGAAAAGCAATCCCGAGATTTTTTCCAAACTCGTACATGGCGTCCTTTTCCTGATCAGAAGCTTCTGCTACAATAGCGCCCATTTTCATGGAAGCACCGACCAAAACGGCAGTTTTTTGTTCTATCATTTTTAAATACTCCTCTACTTTCACGTCGACCCTGGTTTCAAAATCCATATCGAGCTGTTGTCCTTCACAAACCTGCAATGCGGTTTCACTAAAAAGTTCGGCCAGAGCTTTGAAAGTAATTGGATCATACTCCTCAAAAAATCGATAAGCCAAGATCAACATGGCATCGCCAGAAAGTATAGCAGTGTTGACGTCCCACTTTTCATGAACGCTTTTTTGACCTCGTCGCAAGGGAGCATTGTCCATTATGTCATCGTGCATCAAAGAAAAATTATGAAACAACTCCAACGCCATAGCAGCTGGAATAGCTTTTTTAAAATCATTTCCTAAAAAATCACATACCATTAAAGTAAGAGCTGGACGAATTCGTTTTCCACCCAAGGAAAGAATATAGCGAATGGGATCATATAACTGTTGCGGTTCTTTATTGGCAACAGCTCTCTCAAGACTGTCTATGAGAACTTGATTGTACTTACTTAAAATCTGCATTGTGAAAAATTTTCGCTAAAGTATAACAAGGAAAAGAAATGAACACAGATATATCTCTTAAAATCCCGAGGAGTTAACTTCCTGTTAAAAATGCAAAACTTAGGAAACTTATTTTGTTCCGTTAGTTTCCTGCACATATCTTTGCGCTCTGTTATGAAAGAAAAAATCATTCACACGGCCACCGATCTGTTTTTAAAACTTGGTTTTAAGAGCGTGACTATGGACGACATTGCCACTGAAATGGGCATTTCAAAAAAGACGATTTATTCGCATTTCAAGAATAAAACCTCCCTCGTAAAGCAATGTGCCTTTTCGGTTATGGAAACCATAACTAAAGGTATAGACAACATCTGCGCTCAAGATAAAAATCCAATTGATGAGCTTTTTGATATAAAAAAGTTCGTTATGCACGAATTGAAGGATGATCAATATTCGCCTCAATTTCAATTGGAGAAATACTATCCCGAGATAAACAAACAATTGTATAAGGCCCATTTTGACAAGATGATGGAAACTACCACAACCAACATTAAAAAAGGAATATCACAGGGTTTATATAGAGAAAAGTTGGATGCCGATTTTATTTCCCGAGTGTATTTTATGGGAATAAACGGATTAAAAGACCAAGCCCTCTTTTCACCTCATATATATTCATCGAATTATATAGCCGACGAATATCTCGAATACCATCTTCGGGGAATAGTTACCGAAAAAGGTTTATTAACGCTACGTAAATTCATAAAAGAAAACCAATCCGATGACCAATAGACTATTGCTTTTCAGCCTTATATTGTTTTCTACTTTGAGTTTTTCTCAAGAACAAAAAAGCTTCACTATGGAAGAAGCTGTCACTTTTGCCTTAGACAGCAATTACACTTCAATCAATGCCAGGCGAGATATTGCGAAAGCGCTAAAGCAAAAATGGGAAACCACCGCACAAGGACTTCCTCAAATTGATGGAAGCGTGAACTACAACTACAATCTGAAACAACCAGTCACCCTTATTCCCGGTGAGTTTGGAGGGGGAGAGCCAGGGAGCTTTATGCCACTTACTTTCGGAACCAAACAAAATGCGAGTGTGGTAGGCTCCTTAAATCAGCTCATTTTTGACGGCAGTTATCTGGTAGGTTTGAAAGCGGCCAGGACTTTTTTGGAATATTCTGAAAACACCAACGAAAAAACCCGCCTGGAGGTTAGGAAGGGAGTTATCAACGCTTACGGAAGTGTACTTCTGGCGCAGGAATTAGTCGATATTTTCGAAAAAAACAAAAGCAATCTTGAAAGAAACCTCTACGAAGCCCGCAAGATTTTTGAGAATGGATTAGAGGAAGAAGAAACCGTAGAACAGTTGGAAATAACCTTATTGGATATTGAAACCGAGTTAAACAATGCTAAAAGAAGCCGTGCCATTGCAAAACAAATGTTCAATCTTTCCTTGGGCTTGGACGTAGAAAGCCCCACTATTCTCACCGATGATCTAAACAGTTTGGCCGAAGAGAATATCAGTCTTGAACTATTGGATGCTTCACTAAATTTGGAGCAAAATGTAGATTTTAAGATTGCTCATAATTTAATCCAACAGCGCACATTTGAGATGCAACTGGAGCAAAGCAAGGCGCTGCCCAGATTATCTGCTTTTATAAATTATGGAACTTCAGCAAATAGCGAAGACTTTACATTTCTCAATGGCGACCAGAAATGGTATCAATCCTCAGTCCTCGGAGTGAGCTTGAATATTCCCATATTCAGCAGTGGAATGCGAAGTGCTACCACCCAACGAAAGCGCATTGCCCTAGATCAAGCTAAAACCGATTTTGAGCAAACCGAACAACAAATAAGATTGGATCTGACCGCCGCCAGAAGCAACTACCAATTTGCGATCGACAACTTCGAAAACTCAAAGAGGAATCTAGAATTAGCAGAACGTATTGAAGCTAAAAACCAAACCAAATTTACCGAAGGGATTTCCAGCAGTTTCGATTTACGACAGGCACAAAGGCAACTGTATACTGCACAACAACTATATTTTCACTCAATGCTGAGTGTAATTAATGAGAAAGCGAATTTAGAAACAGTGCTGAACCTTCCGAAGCTGAGGATAAACTACCAAGAAATCAAAGGCAAATATTGAAAACTATTTCAACTACCAAAATATCAATGATGAAAAAATCGATCTTCTTCTTAACCATTCTTGCCACCCTCATTTCCTGCGGAGGCGACACCAAATCTGTTGATGCTATAATCAGCTCGGGTGATCTTTCAGCCATAAAGGCGAAGCGTGCTGAGATCAATCAACAACAGCGTGACCTAAAAAGCGATTTGGATAAACTCAATGAATATATTGATTCCCACGAAAAAGAAGAGCGGCCTGTTTTGGTTACTGCAGAAGTAATTCAGGATTCTATTTTTAAACATTATGTAGAAGTGCAAGGCAATGTGGAAACAGATCAAAACGTAGTCTTA
>Ga0079223_10002354_pt1 | contig 11685 bp, 10 predicted proteins | sample Stecom2011_FD_75072 | JGI IMG/M metagenome (GOLD analysis project Ga0079223, IMG submission 75072) | Agricultural soil microbial communities from Utah to study Nitrogen management - Steer compost 2011 | ecosystem: Environmental > Terrestrial > Soil > Agricultural land | place: USA: Utah...
AGCTATGAAAAAGGAAACTCACCTTATTCTAATCCTCTTCTTGCTTTCGGCAACAGTAGGATTTTCACAACAAGTATTTAAGAGCCCAAAATATGGATACAGTGTAGAATACCCTAATGATTGGTATGTAAAGAGCGAAACCTACACTCCTAATATTGATGGCAAAATAATTGACGGATATGGAAACTCATTCATAGTTGCTGTCACCCCCAATGTGTCGATATCCAATAATGTACTGATTTCTGAACAGGAAAAGTTGTCTAACTACAACTTGGAGAAAATGCTACTAACTGGTAATTATGTAAGTATTAAAATCATCTTAAGAGAAAGGAGAAAAATAGGCAATCGACTCTGTTACTATGTCAAAACTAAAGGAGTTTTAACCAATGGAGGAACCTTAATTTCTGATAACTTTTTATACAGTTCTGGTAATGAAGTTTACCATATCAGTTCATCTTACAGTGAAGTCAATGAGTCCAAACTGAGCATGATTTCAAACAAAATGATTCAATCTTTTAAATTTTAATTATGGGAGTTATTGGAGTTGTTATAGTAGCGTTTATCGCTTACTTTTTGTTTTCAGCTATTAAAGAAAATAAAGAGTACGAAAAAAAGAAGTTGCCCATTTCTCAAATTGTTAGAGGAAACAACCAGCTTAAAATTGAAAACATCAAATGGTTTCAATATAAAAAGGGTAATAAAAAAGGGACACACACAGCTGCTGAATGGATTACTGTATCGAAAAGCATGAACATGGTTCGACTGAGTCCGTTTTTAGCTCAAGTACTCTCTAATGGGTTTCAAGATTTATCAATAGACGCAATCTTAGCAGGAAGGAATAACGACGAAGTCATTATGCTCAAACCTCTATTTGGTCATAATGAAGAAATCTTACTCATTTTTTCGGATGACCATATCTTCGGGCATGGAAGTGATGGTTCTGTATTATTAGAAAGAGATGCTGCTTGGAGATTTACAGATGTTTTTTAAATAAAAGCAAGAACTTCATTTGAAAACAGAAGTTAAAAAACTTCTAATATTTAAATCCTACAGGGAACAGCTGACAACAAGTTAGCTGTCGTTATTTCTATTCTGTTCGTACTCCTCAATGATCAGCCTTGCTGCTGCATAATCACGACTATTCACTATCACCTTAACAGCACCAGATCCTCCTGCGGCTGCGTACCATGGAGCCATTGTCCCTAAATACCCATCTTTCAAAAAGGCTTTAATACCTGAGTCTTCTAATAAGCCTTTGACCATTTCTGAGTCTATGTAAGAGCTTGCGTATATCTCTACCAGCCTATTCTTCTCATCTGATTTCATAACTAACAATTAGTAGGTTTAAATCATAGTGATCTTCACTACTGACTACTTAAATTAATGGATTTGGGAGCAAATAGTTTTGGTTTATCACACCTTGCTCCATAAAAAAAGGTGCTGTCCTAATATAGAACAGCACCTCTTAAGTATTATAACGCTAATATTATTTTGCGTCTTTCTCCATTTGAGCTTTCAATTCAGATAAAGCGTCTAAGTCTCCTAATGTTGACTTTTCGATTTTCGAACCAGTATCTCTTGAAGTTGACTTAGCTTTTCTTGCTGGCTTCTTTTTCTCTCCACCACCTACAGATTTAGCTTTTTCTTCTACTTTGTGATCTTCAATTACACGAGTATGAGAAACGATGATTCTCTTATCATCTCTGTCAAATTCAATAATCTTAAACTGTAGAGCTTCGTCTACGTCAGCTAACTTACCGTCTTCTTTCTTGATATGACGAGTAGGTGCAAATGACTCCACACCGTAAGGTAACTGTACGATAGCACCTTTATCCTCTCTCTTCACAACAGTAGCTTCATGAATTGATCCTACAGGGAAGATGCTTTCGAAAGTATCCCAAGGATCCTCTTCTAATTGCTTATGACCTAAAACGATCTTTCTATCTTCACTATCGATTTCATTCACTACTACCTCTAAGTTTTCACCAATTTTAGTAAACTCAGATGGGTGGTTGTAACGTTTTGTCCAAGAAAGGTCAGAAATATGTACCATACCTCCGATAACTTCGTCTAATTCGACAAACACACCGTAAGCAGTAATGTTTTTAACAAGTCCTGTGTGACGGCTATTAACTGGATACTTCTCAGCTACTGCACTCCAAGGATCTTCTGTCATTTGCTTCAAGCTCAATGACATTTTACGATCTTCTCTGTCTATAGTAACTACCATAGCTTCATGCTCGCTACCTAACTCAAAGAAATCTTTAGAGTTAATAGGCTGATTGCTCCAGCTGACTTCAGAAACATGGATTAATCCTTCTACTCCAGGAGTAATTTCTAAGAAAGCACCGTAATCTTCAATATTTACAATCTTACCTTTCACTTTAGATCCTTCCACTATTTCTTCAGGAAGAGCATCCCAAGGATGTTGTTGTAATTGCTTTAATCCTAATGATATTCTCTTCTTGTTATCATCAAACTCTAAAACTACTACGTTGATCTTCTGATTCAACTCAAGTAATTCAGATGGGTGATTGATTCTACCCCAAGAAATATCAGTGATATACAATAGACCATCCACACCACCTAAGTCAATAAATGCACCAAAGTCTGTGATGTTCTTAATTGTACCTTCAAGGATTTGACCTTTTTCTAACTTAGAGATGATCTCTTGACGTTGTGACTCGATATCACTTTCAATTAATGCTTTATGAGAAACTACAGCGTTATTGATGATTTCATTAATCTTCACCACTTTAAACTCCATAGTTTTACCTACGAATTGATCGTAGTCTAAGATTGGCTTCACGTCAATTTGAGATCCAGGTAAGAAAGTTTCCATACCATGGATATCGACGATAAGACCACCCTTAGTTTTACTCACTATACGTCCAGTCAAAATAGTGTCATTGTGATATGCATCAACAATGCTTTCCCATGCTTGAGTAAGCTTAGCTTTTCTTCTTGATAAAACTAATTGACCCTTACGGTTTTCTTTTGTTTCTACATAGACATCTACTTCGCTGCCTATTTCAATTTCTTCTCCTCTAAACTCGTTGGTAGGTACTAAACCATCTGATTTGTATCCAATGTTTAATACTACATCAGAGTCAGTGATTGCTGTAACTACACCACTTACGATTTCACCTTCTTCAAAAGTCTTAAAGGTTCCGTCATAAAGTTTTTCTAAATCTGCAATCTCTTCTTGGGTGTAGGTTGAGGCACCATATTTGTCTTGACTCCAGTCAAAGTCTATGGCTTCGTTTTTTTGTTGTTCTGGCACAACTAATTTTTTAAAGGTTAAACAATATATTTTAATTCCCCACTACAAAATGTAATGGAGCGCAAAGATAGCACAATTTTTCATAAATGTAAAAGAGTCACACTTGATTTTAAAAACCAAATGATTTATTAACACTATAGCTCCATACAACACATAGCGAATCACTTACGCATAAAAGGTAACCATATACATGCTTACTCATCTGCTTCCATGATTTTGGACTCCAACACCTCCATTTCAGCATACTCACTTTTATTACCATCAGCATCTGACGTACTAGATTTAAAGAGCCTATTCCATACATAAAGAAGGCCTCCTATTATTACAGTTGCTAATACTAACTGAACCACTTGAGTGACTAATCCTCTATTATTTATTTGACTTCTATCCATTATTCATTTTTGATTTTAAAACCCACTAGTATATTTTTACTTGTATTCAATTACTATACTCAAATAACAAACAAAGCCCTATAAATGTTGACAAACACTCCTATTTTGTTGCATTAGAGTCATTGCTTAGATATTATTATATCAATTCCCTAAATCTTATTTCTTGTTACGGACACTCTTCTTCATGGATTAAGTGCTAATTAAAATGCCGTATATTCAAGAGTTGAGCTATATTTACTATACGAAAAGATACCTAATAACTATATCACAACAGCTAATCTCACTACAATGCATAAAGTTTTCACCATCAACATAGCCAACCAAGTCTTTCAAACTTATGAGGAAGCTTTTGAAATGCTTTCTAAGTATCTAATGACTGTAAAAGATATGTATGAAGAAGCAGACAACGCTAAAAGTAAAATGGCAGACATTGAGGTAAGTTTAGCCAAAATTATATTAGAAGAAAACAATAATGACTACTCAAAAATTATTGACACAGCACTTGTATCAAAAATCATTGAGAAAATCGGCTATCCAGAGAGTCAAGCATCCAATACTCCACCGAAGAAGTTAACAAGAGATACTGAAAACAAAATAATCGCTGGTGTATGTTCTGGACTTAGTCACTACCTTAATGTGCAAGATCCTATTTGGATTAGATTACTCTTCGTAGCATTCATGATATCAGGAATTGGCAGCAGCTTAATAATTTACATTGTATTGTGGGCCATACTCCCACCAGCTAAGAACAATCTTAATCAAACACCTCTTTTTTCCGACGAACCCAAAAATTCGCTTGATAGCAACACTACTATTGCTCAAACACTAGCTGATAGACAAAACGAATCGGCTACACAATTAAAACCTCACCCAATAGTATCTACCTTTACAGAGATTATTAAAGTTTTAGTCAAAGTAGCGGCTATAATTTTCATTCTTTTCTTTGGCTTCATTCTACTTATTATACTGTTTTTCCTTTTCACTGTAGGTGTAAGCTCTTTATCACTAGCCCCTTCTTTACCTCAATTTATATATGAGAGCTCACTCATGGCAAATGCTACTATAGCTTCGTTCATAGCTCTGCTGGTGACTACTATTATATTCTTTGTGCTTTTGATGTTTCAGATCTTTTCTTCTAGAAAGGTTTTAACAAAAACTACTTCTGGCCTTTTAGGAATCATTTGGATTGTCACACTATTTATATTCTTTTTAGGAGTAACAGATGGAATCAAACAATTCAAAGCTGAAGAAAAAGTAATTACAGAGGACATCATTGATGAAGGTCTTTTAGCAGACACAATAATCATCAGCGGAAAATCCAAACCTACAACTGAAGAGCAAGGGAACTCTTCCTTAAACTTTACTTGGAACGAATTCACCATTAATAACGATAATATCTTAGATGCTACAGTCCAATTAAACATTGCTCAAAGTCCTGATCAAAACTTTCACATCTTTAAAGAGGTATCTTCTAGAGGTAGAAGTAAGAAAAATGCCTTGAAATATATCGAAGCAGTGGACTATCAATATAACATATCAGGGGATACTATTGCTTTTAATAGTTTTATCTTACAAAATCTTCCAGAACCAAAGCTTAGATTTCAAAGGGTGGAACTCACCTTATATATACCAGAAGGAAGACCTTTTATCTTAGATGATATACAACATATGATACTGAAAAAACCAAGAGTAGAAGACATCTATTTACAATACGACTTAGATGGCAGATCTTGGGTCTTAGAAAAAGGCATTTTAATTCCTATTCAAGCCGATACTACAACAACTCAGCTAAACAAAGTCACCTTTGATATTTAAATCAATAAAACTCTCCTCTCTTTAAAAATCTATTGACATATTGTTTTACTCCATCTTCGATACTTGTCATCTTTTGAGTATAGCCTGCTTCTCTTAGTTTAGATATATTTATTGAGTCACTTTGAGAAACTTCCTGCCTCCCTTCCTTTTCAAAAGGATGATATTGGTACTTTTTCTCTATACCTAAAGCATCAAATATAATATCACATACTTCCTCTGCTTTAATGTTTGTAGCTGACCCTATATTATAAATACCAGAATTAGGTTGCTGATCTATAAGAAACCATATAATCTTTGCTACATCCATTATATAAATATAATCTTTCAATAAGCTGGTGCTTTGATTTTCTCTCGTATCATGTAATACCATAAATTGATTGGCTAAAATCTCATTATAAGCTTTCAAAACAATTGATGCTTGTTCATTTTTATGATATTCATTAGGTCCATAAACATTAGTAATGCGTAACGAGGCCCAAAATGGAGGTTGACTCTCCTGCCTTAAAGACCAGTTGTCCAATGCTAACTTTGCTTTGACATAGAGATGATTTGGTTCTAACTTGAAAGATGTTTCGGCATCATCCTTATTTCCTATTGTGCTATTTTTATAGACCTCGGCTGTACTTGAATAAATAAAAGGTATCTCATTTTGACTACAAAAAAACCATAGATATTGATGCATTTCTCTCTCTTCTTGAATCCTCTCTACTCTATCATCTATTGCTAAGTCCTCTCTATTACCTAAGTGCACAATAGCATCTATTTGACCTTTGTTTGCAGATAAATAGACTTCCATTTCATCCGTACTCACGATCTCACTATAATGCTTCCAGGCCAAGTTGTTATATTGAGTAGGTTGAGCAAAATCATCGATCAATACAGCATCTCTTAGTTGCTGCTCATTAAGTAATCCTAAAAAAACACTTCCTATAGATCCTGCAGCACCTGTAATGACAATCATTTTACCTATTTTTATGCAAAACTAACCAAAAGCTATGGATTCGTCACTTTTTATAAAAGGCATTACTAAGAAACGTAGAAATGTAAAACCTGAACTTTTTAACGGAAAGAGATTAGATAATGAGATAGTTAGAGAACTTTTAGAAGTTGCTAATTGGGCTCCCACTCACAAAAGAACTGAACCGTGGAGATTTATAGTTTATGAATACGAAAAAACTAAGGATTTTGGCGTCCTACATTCCAATGTATATAAAGAGCATACCCCCGCGGACAAATTTCTAATCAAAAAGTATAATAAAATTCTCAACAGGGCGGATAATGCATCGCATGTAATAGTAGCTTACGTACATCCTGATGCTAACAGCACCATACCGCTCCAAGAAGAAATTGCTGCTGCTGCGTGCGCTGTGCAAAATATGTTATTACTTGCTACTGCATATGAAATAGCTTCATATTGGGGCTCTGGAGGGATGTGCTATCACCCTGCCATGAATGAGGCATTAGGCATAGATAGTAACGATGTCATTTTAGGTTGGATTTTCCTCGGTCGAACTGACGATTTCGACAAGTTAAGACCTATAAGAAATACGCCTATTGACAATAAAGTGAGATGGGTATAAAACTTAATAGTTGATTAAATATTGCATGTTTCACCAAACACTTCCCTTCTTACTCATATGCTTGATTGCTGGTATTGCATCAAAAAAATGGCAGCTGTTGCCACAAAATGCATACACTAAAATCAATCAATTTATCCTCTATATCACTATCCCAGCTATCACTTTAGAGAAAATTAGCCAGTTAGTATTAGAAGTGTCCTACATCTTACCTATCCTCTCTGCTTGGATCATATTTCTTATTGCAGGATTACTCTTTGCTGTCTTAGCTTATTTTTACAAATGGGATAAAAAGACATGGGCCGCACTTACTTTAGTCTGTGGATTGGGAAACACATCATTTGTTGGATTTCCTGTCACAGAACTTATTTTCGGCGATGAGGGAGTGAAGTATGCTATACTTGTAGATCAACCCGGAACTTTCGCAGCCCTCTCTACCTTAGGAATAGCAGTAGCTGCCTATGGAAACAGCTCGGGAATTACAGTTCGTAAAATGCTTTGGCGCCTCTTAAAATTTCCAGCTTTCTCTTGTTTCTTTATTGCATTATTACTTCCTGCTGAATTATTCCATTATCCACTATTTAATCAAGTTAACTCCCTCAGCATTCTTCACTATATAGGCAGTTGGACTTTTCCTTTAGCGTTCCTTTCTATTGGTATGCAATTTACATTCAGTTTTAATGAAGTCAACCTAAAACAATTTGGTTGGGGATTAACATACAAACTCATCTTTGCTCCACTATTTATATTTTTAGCTTTTCGAATAGCCAATCTACAAGGCTTACTTTATGATGTCACTATCTTAGAATTGGCAATGCCTCCTATGATTACTGCTTCTATAATTGCTGTGGACCATGGTCTCCAACCAAGATTATCTACCGCACTCATCAATTACGGAATGCCTATCTCTGCTGTTACATTGTATCTTTGGGCGCTGATTTTATAATCAAACGAACAACTCTACTTTTTCTCAGATAATGCTGATGATCTTAGATTAACCCTATAGTCATATTGCCTAGCCTTTGATGTATTGATCCGTAAAAATAGTATCCACTTAAAGGTTCCTTTTACACCTTTTATAAGTATTTGAACATTTTTGATAATCGATTCGTATTCGCAAATAGCAGGTATCAAACACTCCTGTACATCCACTACTATTAATATACTTTTTTTGGAAAACTGTATTCTTATTTCAAATAATCCTCACTCCTTATTAAACACTTATTGAACCTTTTCTAAAGTCAGTTTTGCCGATGATAGCATTGATCACATAAGACTGGCCTTTTGAAACACATCCCTTCGCATTAGCTACTGCTTGAGTAAACTCCTTTATAGTTTCTACCCTTGCACCATCACCTTTAAAAGCTTTAGCTATCATTTGATATTCACTATAATCTAAGTTTAAAGCACAGTCACTTTCTAAAAACTCTACTTGATCCCGAGCTATTTGACTCCAACAAGCATCATTTCCAATAACAGACACTACAGGTAGATTAAATCGATTGAATGTATCGTACTCCATCAAACTATAACCTGCACTTCCATCTCCATATATAATCCATACATTTTTCTCTGGATACACCAGCTTGGCACCTAAAGCAAAGCCTGCTCCTACTCCTAATGTTCCATACACCCCCGGGTCTAACCAACTTAAAGGTACTCTCGGCTTCAATATATAAGAGGCAGTAGCAACAAAGTCACCACCATCTGCTACTAAAATTGTATTATCATCTAAAAGAGAATCTAATTCCCTAAACAGCTCCAAAGGATTCATACCTACATTCACCTCTTCACGAACTCTCTTATTGATATCATTTTCTCTCGCTTGATGGATTCCATCCAACATTTTCTTCCATTCCGTAAACTCTCCTTGATATTTTTCAGATAATTCTATCAAAAAGTCAAGAGGATCAGCTAAAACAGCTAAAGTCGGCTTCTTATTGAGGTATAAATCTGTCCAACTTCTATTGATAGAAACAAATTTTCTGTTCCCAATATGATTGCCATAATCTAATCTAAAGTCATTGGGTACACCCGCCAAAATAATTAAGTCTGATTTCTTAATAGACTGACTTCTTTTATGACGCATTTGTAATGGATGATTTTTTCCCATTAAACCTCTTGCCATACCACTCAGATATACAGGAATACCTAACTGATCTATTGCTGTAGCTAATTGATCGACCTTATCTGTTCGCATCAATGCTCCACTCCCTATGACTAACAGCGGTCGTTCAGCTTTCCTAATCATTTTAACTGTCTTGTCTACATCAACACTTTTATGAACTGGATAAGTGACTTGCTGTATTGGCCTATTAAAATCTACTTTATCCTTATTAAAAAATAATTTTTTGAGATGAAAACTGACATACCACTGGATGGCTCTTTCTTGCAAATTCTTAGGTTGCATCTCACTACTTTTTGCACCATACCACTGACTCACTAATTCCTCATCATATAAGATATCAATTGGACATTCGATAAAAACTGGTCCTGGCACGCCTTCTTGAGCTCGCCAAAACGCCTCTTCCATAACAGGGACAATATCCTTCACTTGACGAATAGAAGTACACCATTTACAAATAGATTTTAAAATAGAGATCTGATCTATGTCTTGCAGACTACCTCTTCCCTTTAAAATAGTAGCTGCAGCACCACCCAATAAAATCAAAGGTGATTGAGCCATAGCAGCATTCTTAATCGCAGTAATAGTGTTTGTAACGCCTGGTCCTGCAGTAACCGTCACTACTCCGGGAGTATTCGTCAATCTAGATACTGCATCAGCTGCAAAAACAGCATTAGCCTCATGACGCGTATCAATCACCCGAATACCTAACTTCTCTGCCCCTACAAAAATGGGAGAAATATGTCCTCCACATAATGTAAATAAAAACTCTACTCCATGTTTCTGTAGGACTTTTGCGATAACTTCACCTCCATTCATAATATGTTTATTTAAATTGTGCTATGATATAACTATAGAAGTAAATATAAGCATACTTAATTAAGGATAAAATCATCTTTAATACAAAATAACATTGTTTCCCATAAAACTTATAGGTATGCAACAAAACAGATTTTCACTATGAGCTCTTGTGCATAAAGAGAACTATCGAGATAGTTTCAGAATAGAAAATTAAAAGCCTAATCACAGACAAAAGAATTTTAGCTTTCAGAAATGTAATATCTTAAAAAGATAGAATGTAATTATAAAATTCATACAAAAGAATTAAATTTACAATAACCAAACGTTTGGTAAATACTAACAATCAATTTTTAGACATGAAAGAAGCATATATTTTTGATGCCATCAGAACACCAAGAGGTAGAGGCAAGAAAAACGGTTCATTATACGAAGTCACTCCAATACAACTTGTGACAGGCTTAATGAAGGCAATGGAAGAAAGAAATGAATTAGACACTAAAGAAGTAGAAGATGTCATCTTAGGTTGCGTCACACCCATAGGTGATCAAGGAGGTAATATTGCAAAAATTGCCGCACTAAATGCTGGATGGGATGTAAGTGTATCAGGATTTCAGATGAATAGATTCTGTGCTTCGGGTTTAGATGCAGTCAATATAGCTGCTGCTAAAGTTCGTTCAGGCTGGCATGACCTTATAGTAGCAGGAGGCGTAGAGTCTATGTCAAGAGTACCTATGGGCACAGATGGTGGCGCCTGGTATTCAGATATGACAGTTAATAAAAATACACATTTCATTCCTCAGGGAGTCAGTGCCGACCTCATCGCTACAGTAGAAGGATATACTCGTGAAGATGCAGATAGATATGCATTGCGTTCTCAACAAAGAGCTGCGAAAGCAAAAGCAGAAGGCTACTTTAAAAAATCAATTATACCTGTTAGAGATGTCAATGGCATCATCATTTTAGAAGAAGATGAATACAATAGACCTGATACCACTTTAGAAGGTTTGGGATCACTGAACCCTTCTTTTGCTGTGCCAGGTGAAATGGGTTTTGATGCAGTAGCTCTTCAGAGATATCCATCTCTCAATAAAATCAATCATATCCACCATCCAGGTAATTCATCCGGATTAGTAGATGGAGCATCATTAGTTTTAGTTGGAAGTAAGGAAAAAGGCAACGCTTTAGGATTAAAGCCAAGAGCAAAAATCTTAATGGCAGCCCACACTTCCACAGAACCAACAATCATGTTAACTGGTCCTGGTCCAGCGTCTTTATTAGCACTTAAAAAAGCTGGAATGACCATCCAAGATATTGATTTAGTAGAGATGAATGAAGCTTTTGCTTCAGCTGTATTGAAACTACAAAAAGATCTCAATGTACCTGATGACAAACTCAACGTCAATGGCGGAGCAATTGCTTTAGGCCATCCACTCGGAGCTACAGGAGCAATGATATTAGGGACTATCCTAGATGAACTAGAGAGAACTGACAAATCTACTGGACTTGTCACTTTATGCGTAGGTGGTGGCATGGGTGTTACCACAATTATTGAAAGAGTTTAATCCAATTCTATTTTCCCTAAAAGAAATAGAAGATTGACTTTAGAATATTGATGAAGACCTTTTAAGGCCAACACGCCCGTAAAAGAATTTCACCACTACTCAAATTACAAACAACTAAAAAACAAAATAC
>Ga0079223_10002355_pt1 | contig 11684 bp, 10 predicted proteins | sample Stecom2011_FD_75072 | JGI IMG/M metagenome (GOLD analysis project Ga0079223, IMG submission 75072) | Agricultural soil microbial communities from Utah to study Nitrogen management - Steer compost 2011 | ecosystem: Environmental > Terrestrial > Soil > Agricultural land | place: USA: Utah...
ATGCCTTACGCACCTTACGAATCTTTTGTAGGTCTTCGCTCGCCTGAAGGTAATGCGTATGGTTCCTTTTTTACAGATGAAAATCAAAGCTTTGATGTGGTTGTGGTCGACAAAGATGGCAAACCCATACAACGAAATAATCTAGAAGTAAAAATCTATAAAATTGAATGGCGCTGGTGGTGGAATTCTTCCTATGATAATTTATTAAGTTATGTTTCCAGTAATTATCACAGACCTTATTTTGACACGAAGGTTAGCACAAATGCACAAGGAAAAGGGAGTTTCAAATTAAATATTCCAGATGAAGAAAACGGTCGTTATTTAATTCGTGTGGTCGATCCAGAAAGTGGTCATGCCACTGGACGCACAGCTTATTTTTATAAAAACTGGTGGCAAAAAGCTCCAACAAACGATAAGGAAGCAGCCAAAATGTTGGTGTTTTCAGCAGATAAGGAAACTTATAATGTGGGTGAAACTGCAACCATTACTTTCAATTCCGGAAGTGAAGGTCGTGCTTTGGTAAGTGTTGAAAATGGTACAGAAGTTTTAGAAACCAAATAGATGAAAACTCAAAAAGGTGAAACGCTTGTCAATATCCTCATTACGCCCGAAATGGCGCCAAATGTGTTTATTAATATTTCACTTTTACAACCACATGCTATAACGGCAAACGATTTACCAATCCGCCTGTTTGGCGTTATTCCATTAATGGTTGAAGATCCAAATACCATTCTACAGCCACAATTAAAAATGCCCGATGTTTTACGTCCAGAGCAAGAATTTAAGGTGACTGTTTCGGAAAAAAACAAGAAAGCCATGACATATACCATCGCCATGGTAGAAGAAGGGTTATTGGACTTAACTCGTTTTAAAACTCCAAATGCTTGGGATGAATTTTATGCGCGTGAAGCTTTAGGCGTTAAAACTTGGGATATTTTCGATGATGTTATTGGGGCATATTCAGGTAGTATAGATCATGTATTCGCTATTGGAGGTGATGGTAGTGCAGAAGCTGGAAAAAACAAAAAGGCCAATCGCTTTAAACCTGTTGTAACCTATTTAGGGCCTTTTAAATTAAAAGCGGGCGAAAATAGATCGCATACCTTAAAATTACCAAATTATATTGGTGCTGTTCGGACTATGGTTGTCGCTGGAAATGCTGAAAATGAAGCTTATGGTAGTGTTGACAAATCGGTTGAGGTTAAAAAACCTTTGATGGTTTTAGCATCGCTTCCTCGAAAATTAAGTCCAGGCGAAAAAGTAACCTTGCCAGTGACTGTGTTTGCCATGGAAGACAAGGTTAAAAGTGTTCAGATTAGCTTAAAATTAAGTGATGGAATTTCAGTGGTTGGCGAAAAGACTAAAACTTTAAGTTTTGCTAAACCAGACGAACAAATGAGTTATTTTGAATTGGATGTCAGTCAGGCAAAAGGATTCAATACCATTGAAGTCATTGCCTCTGGAAATGGTGAAAAAGCAACTTATAAAGTCGAAATTGATGTTATAAATCCAAATCCAATTTCATCAAAAACCATAGATAAAACAGTTGCAGCCAATGCTGAAGAAACGCTTACAATTTCAACCTTTGGAGAGGCAGGAACAAATTCGGCAACCGTAGAGTTTTCCACTTTACCTCCAATGGATTTCACACGTCGTTTACAATTCTTAATCCAATATCCACATGGCTGTTTGGAACAAACGACTTCTGGTGTGTTTCCACAGTTATATTTGAATGATATTTTCGATTTGACCTTGGATAAAAAGCAAGAAATTCAAAAGAACATTGAAAGTGGAATTAAACGTTTGGCACAATTTCAATTGCCAAATGGAGGCATGAGTTATTGGTTGGGTGAAAATTCCACCAATGATTGGTCTACCAGTTACACAGGTCATTTTATGTTGGAAGCCGAAAAGAAAGGCTATGTCTTGCCATTAACGTTTAAAAGTAATTGGTTGATCTACCAAAAACAAGCATCTCGAGATTGGCGTCCAAGTTACAAAACCTATAATTCGGATTTGGCACAAGCCTACCGACTTTACACGTTAGCTTTAGCAGGAAGCCCCGATTTAGCAGCAATGAACCGTTTGCGTGAATTTAGTGAAATCTCTAATGAAGGTAAATGGCGCTTGGCCGCAGCGTATGCTTTGGCCGGACAAAATGAGGCAAGTACTGCCATTTCAAAAACGGCTAATATCGATTTCCAATCGCCAAAGTATAATTATTACACCTATGGCTCGGTGGATAGAAATCGTGCCATGGCATTGGAAACAATGGTGCTTACTAAAAACCCACAACAACGTGAATTAGCAGAATATTTGGCAAAAGATCTATCCAGTAATCGTTGGATGAGTACTCAAACCACGGCTTATGGGTTATTGGCTATGGCAAAAATGGTAGAAGCCAATGGTGGGAAGGATTTGAAATTAGAATATACTATCAATGGAAAACCGGAAAGTATTAGCTCGAAAAATGCTATTGCCCAAAGAAATTTACCAATAAAAGAAGGCGATAACCAACTTACATTTAGCAATAAAAATGCGAATTTGGTGTATGTGCGCGTCCTTAATTCGGGGAAACTACCATTAGGGCAAGAACTCGTAGAACAACGTGGATTAAGTGCCACGATAGCTTATAAGGATATTAACGGCAATATCATCAATATTTCAAATTTAAAACAAGGACAGGATTTTGTGGCGACCATCAATATTAGCAATCTTAAAAACGAGAGTGTTAATGATGTGGCATTAACACAGTTATTCCCATCTGGTTGGGAGATTATCAATACACGTTTTACCGACTTTGGCGAGATAACAACGAGTCAAGCTCGGTACACAGATATACGTGATAACGAGGTGAATTTCTATTTCGATTTACCTCAAAAAGGGAAACAAGGCAGTAAAACATTTAATATCATGCTAAACGCCTCCTACTTAGGGACCTATTATTTACCTGGAATTCAAGCTGAAGCTATGTACGATCATGATTATTTGGTGAGAAGCAAAGGACAATGGATTACTATTGAAAAGTAACCAATTTCCTGTGCAGGCATCTTATAAATTGAAAATGAAACTTGAATAAAAATGGAAGTCATGTAAAAACTATGTAATTATCACGATAAGTTGTTTTAACTATAAACAAGATTCCTGATTTAGCGGGAAGTATTATGAAAGCAAAAATCATATTAAAACAAACGAGACACAGAACTTTTGACGTGCCATCCCGTTCTTGGAGATTTTACCAAGAATGGAATGAAGCTATTTTTTTACATTGGAAAGTGGATTTAGAATCTATAAAACCTTTTCTTCCAAAAGGGTTGGAATTAGAAAGCATCCATGGAAAAACTTGGGTTAGTTTAGTAGCTTTTAATATGAATCATATTGGGATTAGAAGTTTACCAAGATTACCACATATTTCAGATTTTCATGAGATAAATATTAGAGTTTATATTGTTTGTAACGGGAAACCCAGTGTTTACTTCTTAAATATGGAAGGAAGCAAGCGTTCGTCGTGTAAGGTTCTAAAAACCATGTCTAAATTCCCTTATCAGCATTCCAAGATGAAACGAACAGATTATAGTTATGAATCTAAAAACAAAAAGAATACAGATTCATTTTATATGGAATATAGGTTAGGAAATGAACCTGTAATTAAAGATGATACAGATGTTTGGTTAACCGAACGTTATGCTGTTTTTCAGGATTATAAAGGACAAATAATCGAATATGATGTGCACCATGTAGAATGGCCTATGCAAGACATTTCTATTAAGAAACTGGAATTGGATTATCCTAAATTCAATCATATAATAAACAACAATCCAGATAAGATTCACTATTCAAAAGGGGTTCAGGTGTTGGCTTGGGATAAAAGGAAGTATCGACCATGAATAAGAATTTACAACCCTATTATGCTGTAATTTTCACTTCAACTCAAACAGAAAATATGGAAGGCTATTCTGAGATGGCAACACGAATGGAAGAACATGCCAAACAACAACCAGGCTTTATTAATATGGAATCTGTTCGAGATGGTTTAGGTATAACGGTTAGTTATTGGGAAAGTTTAGACGCAATAAAAAATTGGAAACAGCAAAGCGAGCATGTAGTTGCGCAACAGAAAGGTCGCGAGAATTGGTACAGTTGGTATCATGTGCGAATCTGTAAGGTGGAACGGGAATACGAATTCGTGCGATAGTAGAAATCCCATTAATCAAAAAGCTTTCTTGTCTAATTATCTTAGATCCCCACTTTCGTGAGGAGTAAACATGAAAAAAATATCAACCTACATAAAAACCCATAAAATCAAATCGGCAATAGTATTTATATTACTTATTGTCTATTATTTTTGTTTGCCAAACCAACTTTTTACAGACCCTACAGCAACGGTTATAACTAGTAAAAATAACCGGCTTTTAGGAGCACAAATTGCAATGGATGGTCAATGGCGATTTCCTCAAAACGACAGCGTTCCAGAAAAATTTAAAACCTGTATCATCCAGTTTGAAGACGCTTATTTTTATAAACATCCAGGTTTTAATCCGGTTTCTATTTTTAAAGCTTTTAAGGATAATTTAAAATCAGATGGCATTAAACGTGGCGGAAGTACCATTACCCAACAAGTTATTCGCTTATCCCGAAAAGGACAGCATCGGACGTATTTTGAAAAAATCATAGAAATTATTCTGGCCACGCGTTTGGAACTAGGTGAAAGTAAAAATCAAGTTTTAGCATATTATAGCAGTCATGCGCCTTTTGGAGGAAATGTGGTTGGATTGGATGCAGCTGCTTGGCGTTATTTTAATAGAGATGCTGCGCAACTATCTTGGGCTGAAAGTGCCACCCTTGCTGTTTTACCCAATGCGCCAAGCCTAATCTATCCCGGAAAAAATCAAGAACACTTGCTTAAAAAACGCAATCGATTACTTCAAAAGTTGTTGGATAATGAGATTATCGATTCCTTAACTTACCAACTTTCAATTTCCGAAGGTTTACCACAAAAACCTTATGCTTTACCACAAGTGGCACCGCATTTATTGCAAAAAGTAGCAACAACACATTCAGGGCAACATGTGCAAACCACCATTGATAATCACTTACAGGAACGGGTTAACCAAATTGTAAAAACACATTACAATCAGTTAAAACAAAATGATATTCACAATGCATCGGTTTTAGTTTTAGACGTAAAAACGCGTGAAGTTCTAGCCTATGTTGGAAATACGCCAACCGATAAATTACATCAAAAAGATGTGGACGTTATCGATAAACCACGAAGTCCTGGGAGTATTTTAAAGCCTTTTTTATATGCGGCCATGTTGGATGCTGGAGATTTGCTTCCAAACACATTAGTTGCAGATGTTCCAACGCAATTTGGCAGCTATAATCCCGAAAACTACAACAAAACGTATGATGGTGCCGTTCCAGCTAGTCACGCTCTATCGCGCTCTCTAAATGTGCCTTCTGTTAGAATGCTTCAAGAGTTTGGACTCGATCGGTTTTATGAGTATTTAAAAAAATTACAACTGAAAGATATTTCTCAATCTGCCAATTATTATGGCTTATCGCTTATTTTGGGTGGTGCTGAAAGTAATTTATGGGATTTGTGCAAAAGCTATGCGGCGCTTTCTTCAACTTTAAATCATTTTTCTGAAACCTCCAGTGAATATTTTAGCAAGGAGTTTTGTGAGCCTATATTTATTGCTTCAGAAACGGTTGACTTCGGAAAAAAAACAGCTGAAAAAACCTTATTTGATGCCGCTTCCATTTATCTTACTTACGAGAGTTTAAAAGAAGTAAATAGACCAGAAGGAGATGATAATTGGGAATTTTATGATGGTTCCAAACAAATTGCTTGGAAAACTGGTACCAGCTTCGGTTTTCGAGATGCTTGGGCCATCGGAACAACCAAAGATTTTGTGGTTGGTGTTTGGGTTGGAAACGCTGATGGAGAGGGGAGACCAGGGTTAGTTGGCGTGCAAACGGCTGCGCCTATTTTGTTTGATGTGTTTAATCTATTACCTAATAGCGATTGGTTTGCAAAACCTTTTGATGAAATGCAAGAAGTAAGTATTTGTAAAAAAAGTGGGCATCGAGCATCGCCAAATTGTGATGTAGTTGAAAATAAATTTGTGCAAATTTCTGGCTTAAAAACCAGAGCTTGTCCGTATCATGTGTTGGTGCATGTGGATGCTTCAGAGCAATATCAGGTAAATTCTTCGTGTGAAGATATTGGTCATATTTCACATAAATCATGGTTTGTATTACCTCCTTTAATGGCCTATTATTACAAGACTAAAAACCCGTTTTATAAAGTTTTGCCTCCATTTAGAGCAGATTGTTTGGGCGATCACGCTATTTCCATGGAGTTTATTTATCCGAATGATAATAACAGTATTTTTTTACCCAAGGGTTTTGATGGAACCACCAACGAATTAATATTACAAATAGCTCATTCGAAACCAGAAACCACCGTGTTTTGGTATTTGAATGAGACGTTTTTAGGAAGCACCCAAGATATTCATGAGTTCGCCATTATTCCGAAAAAGGGAAAACATCTAATTACCGTTGTAGATGGATTTGGCAATGAAGCCAAACGATATATTACTATTTCTGAGTAGTTTTATCGTAAGCCGTTTCCTTTTGGAGCCCACCATGGATGTATTTCTACAATTAATCTGCCAGCTTTCACCAAAGGGTCTAAATGAGCCAGACTATCAGCTATTTTTAGAGTAGGTACGTTATAAACCGTAATCCCGCGAATTTCGCCATCGTCTGCAAAAGGTCCAATTAAATCTGCGTAACCTTCTTGGTACATGTTAGACAAATATTCTAAATGAGCATCTTGGAGCATAGCTCCCTCTTCTTCGTTTTGGTTTCTTATAGGACCACTTTTTAAGAAAACCATAAAATACTGTTGCATTAAAATGGTGTCTTGGGTAACAGGGTTTATATAATTATAAGTTTTAAAGCCTTTTGCGTTTAATTCTTCTTTTATCTCCTTGTCCGATTTTTCAATAGGAACAACAACAATTTTTTTAATAATAGTATCTATTTTTATTAAGCTATCTGTAGTTTCCAAAGAAGGAATATCTTCTAAAATATCGTTTGAAGTTTCTTTCTTATCCTGATTACAAGCTAAAAGAGTCATAACACATAGGCATATTAAGATGGGGTTTTTCATAGTATTTAATGATATTATTTAGTCCAATTTTTATAAGGGTTTTTACTTAACTGTGAATTGTAATATTTGATGTCTCCAGTAACTTCTTTATCTAGTCATGTAGGTTTTATAAATAGTTCGGTCACGTGGTTTAGTTCAATTTCTGCCACCACCAAACCTTCGTTTTCACCATAAAATTCGTCCACTTCAAAAGTGTGGCTTCCTTGATTTACTAAGTATCTGGTTTTTTCAATCTGGCCTTCTTCACATAAATTGAATAGAGCTTCGGCATCTGTTTTGGAAATTTCTTTTTCCCATTCAAATCGAGAAATACCATTGCCCGAAGGAGCTCCTTTTACGGTTAGAAATCCTTGCTCGTCTGTAAGCCTTACCCGAACGACTCGCTCTTTGCTAGAATTTAAAAACCCTTGTTTTATATGGATTTCCTTAAAGGCATCCTTTTTATAATCATTGTTTTTTACTAAAAACTTACGCTCTATTTCAATCATATTTTATGTCCCTTGAACTTATCTGTCGATAGGTAGGAATGGGAATCTATTTATTGGTTGCTAATTTTTTAATTTCATCTGAAGGGATTCTTACTTCAGGATACAAATTATTTGCTAAAAATACCATACAGGAGGCAATATTTATTGGATGAACGGACTTGTATTTTGATAATGAACCCAATAAAAACGGATTAACAAGTTTCATAAATATCTTTGCCACATCTTCTCCCATTCTCTTTTCACTTCTATTTCCACTAATTAATGCAGGTTGTAGAATATACGTATTTGTAATTTTTTCAAGTAAAACGGCTTCCTCCATTCTGCCTTTGGTTCGGTTATAAAAAAGCTTGCTGTGTTTATCTGCTCCTAAAGCCGAAATAACAATAAAGGTTTGAATATTGTTTTCTTTACAAAGCTGCGCAGCCATTACAGGAATACCGAAATCTATTTCAAGGTAGTTTTCTTCGTTAGGTGTTTTGGCCTTGGTGGAGCCAATACAGCAAAAAACCTCGTCGGCAATAAACTTGTCTTTTTGTGCTTTTAAATTCAATAGATCTACAAGATGCTCTTCAATTTTATCATGTGTTATTCCACAAGTCTTTCTCGAAAAAAGGATGATTTTTTGGTATCTGTTATCGATTAAAAGTTGTTCCAATAGTAAGCCTCCAGTTAAACCGGTTGCTCCTAGAATGATTGCTGTTTTACCCATTTTGACATGTTATTTTGATAAAGATATTATAAATTTACCTGATGTTAGACAAGATACCAATTCGAAAGATTATTCATGTGGATATGGACGCTTTTTATGCGTCTGTAGAACAAATGGACAATCCTGAACTAAAAGGTAAAGCTATTGCGGTTGGAGGTGGAGGAATTAGAGGTGTTGTAGTCGCTGCTAGTTACGAAGCGAGAAAATTTGGTGTTAGAAGTGCTTTAAGTGGTGCTCAGGCAAAACGTAATTGTCCGGAATTAATTTTTGTAAAACCTCGCTTCGATAGATATCATGAAATCTCAAAACAAATACGGAAAATATTTTACGATTATACCGATTTGGTAGAACCACTGTCTTTGGATGAAGCTTATTTGGATGTTACTGAAAATAAGAAAGGAAATCCGAGTGCTAGCTTAATTGCTAAAGAAATTAGGGAACGTATTTTTAAAGAAGTGGGTCTAACAGCTTCTGCAGGCATTTCCATCAATAAGTTTGTGGCCAAAGTGGCAAGCGATTATAACAAGCCTAACGGACAAAAAACGGTAAATCCGGAAGAAGTACTTGATTTTCTAGAGGCTCTGGATATTAGAAAATTTTATGGCGTTGGAAAAGTAACTGCTGAAAAAATGTACCAATTGGGCATTTTTACAGGGAAAGATTTAAAATTAAAGTCTTTGGAATACTTAGAAGAACACTTTGGAAAGTCGGGAAGCTTTTATTATTATATAGTTCGAGGGATCCATAATTCTGAAGTTAAAGCAAATAGGATTAGAAAATCCTTAGCTGCCGAACATACGTTTAATGAAAATCTATCGAGTGAAATCTTTATGCTCGAAAAATTAGATCGTATTGCTCAAGAGGTTTCTAAACGATTGATTAAAAGTAAAGTATCTGGCAAAACAGTAACCTTAAAAATAAAATACAGCGATTTTACCTTGCAAACTAGAAGTAAGACCTTGCCTTATTTTATAAGTGATAAAGACGTGATTTTAGAGGTAGCCAAAGACTTATTATTTCAGGAAAAATTAAGTGATTCGGTGAGGTTGCTTGGTATTTCTATGTCGAATTTAAATACAGAATCGACCAATAAAAAACCAAGCAAACCCGAATCTAAATCGGTGAGCGTGCAATTGCAGTTTGAATTTTAGGGTTTCTTCTTAAAATTAAAATCTGTAATTTCGGTAATACGTAAAGTGTTTACCATTCCTTTTTCTTGAATTGGCATCGCAGCCAAACTTACTAACATATCCCCAACCTCTAGATAGCCTTTCTGACAGGCAATGGCATTTACGTCTTCTATGGTTTCATCTGTACTAACAAACTTATCGTAATGAAACGCTTCAACACCCCAAAGCAAACTGAGTTGAGTTAATATACGTTTATTTGAAGTAAATACAAGAATATGGGCACTTGGTCTCCATGCTGAAATTTGAAAAGCGGTATATCCACTATTTGTCAAGGTGGAAATAGCTTTGGCATCTATTTCGTTTGCCATATTAGCAGCGTGATAACAAATGGATTTTGTTATGAATCTTTTAGTACGGATATGAGGAGGTACTTGTGGTACTTTAATCAATGGCGAGTCCTCAACACTTTTAATAATATTGGCCATTTGTCTAATTACCTGAACAGGATAGCTACCCACTGAAGTTTCACCTGAAAGCATTACGGCATCAGCTCCATCCATAACCGAGTTGGCAACGTCATTTACCTCTGCTCGAGTAGGCGTCAAACTGGAAATCATTGTTTCCATCATTTGTGTTGCAATAATTACTGGAATTCTAGCTTGTTTGGCTCTTAAAACCAATAGTTTCTGGATTAAAGGAACTTCTTCAGCTGGAATCTCTACACCTAGATCCCCACGAGCTACCATCAAACCATCGCAATAAGCAACAATTTTGTCAATATTCTCTACGGCTTCAGGTTTTTCAATTTTCGCAATAATTGGAATTTTATGATCGCTATGTTTTTTTATTAATTCTTCTAGCTGCATTAAGTCTTCAGCATGTCGCACAAAAGACAAGGCGAACCAGTCTACTTTTAGTCCAATAGCAAAAATGGCATCTTCAATATCTTTTTCGGTAAGTGCTGGTTGCGAAATGTTTGTGTTAGGAAGATTAACTCCTTTTTTGGAACGCAGTGGGCCACCTTGAATAACACGGGCAACAACTTCACTTTTTCTATCGGAGGAAACCACTTCAAAAATGAGTTTTCCATCATCTAATAAAATTCTTTCGCCAGGTTGTGCATCTTCTGGAAATTTATCGTAAGTCATGTAAACACGCTCCTTGGTGCCTTCAAAACGTTCGCCGGTTGCGAAAATTATTTCATCTCCTTCATTTACAAAAACTTCTCCTTTCATAGTTCCAACCCGTAGTTTTGGACCTTGTAAATCGGCTAGAATTGCGGCATTATATCCGTATTCGTTATTTAATTCACGTATCATTTTAATGCGCTCTTTGACATCTTCATAGTCAGCATGCGAAAAATTAATTCTAAACACGTTAACTCCTTCATCTAACATGCCTTTTAAAACTTCCTTGGTGCTAGTTGCTGGGCCTAATGTGGCTACAATTTTGGTTTTTTTTCTTCTTGACATTAATTAAATATTAAATTATTTTTGAATTTAAGTGTATCTATATCAATGGAATAAGCAGTAACAATCTGAGCTACTTCCTGAATGCCATTGATTATTTTTTGAATTTCGTTCGTGGTTAATTGCTCATCGGATATTTTTAGTAAAAAATTTACTCTTTTCAATTCTGGAAGCAAATAGAAGGTTTCTGTAAGTTTTCCAGAATCTGCAAAAAGACTGTTGGTTATTTCTGTGTTTACAGTTTCTAATTTACAGATATTTGAAACTAAATTCCAAGTGTTCAATTGCTTTTCATCGTTCCACTCATATATGGAGTACCAGGCATTATTACTAAAATCCAAATCGTTTTTCTTTCTCTTTAAATGGATTTGCAGTTTTAAATTTAACAAATAAGCAAGTCTGTAATCTTCTAAAGAGGTATGAATTCCGATTAAGGTGAAACCTTCATCATCAAAAAAATCGTCCAAGCTTAGTTTTTTTATTGCCATGATACTTTTAGCTAATGTAAAGATAAGATTTATCGTCCGTAATATGTTAGATTTTGATTAATCTTAACAATTTGGTATTCGGAAAATATTGGCGCTAATACACTTTAGAAATTTGCTTCTGAAACACGAAAAAAGCACGTTTGGATGCTTTTTCTTCAGCTTTCTTTTTTGAGGTTGCTCGTGCTTTGGAGACCACTTTATTATCTATGGAAAGTTTTAC
>Ga0079223_10002356_pt1 | contig 11680 bp, 8 predicted proteins | sample Stecom2011_FD_75072 | JGI IMG/M metagenome (GOLD analysis project Ga0079223, IMG submission 75072) | Agricultural soil microbial communities from Utah to study Nitrogen management - Steer compost 2011 | ecosystem: Environmental > Terrestrial > Soil > Agricultural land | place: USA: Utah...
ACTGGCAACTGCCACCGGAAGCATATCTGGAGCCGCGCTGAACTACGGCCTCCAGCGGCGGCTGGCGTTTCGCAATGCGGCCCCTCACAGATGCATCTTATGGCGTTATATTAGCTCCTGCTTCGTTGCCTGGTTCTGCAATCTCGTTTTTTTCTATCTGCTCCATCGCGTTCTCGCACTCCCCGTCATGCTGTCCCAGGTCGTAACCACAGGCCTTGTCGCGGCATTGAATTATATCGTCTACCAAAGGCTGGTGTTCCATGAACAAACGATTTGAACTGCCCGTCGCTCCGTTTGAAAAGCCGTTGCTATCCCTTGTGGTGCCGGTATTCAACGAGCGCCCGATGCTGCCGCTGTTTTTCGAACGGGTTCTCCCGATTCTTGCCGGGCTCGATCTGCGCTGGGAGGTTGTGCTGGTTGACGATGGCAGTGAGGATGGCAGCGCTGAGTATATTCGTAGCGTCATCGGTCGAACGTCTGGCATCTGTTTGATCAAGCTGAGTCGAAATTTCGGTAAGGAAGCTGCAATGACTGCGGGGCTTGAGCATGCCAGGGGCGATGCAGTGATTGTGCTGGATGCGGATTTACAAGATCCGCCCGAGCAGATTCCGGCGATGATCACGTGTTGGCAGTCCGGCGCTGATGTTGTCCTGATGCAGCGTCGCTCAAGGGCTGGCGAAACCCTGTTCAAACGGTGGAGTGCCCACCTCTTTTACCGGTTGTTGAATTTGACCAGTCGCACGGATATTCCGGTAGATACCGGCGACTTCCGGCTGATGAGTCGAAAAGCCGTTAATGCTCTGTTGGTACTGAAAGAGCGCAATCGCTATATGAAGGGTTTATTTGCCTGGATCGGCATGCCCACCCGGGTCATTCAGTACGACCGTGAGCCCAGGGTGGCCGGCGAAACAAAATGGGATTATCCCGCACTGGTTGGTTTGGCTCTTGAGGGGCTGACCTCGTTTTCTGTGTCGCCTTTGCGCTGGGCGACCGTTATAGGGCTAATTGCTGCCAGTTTGGGGGCGGCCTTCGGACTATGGATTGTGATCAAAGCCATATTGCTTGGTGATGTTACCAGTGGTTATCCGTCACTTGTCGCTGTGATCAGCTTTCTGGGGGGTATTCAGCTGATGAGTGTCGGCATCGTTGGTGAGTATGTCGGCAAAACCTATATGGAGTCCAAGCAGCGGCCGGTGTACCTGACCGAAGAGGTGATTGATAGCCGGGACACTGTGCGCCAGCAAATCAGCCGTGCATCACTGGAGACGCGTCATGTTAAAGCGGTTTAATCTTTGGTTGCTGGTATTGGCCGCCGTATTGATTAGCCGTTTTATTGGTATGTGGTTGTTTCCTTTTGTCGACACCACGGAGCCCCGCTACGCGGAAATTGCCCGCCTGATGGCTGAAACCGGCGACTGGATTACGCCCTGGTTTGAACCTGGCGTGCCTTTTTGGGGTAAACCACCGTTATCGTTCTGGGCCCAGGCGGCGGCCATCAGGTTATTGGGGGTGTCGGAATTTTCGCTGCGTTTCCCGTCCTGGCTGGCAACACTTGCCATGGTTTGGCTGGTCTGGAGACTGGCGCGGCAACTCTGGAGCGATCGGGTGGCTCAATGGAGTAGTCTGATTTTTGCAACCATGGGCCTTACTTATATCAGTGCCGGCGCGGTAATGACCGATCCTTTTCTGGCACTGGGTACAACCCTCACTCTGGTCAGTTTCTGTCTGGTGATGTCCGGAGAGGGCAATCCGTGGCGATGGCTTTTCTTTCTCGGGCTGGTGACAGGACTGTTGTCAAAAGGACCGCTGGCGCTGATCCTGACCGGCATTCCGATCGTATTGTGGCTGATCTTCTCAGGGCGGAAAGTTGCTGATCTGCGACGACTGCCCTGGTGGAGAGGCACGTTGGTGACCGTGGTGCTGAGCTGCCCCTGGTACCTGCTTGCAGAACTCAAAACCCCAGGCTTTCTGGATTACTTTATTGTGGGAGAACATTTTCGCAGGTTTCTGGACCCCGGCTGGGCTGGCGACCTATATGGCAGTGCCCATAATCAGCCTAAAGGCATGATCTGGGTGTTCTGGTTGTGGGCCTCGTTTCCCTGGGGAATTATCGCACTGATGGGCCTTGTGCTCACCTGGTTCCGGCGCGGAAACAACAGCGTTGTGCGCGAGACAGTATCAAATCCGGGGTTAAGCTTTCTGTTGATGAGTGCGTTGGCACCCATGCTGTTCTTTACGTTTGCAGGGAATACCCTTTGGACGTATATACTGCCCTCATTGCCATTTACAGCGATACTTATTGGCCGGTGGGCTTCGGAATGTGAGTCCGGTTGGTTACCTGAAATCCGGGGTGGCATGGTAGCCATTGTGCCGGTTTTGTTGACGGTGTTTGTGGGTTTGACCGCTGCAGGCTGGGCGTCACTAAAAACAGAGAAAGAGCTGGTGAGCTATTATCAACAGATCAAACTCGCTGATGACAGCCCGTTGATTTATCTGAACGATCTGCCATTTTCGGCGCAGTTCTATTCAAACGGAACGGCTTTGGAATTGACTGGGGACGAGTTGAAAAGCTTACAGAAATTACGTGAATTTCAACGCTTTTACGTTGTGGTTCCGAAAACCTGGTCAGACAAAAAGGTGGCTGATTTATCCCATTCAGCGCACAAGGTTATGGCAAACGATCGCTATCAGTTGCTGGTCATTAAGGGATCATTTCATGATCAGCAGTCAATGTCTGATGCTAACGGAGTTCGTTCGAATGACACCTGACCAAACGTTTCTCCGATCACCGCTCAAATTGCTGATTGTCGAAGACCAGGTTGACCTTGCCGAAAATCTGTACGAGTTTCTTGGCGACGATCGTTACACGCTGGACTTCGCCGCAGACGGTTTGACCGCCTTGCATCTGCTGGCCACGCAAAGCTATGACGTAATCGTACTTGATCTGATGCTGCCCGGCGTCAATGGTTTTGATATCTGTCGGCGTATCCGGCAAGACTTGCGGTGTCAGACTCCCGTCATACTGATGACCGCTTTGAGTGCTTTGAGCGACAAAGAAAAGGGGTTTGATTGCGGTGCAGATGATTACCTCGTGAAGCCGTTCGAATTGCGCGAGTTACAATTGCGGATTGAAGCGTTGCATCGTCGCCACGCACCAAAAAGGCCGGTTCTGATGGCTGGGGATATCCGGTTTGATCCGGGTACGCTGGAAGTTGAATTGCAAGGGTCGAAAGTGGCGTTGTCCGGCACGCCAGCGCGCTTGTTTGAGCTACTGGTCCGGGCGCACCCCAGCTTTCTTAGCCACGAAGCACTCAGTGATGCATTATGGGGGGCACATCATGGTGAGACTGAAGGTAACAGCCTTCGAACCCATATATACACACTTCGCAAATCTTTGCAGGCGGGTCTGGGTAGCGGTCTGGTGAAAACGATTCACGGGCGGGGGTACCGTCTGGAACCCCCTGCAAACGGGAATCCCGAAACACCATGAAGTCATCTCTGACCACACGATTAACCCGGACCCTGTTTTTTCTGATTGCGGCTACCACTGCCATTTCCATGTTTGTTGTTGAATTATTTGTTGAGGATGTTGAAGACACCATTTTGAGACTTGAGCTGACGGCAGATGCAGAATTCTTTGCGAAGCAACTGCAGCAAGGAAATTTTCAACCTATAAAAACCGCACGGCTTGAGGCGATTTTCCTGCCGCAGGGGGAGGAGGAAGCGGTACTTTTAAATTACTTTCGAGGCCGGGCAATGCCGTTTTCCGAAGAAATTGAAGTGGGGGAGACAACATTACTGATCTACGGTGAACAACTCGAAGAGCCTGATGGAAAGCTCTTTCTGGCCCAGGACATCAGTATTATGGAAAATCGCATGATTCTGGTTCAGCTTGTTCTCGTCAGCGTAGCCGGCCTCATGTTCCTTATCGGATTCTTTGTTGCGCGTACAAGTGCCCGATATCTTGTGCGGCCCTTCAGGAAACTCACCCGTGAAGTTCAGGGCACGGTACCGGGATCGACGATGAGGCAAGTCGCTATTGATTATCGGGATCAGGAGTTTTGTGATATTGCCGAGGCGTTTAATCGTTTCCTAGTGGCGCTTGAGCACCACATCGAGCGGGAGAAGTCGTTTGTAAAGCTGGCCAGCCATGAGCTTCGTACGCCGCTGGCGGTTATGAGCGGTGCCCTGAATGTACTGGAACAGCGCCAAACCCTGTCGGAGGCAGATCAGAAAACCGTCGCCCGCATCCGTCGGGCCATGCAAATTATGAAAGACGATACCGAAGTCCTGCTTGAACTTGCACGCAGTGAGGAATCCGGTGGCGAAGTCAAAACGTTTGTATTGCAGAATGTGGTCCAGCACACAATTGATGATCTGGAACACGGTAATCCGGACTATGCCGGTCGGATCTCCGTTTACAACGATAGGCCCGGGCTGAAAGTAACAGCCCACCCTGTGCTGGCGCGAATGTTATTGCGCAATTTATTGCAGAATGCTCTGCGCCACACGGCGTCAAACGTTGAGGTTCGATTAACCGGAGGCACCATCTCGGTGCGGGACTTTGGTGTCGGGCTTCCTGATCGTGTGACTGAGCGGTTGAGCGCCGTTGGAACGCCCGGCCCTATTACCTCGACAACCGGGGAGTTCAGCAACACCACCTTTGGGTTGCTGATTGTCCGGCTGGTTTGTGAGCGCTTAGGTTGGGATCTGGAAATTGCCCGGTCAAACAATGAGGGTACGGAGTTTCTTATTCATACTGATAATTCCGTCTGAATAGAAATTCGCTCTCTGCTGCTGTTATTCTCCGTTACGCTGTTCCGGTAATCCGTAGGCCTGTTCCCGGTAAAGTTTCAGGGGCAGGAGAGCATGGGCCAGTGTTCTTCTTACCACAGGCTTTTCCGGTTCATCGGCCAGATATCGGGTGCTTCCAGATTCCCGGGAATAGATTCCGGCCAGAGGCTTTTTATCTGGACGCAAGACAGTCACGTTGAAGCGGTTGTCCATCCATGCGTAATAATCAAAAAACTGCATAATCGCCCGGCCAGGTTCATCTGGAAATCTCGCCAGATCGCGACCGATCATCGGGTGCTCACTGGCTATACCCATAAGTGAAAGCAGTGTTGGTGCAAGATCAATCTGGCTTACCACCGTTTTGATTCGCCGGCTTTCAATGTCTGCTCCGAGTACCAGCCCTGGGATCTGGAAATTTTTGATTGGCACCAGTTCGTCACCCCACACTCTGGCATCGTGATCTGCGACGATGAGGAATAGTGTGTCTTTCCAGTAAGCGCTGTTTCGCGCATTATCTATAAATTCCCCCAGTGCATAATCTGCATATTTAACGGCATTGTTAACGGTGTTTTTCGCTTCATCAAGCGGCGCAATTCGGTTATCAGGGTATTCGAATGGTGAGTGGTTTGAGGAGGAAAAAACCAGACGGAAAAATGGTACTCCAGAGGCATGCAACTGCTGAAGATCTTCGTGCGCTTTTGCAAACAGATCTTCATCGCTGACCCCCCAGCTCCCGGTGAATGTGGGATTGACGTAATCCTTCTGGTCTATGATTGTGTCAATGCCGTTGCCGGTGAAAAAGCTGCGCATATTGTCAAAGTGGGCTTCTCCACCGTAGATAAAACCGGTGTTATAACCTTGTTGTTTTAACAACTCCCCGAGTGTAAAAAAGCCTGTTTGAGACAGCGACAGCTTTACTACACTGCGCGCCGGAGAGGGCGGAAATCCAGAGACCACCGCCTCGATGCCCCGAACAGACCGAGTGCCGGTTGCATACAGATTCTCGAACCACCAGCCCGAGTCTTTCAGGGCTTCCAGGTGCGGTGTGACAGGCCTGCCACCCAGAGATTCAACAAAGGTGGCGTCCAGGCTTTCTTCCAGAACAATCACCAGATTAAGGGGGCGTGATCTCTTTTTTACAGGGGTCTGGTGGTGTAGTGTCGGAAACGTTTCAGAGTTGAATTCAGAGCCCCTAAGCCAGGGTGCGCTCTCAACTTCGTCCAGTATGTCGGACAGTGCCATCTGGCCGTAAATATCCCCTGCATTTTTCTCATGCTTGAGATTATAGATGGAGAATGCCACCGACCAGGCAGAGTTGATAATCAGGGAATTCACCAGAGCGTCGGAGGTCAGTGCAAACATCGCCGGATTGGCCGGGCGATGGCCAGTGGTAGAGCGAATACTGAAAAACACCGCGACAATCACGATTGGCCATACCAGCATTGTCTTACGATAGCTGCCAGAGTTGGTCTCCCGCGACCATGGCCGCATGAACCAGGCGAACAGAGCCGTCAGCAAAATACACAGACCAACTCCTACCGTTACCGTCAGTAGATAGCCCTCCCAAAGCATGCTCAACACTTCTTTTGGGTAGCTCAGATACTCGAAAAACAGTCGGTTGGGTCGGGTATCGTATTCCATGATAAAGGTTGGCGTTGACAGCTCCATGAACAGGAATACGAAAACGACGATCAGCGCCCACACTCCCGTCACACGTTTCCAGGCAGTCCAGCTAAAACGGTGCCCGATAAATGGCATGAGCAACACTAACGGTGCCACCGCCATACCGGCAATAATAAGGTCTACCCGCAACCCCTGCAGAAAAATGCCAGGCCACACAGAGGTTTCCACCACCCGATCAAACTGCCATGCCACCAGCAGCGCGCGGGACAGACTTCCAATGAGAAGTATCGCGAGCGTCAGCATGAGCACAGGAGCGTAGGCGCCGGCCCAGCGAAACCAGAGGTACACCCGATCCGGGAGTGAGCGGGTTTTGGGGGTTTGGGATGAAGCCATAGGTGCACTCTCAGTTGGATAATTCGCCAGAGCGAATCATTAACGGGAGTGCAGAATAGGTGAGGCTTCGTCAGTAACGGATCAGAAAAATGTCAGGAATTTGTCAAAGTTCTTATTGTCGCAGAATGCAGTCTTTACTTGTGTGCGACGGTATTGCTGATCAAGCGCACCTGTCCGATTCAAATTTCAAGAGTTAAGGCGGGTATCATTGCAGTCGCCCTCTGACGAACACCGTAGCCATCGAAAGTGTTACCAGCGCAATAACTGCCAGCGGCCAGAGGCTGGCAAAGATATCGCCTAGCGGCATGGCTTTGAGAAAGATACCTTCAATAATAATCAGGAAATGGGTCAGCGGGATGGCCTGTGCCAGCCATTGCAATACTGACGGCATATTTTCTACCGGCGTGGCAAAACCTGACATCAGAACCGCCGGTACGCCGATCGCGAAGGCACCAAGAATGGCTTGTTGCTGGGTCATGCTGACCGCTGAAATCATCAGTCCGATACCCACCACCGACAGGATGAACAGTACCAGACTGAGGATAAGCAGGCTGAAGGAACCGCTGAAGGGAATCTGAAACAGGCCTACGGCTGCGGCAACCATCAGCAGACCGAGTATTGTGCCAATGGCCAGCGCCGGCAGGGATTTTGAGATAATAATTTCCAGTGTCGACGTGGGCGACACCAGCAGTTGGTCAAAAGTACCGAGCTCCCGCTCACGGGCAATCGACAGCGAGGTGATTAACAGCGCACTGAACAGTGCCAGAATGCCAGTCAGTCCAGGGACAATAAACCAGCGATAAATCAGGTTGGGGTTAAACCAGTTGCGCACGATTATTGGTTCAACCATGCCGATGTCAGGTGTGGCCTCGGCGCCAACGTCGGCGGCAATTGCCGAGAGGTAACCGACCACGATCTGCCCGGAATTGCTGCGCCGGCCATCGACGAGCACCTGTATCTGTCCGCTTCTGCCCGCGCCAATAGCACGGGAAAAATCCGCCGGAATTTCCAGAGCGGCAATGGCCTTCCCCTGATCAATCAGTTCGCGCAGCTCCCGGCTGTTGGGCACCAGGTGTACCCGGGTAATAAAAGCAGCGCTATCCAGCCGCGCGATCAGTTCGTGGGACCAGCGGCCGGCATCCTGATTATGTACAGCGATGTCGGCATTGCGCACCTCCAGAGTCGCGGCAAAGGCAAATACCAGAAGCTGCATCAGTGGCGGCACAAACACAATCATGCGGCTGCGGGGATCGCGCAGAATACTCAACACTTCCTTGGTCATTTGAGCGCGCAGCCGGGCGAATGAGAGATAACCGGATTGGTGCGACATGGCTCAAGGCTCCAGATTCTTGCGTGTGGCGCGCTTGGCCAATATGAAGAACAGCACACCAATGGCGGCCATGGCCAACAGGTTTGGCAGAAAAACCGCCCAGATATCGCCTGCCAAAAACACGGTTTTTAGCGAGGTTACAAAATAACGTGCCGGCATCAGCCAGGTGATGGTCCGGATGGGTGCCGGCATGGCTTCGATCTCAAACAGGAAGCCCGACAGCATAAAGGCGGGTAGAAACCCAGAGAAAAGGGCGATCTGCGAGGCCAGAAACTGGTTGCGGGTCAGTGAAGAAATTAACAGGCCCTGGCCCAGTGCAGGCACCATGAATACAGCCGACAAGGTTAGCAGCGCCAGCAACGAGCCCCGCAACGGCACATCGAAAACGAAAACCGCCAGCGCCGTGGACCCCAGCGTAGAGAGCATACCCAGCACAAAATAGGGCAGCAGTTTGCCAACCAGAATTTCCACCACAGATGCCGGTGTGGATAACACCGCTTCCATCGTGCCGCGCTCCCATTCGCGCGCCACTACCAACGCGGTCAGCATGGTGCCAATAATGGTCATGACTATGGCAATCGCACCGGGGACCAGCGAGCGTCGGCTTTCCAGCTCTGCGTTAAACCAGTAGCGCGGCTCCAGCATTACCACAGCAGATGGTGCTTCGATGCCAAGCCCGGCGCGCCAGGTTTGCACCACACCCTGGGTATAGTTGGCCACAAAATTGGCGGTATTGGGTTGTGAGCCATCGGTGATTACCTGCACCAGTGGTTCGCTGCCACGCCTGGCCAGCCGTTGCTCGAAATCCTGTGGTATGACAACGATACCGCGCAGCTTACCGGACACCACCTGTTCGGCGACTTCGCGCCGGTCATGGGCGAAGGTCACATCCAGATAACGAGTGCCGGCAAAGGCCGCAGCCAGTGCCTGGGCCGAGGCACCTTGCGATTCCAGCACTACGCCGATGCGCACTTTACGCACATCCAGCGACACCGCATAGGCGAACAAAAACAGCAGTACTACTGGCAACACAAATGCGATCAGCAAAGTGGACGGGTCGCGCAGTGCCTGCATGCTTTCCTTGCGCACCAATGCCAGCAAACGTTTCAGATCGAAACGGCGCATGGCGGCTATTGAAATGGTATCGGCGCGATCAACAGAGTTACGCTCGTTCACACGGTCGCCTCGCTCTCAGCCTTATCAGCAAGGTCGGCGGATTCCACCAGATGAATAAAGGCATCTTCCATGGTCGGGTCGGGGTTCTCGCGGCTTGCGGCGGCACGCTTGAGTGCATCGGGCGTATCCAGAGCAATAAGCCGGGCACGGTGCAGCATGGCTACGCGGTCGCAGTATTCCGCCTCATCCATGAAATGGGTGGTCACCATAATAGTCACGCCCTTGCGGGCAAGACCGTTGATGTGGGTCCAGAACTCGCGGCGGGTAATCGGATCGACACCAGACGTCGGCTCGTCCAGAAACAGTACCGGGGGGCGATGCATCAGCGCGCAGGCCAGCGCCAGGCGTTGTTTAAATCCCAGCGGCAAAGAGTCGGGTGAGGCTGCCAGCCAGGCGGACAGATCGAAGGTTTCGATCATGTCGTTGATGCGAGTCCGGCGCAGGTCGCCGCGCAATCCATACACCCCCGCCGAAAATTCGAGGTTTTGGCGTACCGAAAGCAATCCGTACAACGAGAACTTCTGCGCCATATAGCCAAGCTGGCCTTTCGCTGCACCAGTAGCCTTGCGCAAATCAAGGCCTACTACATGCGCCTCGCCCTCGCTGGGCTTGAGTAAGCCGCAAAGCATTTTGAAGGTTGTTGATTTGCCCGCACCGTTAGGGCCAAGCAGACCGAAGATCTCGCCCTTGCGTACCTCAAAGCTGACACTATCAGTGGCAACAAAATCGCCGAAACGCTTGGTCAGATCGCGGCAGGAAACGGCAATATCCGATGCCAGTTCGACGGGTGGCAGGCGTTCAGCCAGCGCCGAGGTACCGCTGGGGCCACCGCCTAGCAGGTCAATAAAGGCATCCTCAAAGCGCGGTGGCACTGACACCAGACGGGTATGGATTCGCTCAGCCAACGCCGTGATTTGTGCCATGTCGGCATCAGCACGCAAGACCAGCCGAACACCAGCACCCTGAATAACACCATCGCTGACACTGTTCAGATTCAGCGCTTCTGTGAGCACCGCGCGACGCTGTGCACCCACATTGTTCAGCCGAAAGCTGCGATTTTTGAGGCCATCTGTCAGATTTCCCGGCGGGCCGTCGAAGGCGAGTTCACCTTCGTTGAGCAGTAAAACATTGTCGCACCGCTCTGCCTCGTCCAGATAAGCGGTTGACCAGACTACCGCCATGCCTTCATCCGTCAGTGCCTGCACCATGCGCCACAAATCCTGGCGACTGACCGGATCCACGCCAACGCTGGGCTCATCCAACAGCAGTACAGCAGGCCGAGCCATCAGGGCACAGGCAAGCCCCAGCTTCTGCTTCATGCCACCCGACAGCTTGCCCGCCAGGCGCGTGGTGAACGGAGCAAGCCGGGTGAACTCCAGCAATTCCGCAAACAGGTCACCCCGCTTGCCTGCGTCTATGCCGCGCAACTGCGCATACAGATGCATGTTCTCCATCACCGACAGGTCTTCGTAGAGACCAAAGCGTTGCGGCATATAGCCGCTGGCAACATGAATGGCGTCGTTGTCATCAACCACATCGAACCCGGCCAGCGTCACCCGGCCGGCATTGGGCACCAGTAAGCCGGTAAGAATCCGCATCAGGGTAGTCTTGCCCGCACCGTCAGGGCCGACCAGGCCGGTAAGGCAGCCGTAATCTATGTGGGCACTCAGCCCCCGCAAGGCGTGCACTGGGCCAAAATGCTTGTCGACACCATCGATGATAACGGCGGTATCACGGTTATTTTCCGTGCGCGATATAGTCTCCCTGGCCGAATTGGCAGCCATGTCAGGAAGCCTTTAGGTGCGAGTTGTAGGCCGGCGGGGTATGCACCTCAATGGTCACCGGCATCCCCTGGCGCAATGCAGCATCAGCATCCTTGATCACGATGCGCAGACGATAAACCAGATCGGTGCGAAGATCGGTGGTTTCTACGGTTTTTGGAGTGAACTCGGCGCGGGGTGAGATAAAACCGATCTGCCCCTGATAGGTCTTGTCCGAAGAATCATTACGCACGCTTACCGGTGTTCCGGGGGCAATCCGCCCCAGGTCGGGTTCGCTGACATAAGCCCGAACGTACACCGGTGCCTCCAGGCTCAGGCTGTACACCGTATTCTGGCTTGTGACCATACTGCCTGGCTCACGCACCCGCGCGATGACTGTACCGGCGCTTGGTGCCAGTAACTCGGTATCTGCCAGTGCTGTTTCAGCCTGATCCTGCGCGGCTTGTGCTACCGCCAGGCGAGCTTCGCTTGCAGCAATATCCTCACTGCGAAAGTCTTCTTTAGCTTGTGACAGTGCCGCCGCGGCTGCTTTTGCTGCAGCAACTGCCTGATCCCGCGCGGTACGTGCAGCATCAACCGTTCG
>Ga0079223_10002357_pt1 | contig 11678 bp, 9 predicted proteins | sample Stecom2011_FD_75072 | JGI IMG/M metagenome (GOLD analysis project Ga0079223, IMG submission 75072) | Agricultural soil microbial communities from Utah to study Nitrogen management - Steer compost 2011 | ecosystem: Environmental > Terrestrial > Soil > Agricultural land | place: USA: Utah...
CGATCGGTCCGGGTGAGATCGACTCCACCTGCTCCGAATACAGCTTGGCCAGCGCCGCCGCGGTGTGCAGGGCGAGCGCCAGCGAGCCGGCGAAGGGCCCAGCTCCGACCCAGACGACGAACACGATGGCCATCACGAGCGGCTCGATGGAGCGCAACGTGTTGAACACCGTCCGAGCGGCGTAGTAGATCGACAGGCCGATCCTCACCTCCCCCCTCTGCATCCCCCGGAGGGCGACGAGCACGCCGACGACGGCGCCGACGACCGCCGGGATGAGCACGACCGTGCGGAACTCGTCGATCCGATAGAACCAGTCGATGACCTGGCCGACCAGCACGGCCCACAGGGCGCCGGCCGCCGCTCCCATGACCACGTCGAGGACTCCGACGACGGACCGGGGAGTGCGACGGCGGATGGCGTATCCGAGCTTGGAGGCGAGTTGGGCCAGCACCCCGGCGCCGGCGAGGGCGGCGATCAGGACGAAGGCGACGTCGAAGATCTCGCCCAGGTCGGCGACGAACGAGCCCACGAACCCGAACCAGCCCAGCACGCTGCGGGCAGCGATGCCGGCGGACTGGAACAGGAGCGCCAGGACGAGCAGCCCCACCAGCGCCAGGGCGCCGGCGACGACCAGCAGCACCGCCCGTCTCACCCTCTCCGCCCGGGTCGGGACGTGGTCCTCGACGGTGGGGAGGGCCATCCGGGCGATCCCGTAGGCGAGGGCGACGGCGACGACCAGCACGCCGACCAGTGCGAGGGCATCGTCGGAGAACGGCGCGACGAGGTCGCGTGCCGCCCGGGAGGCGAGAACACCCAACGCCGCTCCTACCGGCACGGCGATGAGGATGAGGACCAGGTTCGTGACCGTGACCGAGATGTCGCGCATGATGTTGCGGGCGGCGATGAACGAGAGCGGCACCGCCACCAGCAGACCGGCCGTGGTCGCCACCAACGCCAGGAAGACCGTCTCGAGGATCTTGTCGAAGGTGATGCGCGCCGTCTCGGAGATGCGTGGCGAGAGCCGGATCGTATCGGAGATGAAGGTGGTGCCGGCAGGCTCGCCGGTGACGCCGTCGTAGGCGGCGGCCCGCCAGTTCGACATGTCGAACCCGGGCGGGCCCTCGATGGTCACCGACAGGTTCCCTCCCGACGCCTCGATGCCCGTGATGCGCAGGCCGGTGTCGGGGCGTTCCTCGGTGATCGGTATCGCCACCTGGCCCCGGGCGACACCCGACACCGCCTCGAACGACTCGCCGGCGGTGACGAAGTCGGTTGTCTCGCCGGCGGGGTTGATCAGCGCCACCGCGGGGACGTCGACCCGCCCGGCGACCTCGAAGATGTGGAGGCCGTCCTCTCCCAGGATCGGGTCGTCTTCCACCCCGTTCTCGTTGGCGTCGGTGAACACCTCCACCCGGTTGCGCCAGGTGCCGATGGGCTCTTGGGTGACGGCCCGGATCGTCTGGGCCCTCTCGGAAGGCCGGTCGGGCAGGACCACATCGACCTGGAACCGCCCGTCGGAGTCGGCATTCACGGACGCCAGGCGCAGGGTGATGTCGAACTCGGTGTCGGGGACGAACCGCAGCTCCACGAACTCCCGGGGCTCGAAGCCGGTGCCCGTGATCGTGACCGACTCGCCCGGATCCCCGCACGAAGGCTCGATGACGAGATCGGGGTGGGGAGTCACTTCGGGGCCGCAGGGGATGGCGATCTCGACTTCGATCGTCTCCTCCCGCGTGTCGTAGGTCACGAGGTCGGGATGGGCGAGGGCCCGGAGGATCCTCTCCAGTGACGCCCGCCGGGTCTCGGAGCTGATCTGGGTCAGGTCGACCTGGGTGTGCTCGAACGCCAAGGCGTAGACGACGACGGCGACGACGATGCCGACCGCGATGAGGAACGGGCGGCGGCGGCGCCGTCCCGCCGTCGACGGCTCGCCCCCGCCGTCGTGGCCCGCGGCGGGCTGGTCGGTCTCGGTGCGCTCCCGGATGTCAGCCAACCCGCTCCGCCTCCTGCCCGTAGATCTCCTTGAACTTCTCGTCGTCGATCTCGGAAGGGAGCCCGTCGAAGACCAGCTTCCCCTCCTTGAGGGCGATGGCTCGATCCGAGTACCTGTGGACGAGGTCGAGGAAGTGGAGCGAGCAGAGCACGGTCACCCCGTCCTCCTCGTTGATCGCCTCCAGGTAACGCATGATCGAGTGCGCCAAAACCGGGTCGAGGCTGGCGACCGGCTCGTCGGCCAGGATCATCTCCGGGTCCTGCATCAGGGCGCGGGCGATCCCCACCCGCTGCTGCTGGCCGCCGGAGAGCTCATCGGCCCGGGCGAACGCCTTCTCCCGCAGCCCCACCCGCTCCAGCTGGGCGAGGGCCCCGGCGACGTCCTCCTTCGAGAACCGGTTGAAGAGCGCCATCGCCGGGTTCGTGTAGCCGAGCCGGCCCGCCAGCACGTTGGTCAGCACCTTGGACCGGTGGACGAGGTTGAAGTGCTGGAACACCATCCCCACCCGCCTCCGGAACCGGCGGAGATCCTCCTGGGAGGCGGCGGTGATGTCCTCGCCGTTCCAGAGGATCCGTCCCTCGGTGGGCTCGATCAGGCGGTTGATGCAGCGGAGCAGCGTCGACTTGCCCGATCCGGAGAGACCGATGATGGCGAGGAACTGTCCGTCGGGGACCGTGAAGCTGACGTCTTCGAGCGCAACGGTCCCGTTCTCGTACACCTTGGTGAGGTGTTCCACCTGGAGCATCTGTGAGGGAACGGTAGCGACGTGCCGGAGCGGTCAGAGGGCCGACCGGACGCGGGCCCCGCCCCGGGCAGGGCTCGCGTCCGGTCGTGATGACGCCGTCGGGGGTCAGCCGAGGTCGTCGATCGTGATCCCCAGCGCCTGGATGACCTGGCGCACGGAGTCGTAGTCGGCGTCGCTCGTCGCCGCCAGCGCGTCCCAGCTGTAGGCGTCGAAGGCGGTGGCGAAGCCCTCCGGGTCGTTCTGGGCGAAGTCGAGCAGGGCCTGGGTGATCTGGCTCTGGAGGTCGTCGGGGAAGTCCGGCCCGAACACCACCCCGTCGTTGGGGATGGGATCGGACACCGCCAGGAGACGCACCCGCTGGACCACGTCCGGGAACTCCTCGCGCAGGTTGCGGCGGGCGTCCTGGACGATGTAGTCGCCGCACTGGATCTCGCCGTCTCCGTTGATGGCGCAGGAGTCGGGGTCGGGCACGTCGGGGTTGTTCACGTCTCCGTCCCAGGCGCCGTTGCCCTCCAGATCCGTGTACGGCGAGTAGAAGGCGGTGCCGAAATCGGTCTCGTCCTGGTACACGGCGCGGACGGCGCCGTCGTGGCTCCCCGCCTCGAGCTCCTCACCCCATTCGATGCCCAGCGCCTTCAGCTGCCCCGAAGGGAACAGGTAGCCGGAGGTCGAACCGGGGTCGGGGTACGCCCAGGAGGCGCCGGCGAGGTCCTCGAGGGTCTGGAACTCCGAATCGCGGAGGACCATGTACTGCGCCCAGTACTCGGTGTAGCCGAAGCGCTCCGCCTTCAGCGCCGCCTCCATGCCGCACAGCTCGTTGCCGAGGACGTAGGCCTGGGCGGGGATCATGCCGATGCTGACCTCCGGGTTGGCGCAGATCTCCTCGACGGTGGCGGCGTACGAAGCCGGCACCTGGACCTCGAACTCGAGGCCGGTCGCCGCCTTCAGGGTCTCGGCCAGGATCTCGCCTCCGGCGACGATCTCGTCTGCCGACACGGAAGGCACGAACAGCACCTGGATCGGGTTGTCGGCGGTGCCGATGTCCGTCTCGGGGGTCGTTTCGGCGACCGTCGTCTCGGTCGGCGCGGTCGTGTCCGGTGTCGTCTCCGTCGGTGCCGTCGTGTCGGCCCCGGCGGTGGTGGCGGTCTCCCCGCCGTCACCGCACGCAGCGAGCACCAGCGTCAGGGCCGCGACGAGGCCCAGCCAACGAGTTCGTTTCACTTCGAGTCTCCTTCTTCTCGTCCGTCGGGAGAGACTCGGCCTCCCCCTGATGCACCAGAGTACGTCTCGTCGGCGCCGGCCGCGTCCACCAGGCGCTCGAAGTCGTCCCAGGACTCCACGTCGACCGCGCCCTCCACGGGGTGGTTCCAAGGGCGCACGTAGCGGGCGACGATCCGGTCGGGGCGGTAGCGGACCAGCCTCTCCAGGTTGTGGGGGGCGTCTTCGAGGTAGACGTCGCAGTCGACCTCCCACTTGCGGTCGAGGATGTGGACCTCGCGCGTCGGGAGGCGATGCTCGGCTATCCACTCGAAGGTGTCGTGGATCGCCCAGCGGGGCTTGGTAGTGAGCACCACGATGTGATGGCCCCGGCGGGCCAGCCGCCACAGCGCCTCGATTGCGCCGGGGTACGGCTCCAGGTGGCGGAACATGCTGCGACCGTCGTGGTCGCGGGCCCACCTCCAGAACTCCCCCATGTCGCGGAAGTGCGTGAGCGAGGGGATGGCATCCCACGACCGCACCGCGTCGAAAGGGATCTCCGTCCCGAACTCCCGGTTGTAACGGCTGATCCAGCCGGAGTTGAAGTCGGCGACGACGCCGTCCAGGTCGATCCCCAGGCGCATCGGAGACAGGGTAGGAGTGGCGCTCAGTACACCTGGACCCAGCCGACCACCTCGGGGACGCGGCGGTGGAGGAGCCAGCCGGCCACGGCGAGGGAGAGTGCGTACCAGAACGCTCCCCAGCCGATGGCGAAAGCTCCGGTCAGCCATGGGGAGAGGACCCGGCCGAACTTGACGGTGAGCACCGTGAAGGAAGCGGGGAGGACGAGGAGGAGCCCGATGACGAAGAACGAGACGATCTGGCTGACGAGCGCGAGCAGGCCCTGCTCGGTCGCTTGGGCGAACATGTCGGTGCCTTCCCGGGGGAGCCGCAGCGGTGTCAGGATCGACACGAGATTTCCCACCGCCAGCAGACAGCAGATGGTCCCGATGGCCACCGGCAGCAGCAGCGGCATCCACTGCCAGCTCGACGAGAACCAGGCGAGGAGACAGCCCAGGAACAGCGTCTCGGCGAGGAGCCCGGTCATGGCCGCCAGGTTCTTGCCCACGATCACGGCTCGGGGACGGGCCGGGAGGGCGAACAGGTAGGAGGCGGCGTTCCTCTCCCAGCCGAACTGGTTGAGGGCGATGGGCAGGCCGACCATCAGCACCAGCACCGGGGCGATCATCGGCAGCCAGTGCCGGTCGCGGAACTGGGCGAAGGAGGCCGCTCCCACCACGATGGCGGCGATCGCCAGGCCCACGAAGATCACGGTGCCGGTCCACACCAGGCGTTGGCGGGGGTCGCGCACGTAGAAGCGGAACTCCTTGCGGGCGACGATGAACGGCACCTCCCACCGACCTCGGGAGAACCCGACCTTGCGCCGCGCCGAGGCGGGAGCCGACTCCTGGCGGGGCGTCGTGAGCATCCAGCGGAGCACCCGCTCCCAGGCGACGAGGATTAGCAGCGTCCAGGCGGCGGCGACCACCAGGGCCGAGATCGCCGTCGGCCATCGGCCCGCCCATGCCGCCGTGACGGCGTGGGCGGGGGCGACCGGCGGGAGGAGCCACCAGAGGTGGTCGAGGGGGTGGGAGAGGGCGGCGCCGGCGACTCCCATCTCGGCGACGGCGCTGCGCACCATCTGATAGCCGGCGAAGCTCGAAAGGCCGATCCCCATGATGAGGAACACGGCCAGGTCCCGGCCCCGGCGGGTGTGGAACACCGCCGACATGAGGGTCGTGAAGGCCTGCGAGCCGGCGACGGCCATCACCACGTAGACGACCGCGGCGGGCAGGGACACCAGCACGGCCGCCGGACGGTGGGCGACGGTGACACCGACGAGGGCGACGAGGGCGATGACCGGCACCGAGATCAGGCCGGCGGCGACGAGCCCGGCCACGAGACGCGGGCGCGGGATGGGCAGGGTGGCGAGCTGGTCGGGGTCGAGGTTCTCGTCCAACGGGAAGACCACGACGGGCAGCGCCACCCAGGCCACGAACGTGATCAGGGCCGCCCACGCCAGGTACTCGCCGCGGGCGGCGCCGGCGAGCGACCCCAGCTGATCGGCGTGGCCGGTGGCGAGCGACCACGCGAGCCAGGCGACGAGGGCGGTGATCAGCGGCAGGCCGATGCGGCGCTGGCGATCGGCCCGGATCCCGTTCCAGAACAGGCGGGCCTTCAGGCCGGCGAGCTCTCGAACCATGCCAGGGTCTTCTTCTCCGCGTCCTCGCCGCCCACGGCGGCGATGAAGGCGTCCTCGACCGTGTCCACGCCCATCGCCCGGCACAGGCCCTCGGGCGTGTCCTCGACGAGCAGCTTCCCGTGGCTCATGATCCCGATACGGGTGCAGAGCTGTTCGACCAGGTGCATCTCGTGGGAGGAGAAGACGATCGTGGCGCCCAGCTCCGTGTAACGGGACAGGAGGCGGCGGATGAGACGAGCCGAAACCGCGTCCACCCCTTCGAACGGCTCGTCGAGGAACAACACCGGCGGCCGGGCGATGATGGCGGCGGCCAGCGCGATCTTCTTGCGCATGCCCCGGGAGTAGTCACCGACCAACTTGCCGGCGTCTGCCTCCAGGTCGAGCATGCCGAGGAGGTCGTCACGGCGGGCGACCGCCTCCTTCTTGGGGACACCGTGCATGGCGGCGGTGAAGTCGAGCAACTCCGCACCGGTGAGACGCTCGTAGAGGTTGAACTCCTCGGGGAGCACGCCGATGCGCTTCTTCACCTCGAGCGGCGACTTCCACGTGTCGAACTCGCCGATTCCCGCCGTGCCGGAAGTCGGCCGCAACAGACCCACGATCATGCGGATGGTGGTGGTCTTCCCCGCTCCGTTCTGGCCCAACAGGCCGTAGAACTCCCCGGGGCGGACGGCGAGGTCGAGACCATCGACGGCGTTCTTCTTGCCGAAGCGCCGCACCAGGCTGCGGGTCCACACGGCAGGGGCGGCGTCGTCGAAGGGGTGGTCGATCGAGGTGATCACCACTCCAGTATCGACCGCCGCCCACCCGAACGTGAGCGAGGATCCGGATTTTCCCGCCGAATGCGGGACCCCGTCCAGCCGGGCGCGTCTATCTCTTCTCGATCGTCGGTCGAGGCCGGTACCGTCGTGGGTGCATGGAGTACCAGGCGCTCTACCGCAAGTACCGGCCCCAGACGTTCGAGGACGTGGTCGGCCAGAGCCATGTCACCTCGACGCTGGCCCGCGAGGTCGCCGAGGGGCGGGTGGCCCACGCCTACCTGTTCGCCGGCCCCCGAGGGACCGGCAAGACGACCACGGCCCGCATCCTGGCCAAGGCGCTCAACTGCCAGAACCGCCACCCGGACGGCTCGCCCTGCAACGAGTGCGAGACGTGCGTGGCCATCACCGACGGCTCGTCGCTCGACGTCATGGAGCTCGACGCCGCCAGCCACAACTCCGTCGAGGACATCCGCGACATCCGGGTGTCGGTCACGACCGTGGCGTCCCAGGCCGGTTCGAAACGGGTCTTCATCCTCGACGAGGCGCACATGCTCTCGAAGGCGGCCGGCAACGCCCTCCTGAAGACACTGGAGGAGCCGCCGGAGCACGTGCATTTCGTCCTCGCCACGACCGAGCCCTACAAGCTGTTGGACACGATCCGGTCACGCAGCCAGCGGTTCGACTTCCACCCCATCCCGATCGAGGCGCTGGCCGCGCACCTCGGAAGGATCGCCGACCTGGAGGGCTACAAGGCCGACCCCAACGCCCTCGTCGCCATCGCCCGCCACGCCGCCGGCTCGGCGCGCGACTCGCTGTCGCTGTTGGAGCAGGTGGCGGCGCTGGGCAACCGCACGGTGGACATCGGCTCGGTGCGTCGGGCGCTGGGCCTCGCCGACTCGGAGGCCTACAGCCGGCTCGTCGACGCGGTGGCCAACCACGACGCCACCTCGGCTCTCCACCTGGTCGCCGAGCTGGCCAGCGACGGCGTCGACCTGCGGCGATTCGTCGCCGAAGGCGTCGCCTTCTTCCGCGGTGTGTTCCTCGCCCACTACGCCCCCAACCTCGAGGAGATCGCCGACGAGCCCGCCGACGTGCTCGACATGTGGCGGAAGGCGGCTGCCAGCCTTCCGGCGGCCGAGGTGCTGCGGGCGGTCGATGTCCTCGGCGAGGCCCTCATTCGCCTGCGGGAAGGCCGCGAGGAGCGGCTGATGACCGAGCTGGCGCTCATCAAGCTCACCCGCCCGGAGGTCACCTCCGACCCCGATGCGCTGGCCGCCCGCATCGGCCGGCTGGAAAAGCGCATCGAGGGCCTGGTGGCGGGGGGGATCCCGGGCCCGGCGCCACAGCCGGGTGGTCGCCCCGCCCCGGTCGAGCGGCCCGCTGAGGAGATTCCCTCCGCGGAGCCGAAGCCTGTCGTCGGGGCCGAGCGGGAGGAGAGCCGGCCCGCTCCAGCTGCTTCGGAGCCCGAGCCGGCCCCGCAGTCGAAAGCCGGCGAGCCGCCGCTCCAGTTCTCGCAGCTGCAGGAGATATGGCCCAGCCTCTTCGGCAGCCTCCGCGACGTGCTCGGTGCCCGCCGGTGGGCGCTGTTCCGGGAAGTGGTCCCGGGAGGCACGGAGGACTCGACGATCATCCTCCACGTCCCCCATGAGTTCCACCTGGTGCAGCTGCAGGAGGATCCGGCGGTGGCCAAGGTGGTCAGCACCCGCGCCAGCGACCTGCTCGGCCGGCCCGTCTCGGTCCGCTTCGCTGCCCCGGACGGCCCCGGGTCCACTGGCGGCGACGACACCGACGACGAGATCGACATAGCCCCCGAACAGCTCCTCGAAGAGCCCGCCACCGAGATAGACCCCACCAAGCTCCTCGAGCAGGAGCTGGGTGCCGAGGTCGTCGAAGAGGACGAGATCGACTGAGGCGGGTGGCGAGGGGAAGGGGCTCGGGGCAACTAGCCTGGGGGTCTGATCGCTCTCGACGCGGGGTACCCACATGAATCGCCCACCGGACATGCGCCAGCTGATGAAGCAGGCCCAGAAGATGCAAGAGCAGCTCGCCGCCGCCCAACAGGAGCTCGCCTCCCGGCGGTTCGAGGGCACGGCCGGGGGCGGGGTGGTCACCGCGGTCGTGTCGGGAGCCCAGGAGCTGCTGGAGGTGGAGATCGACCCGTCGGTGGTCGATCCCGACGACACCGAGATGCTCCAGGACCTCATCGTCGCCGCGGTCAACCAGGCGATGAAGGCGGCGGTCGACGCCGCCGGCGACCAGCTCGGCGGACTCACGGGTGGGCTCGACCTGGGCGGTCTGTTCGGCTGATGTTCGAGGGACCCGTCCAGCGAGTCGTCGACGAGCTGTCGAGGCTTCCGGGGATAGGGCGCAAGACCGCCCAGCGCCTGGCCTTCCACTTGCTGGCAGTCGACGAGGTCGACGCCCGGCGGCTGGCCGAGGCGATCGTGCAGATGCGCGAGCAGGTGCGTCCCTGCCGGCGGTGCTTCAACATGACCGGAGGGGAGGAGTGCGGCATCTGCATGGATCCCCGCCGCGACCCCCACATCGTGTGTGTGGTCGAGCGACCCCAGGACATCCCGGTGGTGGAGCGAACCCAGGAGTTCCGCGGGCGCTACCACGTGCTGGGCGGGGCCATCTCGCCGATCAACGGAGTGGGGCCCGACCAGCTCCGCTTCGCCGAGCTGAAGGACCGGGTGGCCGACGAGCAGATCACCGAGATCATCGTCGCCACCAACCCGACGATGGAAGGCGACGCCACCGCCATGTACCTGGCGAGGGAGTTCAAGCCGCTCGGCGTGCGGGTCACCCGCCTCGCCTCGGGGCTGCCCGTGGGCGGCGACCTCGACTACGCCGACGAGCTGACACTCGGCCGGGCTCTGGCCGGACGCATGGAGTTGTGAGCCGGCCCGGCTCGGTCCTCGTCGTCGAGCCCTACTTCGGAGGATCCCATCGGGCGTGGGCGGAAGGGCTGCGGAACCACCTCGGGGCTCCCGTCGAGCTGCTCACGCTCCCGGCCCGCTGGTGGAGATGGCGGATGCGGGGCGCGGCAGTGACCCTGGCCGAACGCTGCGCCGACCTCGCCACCCGCCCCGACGTCGTCCTGGTCTCCGACATGCTCGACGTGGCGGCGTTCCGCACCTTCTCCCGGCCCCACCTCGGCGACGTGCCCACGGCCGTGTACTTCCACGAGACCCAGCTCACGTATCCGGACTCCCCGCAGATGGCCCCTGACCTCCACTACGCCTTCACCAACTGGACGTCGGCCCTCGCCGCCGACCGCGTGTTCTTCAACTCCCGCTACCACTACGAGGTCTTCTTCGCAGAGGTCGGAAAGCTCCTCCGCCATTTCCCCGACTTCACCCACGAGCACCTCGTGGAGCGCGTCCGGGAAAAGAGCGAGGTGCTGGAGGTGGGAGTGGACATGACCTGGATCCCCGCCGACCTCCCGGCCCGGGAGGGGCCGGTGCGCATCGTCTGGAACCACCGGTGGGAACACGACAAGGACCCGGCCGCCTTCTTCGCCGCCGTCGACCGCCTCGCCGCCGACGGAGTGGACTTCGAGCTGGTGGTGTGCGGGGAGAACTTCCGCCAGCGGCCCGACGAGTTCGCCGAGGCCTTGCGGCGTCATCGCGGGCGGATCGTCCACATGGGCTACCTGGAGACCGACGACTACCGGCGGCACCTGCTGTCGGCCGACGTGGTGGTGTCGACGGCGCGACAGGAGTTCTTCGGGATCTCGGTCGTGGAGGCCGTCGCCGCCGGCTGCTTCCCGGTGCTGCCTCGCCGGCTCTCCTACCCGAGCCTCCTGCCGCCCCGTTTCCACGATGCCTGCCTCTACGGGCCGGGCGAGCTGACGGAGAGGCTGCGCTGGGTGGTCGAACACCCCGCAGAGGTGAGGGAGGCCGCCCGCCGGCTCGCACCGGCGATGCGGAGATACTCGTGGGAGGAGATGGCGCCGCGTTATCGGGCGGAGCTGGAGTCGCTCGCCGTTCAGGGCTCGATGGCGTAGGCGGCCAGCCGCTGGTACAGGGGCTGGGCCTGGGTCAGGAGCGGCATCAAACGCTCCGGGACCGGCTCGGACTTGGCCCGGTAGGGGGCGAACCCCGTGGATCGGTGGACGCTCTCGTACCAGAAGCGGGCCCACACTCCGTCTTCGGGCTTGGGCCCGGCGGGCCAGGTCAACATCGCCTCCTCGAAGGGGATCCCGATCCGGTCGCACAGCTTCGAGAGGACCGAGCGGGGATCGGTGAGCAAGAGACGAGAGTCCAGGACCAGCGGGTCCTGGCCCTCGTCGAGGATGGCGTCGAGGAGGCGCACCTGCATCGGGAGCCCCGTCCCCTCCAGGGTCGGGTTCGGCACCTGCTTGATGTAGGAGGTGAGCATCTCCGCCGGGTCGCGGGTCAGGATCACGTTGTGCAACTCGGAGAGGAACGCCCAGTCGAGGTCCACCAGGTGATGGGCCATGTTCTTGAGGAACAGCACCGGCCGGGTCGACGGCCCCAGGATGACGTCGCGCACGACGCGCTCGCCGTCGGTGTCCTGGGCGGCCAGCACTTCTTCCCTGCCCGGATGCTCCACCCCGGTGGCCGCCAGGTAGTGGGCGTACAGCGGCTCGTCGACCACGGCGGTGTCGGAGCGCTGGCGGAACGAGTACATGAGCGCCGTCGACACGTTGCGTGGCCCCGACCAAACAGAGATGCGCACCACGCTCACGACGCC
>Ga0079223_10002359_pt1 | contig 11677 bp, 11 predicted proteins | sample Stecom2011_FD_75072 | JGI IMG/M metagenome (GOLD analysis project Ga0079223, IMG submission 75072) | Agricultural soil microbial communities from Utah to study Nitrogen management - Steer compost 2011 | ecosystem: Environmental > Terrestrial > Soil > Agricultural land | place: USA: Utah...
GACTTAATAATGAGGGAGTTTTTTAAGTAATGGATAATTTAATTTCAGTATTACTGGTTGGTATAGGTGGTTATGGTCAGTATTATGTCAGGGAGTTGTTGGGAAATTCAGAAAGGGATGACTATCAGCTTTCCGGAGTAGTTGATCCCTATGCTGATGTTTCTCCTGTTATAAAAGGGATCAGGGAGAGGGAGATACCGGTCTATAAATCTCTGGAAGGTTTTTTTCAGGATAATAATGCTGATTATGTTTGTATTGCTTCACCCATCCAATTTCATGCCAGACAGACAATAACTGCCCTGGAAAACGGGGCAGCTGTTCTCTGTGAAAAGCCCCTGACTCCTACTGTTCAGGAAGGCCGGGAAATGCTAAAGGCTAGGGAGGGGGCAGGAAGACCGGTCGGGATAGGCTATCAATGGTCATTTAGCAGCGCCATTCAGACCCTAAAGAAGGATATAATCAAGGGGATTTTTGGTAAGCCATTGAGGTTAAAAACGGTAGTTATCTGGCCCCGGGATTATGCTTATTATAACCGTAATAGCTGGGCTGGAAGGATAAAGGATAGTTCAGGCAAATGGATAATGGATAGTGTAGCCAGTAATGCCACAGCCCATTATCTCCATAATATGTTTTATGTGCTGGGCAGAAAAATAGAAGAAAGTGCCCGGCCGTTGAGTCTGGAGGCTGAACTCTATCGGGCAAATAATATCGAAAACTATGATACGGTGGCCAGCAGGATATATACTGAAGATAATGTGGAACTTTTATATCTGGCAACACATGCTTCCAGACAAAAGGTAGAGCCGGTATTCTCTTATGAATTTGAAGAGGGGACTGTTTATTTCGACCAGAACAAGGATCAGCGGATAATTGCCAGCTTCAAGGATGGAAGAGAAAAAATATACGGGGACCCCTTTGCCAAACCATTTAAAAAAATCTGGATTATGCTTGATGCTGCTAAAGAGCAGAAAACTGCACCCTGTGGTATAAAAGCGGCCCTGTCTCATGTAATGGTAGTTAATGGAATACAGGAGTCGACAGAAATAGCTGATTTTCCAGCAGCTCTGATCAGGTTTTTGAAAGATGAACAGGGCAATGATCGCGCGGTTTATGTAAAGGGTCTTTCTGAGACATTACTCAAGGCTTATAATGAATGGAAACTGCCCTATGAGTTGGGGGCAGACTGGGCTGAAAAGGCCGGGAAATTTGAGTTTGATAATCTAACCGGAGAGAAATTATAAGACTATAAAATCTATGTCTAAAAAGCGCAAAATATGTTGACAAAAAGAAAATAATCTGTTAATATAAAATTAACGGAAAACCTTTTCTATTACTCAGGAGGTCTATTTGTTATGGAAGTTAAAAAAAATATTTCCATTAAAGATGTTGCAAAACTGGCAGGAGTATCACCATCAACAGTATCACGGGTAGTTAATAATAGTGATCACCCTGTCAATAGCAAAACAAGAAAAGATGTAAAAAAAGCAATTAATAAGTTGAATTACCAACCAAATCGGATGGCCCAGGGCTTGATTAAAAATAGATCTAAAATGATTGGTGTAATTGTTCACGATATTTCAGACGAATATTTTGCCGAATTGCTTAAAGGAATTGAAGAGATTACTTTTGATTATGACTATATTACTAATATTTTTAATACAAATCGTGATATAGAAAAAGAACTTAAGGCCATAAATATCCTGGATGCCTATCAGGCTGAAGCAATAGTATTGACAGGTGGTTACCTGAGGGATGACTATTATAAGCAGACTATGGGAAAACACATTAAACAATTAAAAAACAGGAATTGTCATATTGTTAGTGTTAGCTCTCACCCTTTTGAGATAAAAAATATAGAACTAGCCAATAAATTAGCTGCCAGGAATATTACAGGGTATTTAATTGATAAGGGTCATCGAAGTTTCGCCTATGTTAATGGTCCTGAAATACTGGAAACGACACAGGAGAGATTATGCGGTTTTAAGACAACTTTGAAAAAAAACGATATCGAAATACAGGATGATCTTATTATCCCTGGAGATTTTAGTTTTGAAGGGGGACGTCGGGCAGCATCAGAGCTGCTTAAATATTTAGAAGATATTACTGCAGTTGTTGTTGTCAATGATCAAGCAGCCCTTGGTTTAATGTGGGAACTGAGACAGAAGGGTATCAAAATACCGGATACTATTTCAGTAGTTGGGATTGGTGGTATACCTGCCAGTAAATATTCTTATCCTCCTTTAACAACCATTGTTTTACCCTTATATTCACTGGGAAAAGAGATTGGAAAATATATTGTTAGTAAATTAGATAGTAAAAAGGAAACAATTGATATAATAATTGAAGATAGAGAGTATTTACAAATGAATTTAGTTGAAAGGCAATCAGTAAAAGAACTAATATAAGTAAATTACGTACATGGAAAACCTTTTCCGTATAAAACTATAAAGAAAAAGATGTTTAGTTAGTGGTTCTAAAATATTTTAAAGGCGGGTGTATCCATGAGTAAACCAGAGGAACTGGGATTTGAAGTTGTCCATATTGGTGTTAATTGTACTGATGAGTTAACAGCAAAAAAGAATGCAGAATTATTTACAAGTTTTTTTGGTTTTCAGAAAGAGGATGGCAAAGATTCTTTATATGCCGGGTCTTTTGTCGAATTAATGAAAGGGGATGGAAGAGGTCAACATGGGCATATTGGGATTGCCACCAATGATATTAATAAAGCACAGAGATATCTGGAAAAGAAGGGTCTGGTTTTTGATCCAGATTCTATGAAATATGATAATGACGGAAAACCACTTGTGATTTATTTAAAAAAAGAGATTGCAGGATTTGCTTTACACCTTTTGCAAAAATAATTACAGAAACTGGGGGTCGCAAAATGATTCGACAATGGAATCAAGAATCACTAGATCATAGAAATGCATTGCTTTATGCTATGGGTATTTCGGAAAAGGATTCCAAAAGACCGGTTATCGGTATTATGAATGCCTGGAATGAGATGAATCCCGGTCATTATCCCTTTCAAAAAGATGTTGTAGAAGATATTAAAAAGGAAATTTATGAAAAGGGCGGGTTGGCTCTGGAACTGCCGGTTAGCGGTATTTGTGATGGGATATGTTCAAATACAGAGGGTGATCGTTATACACTCCCTGCCCGTGACCTGGTTTCAGCTGAAGTGGAGACAATTGCCGAAGTAAATATGCTGGAAGGTATTATCATGTTGGCCAGCTGTGATAAGGTTGTTCCAGGCATGCTGATGGGTGCTTTACGGATTAATATTCCAGCGGTCATGTTTACGGCGGGTTACATGGCTCCGGGAAAATATAAGGGAAAGATGCTTACCCTGACACACACCAAACAGGCCTATGCTGCTTACAGAGCAGGAGATATATCAGCAGAGGATTATAAAGGGGTTGTCAAAAATGCCTGTCCAACACCGGGGGTTTGTCCATTTATGGGCACAGCTAACACAATGTGTTCAACCGCTGAAATTCTCGGATTAACACCTCATGGGAATGCCTGTGTTAGGTCTCAGACAGCCGAATGGCGTGAAATGGGGATAACTGCCGCCAGAAAAATAGTGGAGCTGGTGGAAAAGGGAATTACGCCCCTTGATCTGATTGAAGAAGGAAATTTTGATAATGTTGTTCGGTACATGATGGCAACCGGGGGTTCAAGCAATTCTATACTTCACATTCCTGCAATTGCTAAAGAGGCAGGTTTTGCTATTACTCCAGAGTATTTTGATAAAATAAGCCGTGAGGTGCCGGTTATTAGCACGGTTTATCCCAATCATCCCGAATATACCATGGCTGATTTTTCTGCTGCAGGTGGACTCGCCGTTGTTTTAAAAGAACTTGCCGCAGATGGCAAAATAAACCTTGAGGCCGGGGGTATGTTTGGCAGTATTGCAGAAAAAATAGAGGAAGCCAGAAATTTAAATAAAGAGGTAATTCATACATTAGCTGATCCAGTCCATAAGCAGGGGGGGCTGGCTGTCCTTTCCGGTAATATTGCCAGCGAAAGCGCGATAGTGAAATTCTCTGCTGTGGAAAAAGAGGCCTGGGAATTTTCAGGCTTAGCAAAGGTATATAATTCACAGGATGATGCCTGGCAGGCTATTCTTAATGACGAAATTATTGCCGGTGATGTCGTGGTTATTCGTTATGAAGGGCCAAAGGGTTCTCCGGGTATGCCCCATATGGAAACATTTATGGCCGCTGTTCTGGGAAAGGGACTGGGGACAGAGATTGCCCTGGTATCAGATGGGCGTTTTTCCGGTGCTACCGGGGGATTGGCGATTGGCCATGTTTCACCGGAAGCCTACGATGGAGGAAATATAGCCCTTATTCAGGATGGAGATATGATTCATATCGATATTGAAAGACGAACTTTAACCGTGGATGTGAGTTATGAGGAATTTGAAAAACGCCGTAAAAATTGGAGGAGAATAGAAAAACCGGCCAGGGGCTGGTTGAGTTTATATAGAAAAAATACCAGCTCAGCACACAGGGGGGCAAGTCTCTATTAGATGTTCGGGCCCGGGTATGCTTATGAGAAGTAATAAAAATAAATATTCCGCTAATCAGGAAAGGGGGATATAATGAAGAAGATCGAAAACAGGATAGGCAGGATTGTGGAGCCTGAAAAGGTAGATTTTTTAGGTGAAACAGTTGCTGAGCCAGAAGCAAATCAGGTAATAATAGAAATTATCTCCAGCGCTATTTGTGGGAGTGATCTGCATATATTTAAAGGCAAACATCCTTCAGCACCACTACCTGTTACCATTGGACATGAGTTTTCGGGCAGGGTTATTGAAACAGGTAGCAAGGTAAACAGGGTTAAAAATGGTGACCGGGTGACTGTTGAACCGGTTATTGTTTGCGGAAAATGTCGTGCCTGTAAAAGGGGTAATTATGGTTATTGTGAAAACATTAATTTTACCTACCGTAATGGCGATGGGGCCATGGCCAATTACATTACCGTGGATCAGGATAATGTGTATTTGTTGCCACAATGGTTATCATATGATTCTGGAGCATTGATTGAGCCGCTGGCAGTAGCGGTTCATGCCGTGAGAAGGGCTGATATAAAAATGGGGGAAAAGGTCCTGGTATTCGGCGCCGGAGCAATAGGATTATTAACTGCTGCTCTTTGCAGAAAAAGAGGCTCTACCGAGGTTGTAGTGGTTGATTATTCCCGGAAACGTCTGGAGCTAGCTCTGGAGCTGGGTGCCACCGAAGTTATTAATCCAGATGAAGAAGATGTTTATGAAATGATAAATATTTTGACCGATGGAGCAGGTATAGATAAAAGCTTTGAATGTGTTGGCCTGGAGATTACCTTTAATCAGGCCATAAAGACCCTTAAAAAAAATGGACTGGCAACAATAGTTGGTATATTTGAAGAAGAAAATATCAATATACCAGCCAGCCGTTTTATAACTCATGAAATTAAAGTACAGGGTTCGCAGGGCTATTGCTGGGATTTTCCCGTTGCCCTGAAGATGTCTAAGGAGATCGACCTGGAAAAACTGATAACACACAGCTTTAAGCTGGATGATTTGCAGCAGGCTCTTGAAACCAGCCTGGATAGTAATTCAGATGCAATTAAGGTAATAGTCAAACCATCAAACATTTAATAGATAACAGTAAATCATTGGTAATTATAAGCAAGGAGATGAAATTATGCTACCAATAGAAAGAATGAAACTAATTTTAGATAACAAAAAACCTGATAGAGTACCATTTATCCCTACTATATATGAACATGCAGCTAGATTAATTAATAAAACACCTTCTGAAGTAGCCCGTAAAGAAGATTTATTAGTTAATAGTCATATTAAGGCTTATAAAACATATAAACATGATTTAGTAGTAGTTGGCATGGATATATATAATGTTGAAGCCGAAGCACTGGGATGTAAAGTTAGATATTATGAAGATGAAAGCCTGCCTGGTATCAAAAGTCATATTTTAGCTGATAATAAAAATAAGCTCACAAACATCCAATTACCTGATCACAATAAAGATGGAAGAATGCCTCTTTTTCTTAATGCAGCTAGGAGAGTAAGAGATGAAATTGGAGATGAGGTGCTGGTATCATCATCAATAATTGGCCCCTTTACATTAGCCTGTTTATTAAGAGGCCTAGAAAACTTTATTTTTGATATGCTTACAGACGAATCATTTGCCAGGGAACTGCTTAGCTTTACAACAAAAGTAATTTCCAGATATGGTTCTGAATTTATTAAACGGGATGTTGGTATCTCAATAAATGATTCTTTTATTGCTCCGCCAAATCTATCTCCTTCTCTGTATAACAAATTTGTCTTTCTGGAACACAAGAAACTTATAAGAAATTTGAGAAGTTGTGGATTAGATAATATTAGCCTAATAAGTGGAGGTGATACAACATCTATAGCTAAGATGTTGATAAAAACCGGGACATCTTTGCTTTTAGCTGATTCAAATGCTGATCTGGATTATTTTATGGAAATTTCCAAAGAAGCAAATATAATGTTAAGGGGAACTGTAAATCCTCAAATAATTGAAGGAGGTGGAGAAGAAAAAATCAGGGAAGAAACCAAACAACTTATTGAAAAGGGGGAAAAATATGGAAAATTTATAGTTGGTTGTGGAGTGGTTAGTTATTCCACCTCTCCTAAAAATCTTTTGAAATTAAAAAAAGCTATAAATGACTTTTCGACATATAAAAATAATCAATATTCTACAAACTAACTTAGGAGGAATTAAAATGAGAAACAAAATTAAATTATTTGTAAGTCTGATGATTGTATTTACTGTAATTATATCAGGTTCTTTTATAGAAGAAATATCAGCTTCCGAAAAAATTGTCATTGGTAATCTTCAGGATATGTCAGGTCCAACGTCTGTCTGGAGTAGTGCAGTAACTAAAGGGGCAGAATTAGCAGTAGAAATAATTAATCGAGAAGGTGGAGTATTAGGAAAAGAAATTGAGTTAATTACGTATGATACCGAGTTAAATGTTCAAGAAGCAATTTCAGGATATTATCGTCTGGTAGACAGGGATGGAGCTGTTGCAGTAGTTGGTGCTCCAATTAGTGCTGATGGTGTAGCTTTATCTCCAATAGCAGAGGATGAAAGAGTTCCAATGTTTGGTAGCTGGATGGATGAAAGAGCGACTACTAAAGAAGATGGAAGTCCATATAAATATTCATTTTTAATTCAACCTAGTTCAACCCAACAGGCGCAATTTATGGCTTCTTATGCAATGAATGAATTAAATATGAATAATTTTGGAGTTCTGTATAATGAAGCAAACCCTTATTCAGTTTCTCTTGCAGAACCTTTTGAAAAATATGTTGAAGAATTAGGAGGAGAAATTGTTTATAGTGATACTTTTGGCAGTGATGATAGGGATTTTAGAACTCAAATAACAAGAATACTCAATAATAATCCTGATGCTATCTATATACCAAATTATATTGAAGAAATTACTTTAATTGTTGAGCAGACAAGAGCAATGGGTATTGATGTACCATTTCTAGCAGGACTGGATGCTGCCCCTCCATTTGCAGAATTAGCAGGAGACCATGCAAATAATGTATATTATGTTGATAATGTAGATTTAAATGATGAAGAATTAAAAGAAATTGCCGAAGAATATGTTAGTAAATTTGGTGAAGAGCCAGTTAATAAATCATATTTAGGATATGATAGTATTTTAGCTACAGTAGAAGCAATAAAAATAGCAGGTTCTACAAATCCTCAGGATATTGCGGAAGCAGGTGCAAAAATAGAAAACCTAGAGGTAACTACTGGTAATTTAAGTATTTCACCGGAAAACCATCGCCCTTATGGACTATCCATGCCAATATTTGAAATAGTAGATGGGGAATATAAATTATTGAACTATTATATTCCTGAAAAGTTGAAATAATACTAAAAATCTGTAGTTTTATTAAACAGAAAAAATAATACTTTGCCCTCTTAATTAAGAGGGCAAAGTAATGTTCTTAATCTGGGAAGGAGTATATCTATAAAATGTTTATTGCTGAATTATTATTTTATGGATTGTCTTTAGGTGCTGTGTATTCATTAATTGCAGTAGGGTTTGCTTTAATATTTAATATCTTAAAATTTTCTAATTTTGCCCATGGTGGCTTTATAACAGTAACTGCATATGTGGGCTATATCGCTGCTTCGATATGGCAATTGCCTTTTTGGGCTGCTCTTTTAGTAGCTATTTTTTTTGGAGGGATAATCGGAGTAATATCAGAATTTATAGCATTTAGAAGAATTAGAAATACGAAAGGACCAATTATTTACTATTTTGTTTCTTCAATAACTCTTGGAATATTGCTTGAAAGTTTAATTAGAATTTTCTTTGGGACAACTTATTATAGATATCCATATGATTTTGGAGGATATTTAATGAATGTATTCGGTAATATGATGTGGATATCTTATTTAGATGTATATATGCTTTTAGTTTCTCTTATTACTCTTGCGATTTTATTGTTTATTTTATATAAAACCAAAATAGGATTGGCAATTAGATCTTTAGCAAGTGATGTTGATACTGCTAAATTAATGGGAGTAGATGTTACTAGAATTATCCAGATTGTTTTCTTTGTTGCTGGAGTTTTAGCGGCAGTTAGCGGGGTATTTTTAGCTATTAGTTATAATTTATATCCTGCCTTAGGCCAAATAGTAGTGAAGGGATTTATAGCTTCAGTGATTGGTGGATTAGGAAGTTTAGGTGGAGCAGTTATAGGAGCTTTATTACTTGGGTTTGTAGAGATATTTTTATTGCAAACAATAGGTTCAGGTTTTTCTCCAATAGTAATTTTTATAATAATGTTAGTATTTTTGCTATTTCGTCCCAGGGGAATTGCTGGTGTTTATGTTGATACTAAAGCATAATTAGATGGAGGAATAATATATGATAGACTTTTTGCTTTCAAGATATTTTGTTTCTATTATTACTTTTACGAGTGTAACAGTAATTGCAGTTATCGGGATATATATTTTAACGGGGTTAACTGGTTTATTTTCTTTAGGTCATGGTGCTTTTATGGCAATTGGGGCCTATGTAGCAGGTGTTTTAATGGTTAATACCAACATTCCATTTTTTTTGGCAGTGATTATAGCTTTACTTGTAAGTTTAATTGCTGGTGCGGTTATTGCATTGCCCTGTATTAAATTAAGACGTGATTATATTGCTCTTGTTACTTTTGGTTTTGGTGAGGCCATAACTGCGTTTTTAAGGCAAACAGCTACTATAACCGGGGGAGCTTCAGGATTGTCAGGCATTCCAGCTAAAACCACTCCTGTCCTGGCTATATTATCTGTTATTGTTATAATAATTATTGCTCGTAAATTTAAGTTTTCCAGACTTGGGCGACAGTGTTTGGCTATAAGAAATGATGAGTTAGCAGCGAAATCAATGGGAATTAATGTTGCAAAAGTTAAATTTAAAGCTTTCATGTTTTCTAGTGCTGTGGTTGCATATGCAGGGATACTATATGCATTCTATACAAGATATGTGGATCCCGGTATGTTTGGCTGGACACTATCAGCTGAATGGCTAATTATGGTTTTTGTTGGTGGAGTGAATAGCCTAACAGGGGCTGTTCTGGCATCGGTATTTCTTTCTGGCATACCTGAAGCATTGAGATTTGCAGCAGCCTGGCGAGTTGTCCTTTATAGTTTATTAATACTAATGATATTAAATTTCCGTCCTAAGGGAATTTTTGGAGACAAAGAGTTTTCCTTTAAGCATTTTGGCATGATTAAAAAATATTTTAAGGGAGATGAGGGTAATGTCAACTAATGAAGTTTTAAAAGCAGTTAAAATATCAAAAAATTTTGGTGGCATTCAAGCAGTTGACAATTTTTCTATTTCCCTCAAAAAAGGAGAAATTACTGGTATAATAGGTCCTAACGGTGCCGGGAAAACCACCATATTTAATTTAATTTCAGGTATTTGCCAAATTGATGAAGGGAAAATATTTTTAGAAGATAAAGAGATTACTAATATGAAGCAACATAAAATAGCTAGAGCTGGTATAGCTAGAACTTTTCAAAATATTAGAGTATTTGAATCACTAAATGTCATAGAAAATATATTTACAGCTTTAGATCCAGTTTATGATTATAATTTTGCTGATAGCATTTCTATCAAAAAAAGGAGAAATATAGAAAACGAAAAGCATAATATTGCTGAAAAGTTGTTAAAAATAGTTGGCTTATGGAAATATAAAGAGAAAAAGCCCAAAAATTTAGCTTATGGTTTACAAAGAAAATTAGAAATTGCTAGAGCCCTAGCGTTAAATCCTAAAGTTTTGCTTTTAGATGAACCGGCTGCTGGATTAAATCCTAAAGAAGTCAGTGGTTTAATAGATTTGATAAAGAATTTAAGGGAGAATTATTCTTTCAGTATAATGATAATAGAGCATAGAATGGAAGTTATATTGAATTTATGTAAAACTATTTGTGTGCAAAATTTTGGGGAAACTTTAGCAATAGGATGCCCTGATGAGATTGTAAATAATGAAAAAGTAATAGAAGCTTATTTAGGGGAGGCAGAATAAAATGCTCGAAATATATAATCTTTATACTTCTTATGGACCAGTTCAAGCCCTAAAAGATGTATCAATTGAGGCAAATAAAGATAAAATTGTCTGTATAATAGGTTCTAATGGAGCAGGCAAAACCACTCTTTTAAATTGCATATCTGCTTTAGTCAAGTCAGATTCAGGAAAAATCTTATTAGAAGGAAAGGAGCTTAGCAAAAAAGCTCATTCAGTTGTCAAGGAAGGCATTGTGCAAATACCTGAAGGCAGGAGAGTATTTTCAGACTTAAAAGTAAAAGAAAATTTGCATATTGGAGGATTTTTATTAAATAATAAAAGTCAGCTTAAAGAAAATTTCAACTTAGTTTATGATCTGTTTCCTAGATTAGAAGAACGAAAAAACCAATATGCGGGTACTTTAAGTGGGGGAGAACAACAGATGCTTGCTATAGCAAGAGGATTGATGTCAAACCCTAAATTAATGTTACTTGACGAGCCTTCTCTTGGTTTAGCCCCTCAATTGGTTAATACAGTCTTTAATTTCATCCTGGAAATAAAAAAAAGAGGAATAACGATTTTGCTGGTTGAACAAAATGCTAAAAAAGCTTTAGAATTATGTGATTATGCTTATGTTTTAGAAAACGGGAAAATAGTTCTTTCAGGAAAAGGAGATGAATTAATAAAGGATGAAGAAGTAAAAAAAGCCTATCTTGGTTAGCAATTTGAACATAATATATAAATCATGCTTTGGTAAAGTACAAATCATTAAATAAACATAAAAACTTAGGTTTAGGTAGGAGATAGATAGTTTTAGCAGAAATCATAACTTATGAAACTTATAATGATTTTAATTTATCAATTATTACCAGTGCGGAGGGAGGGGTTCTTCTCTTTGTAGAGAATCCCAAATTCTTCGGAATATATAAACTTTATTACCCTTGAAATAGGGTAAAATACCATGCAAATATATTTAACAAAGAAAGGAAAGAAGATGATGAAAAAAAACAGGTTTATTTATAAAACACTTGAGGAATTAAAGAGTGATATTGAGAAGTGGAATCTTGACTGCCCGATTGATGAGGAGCCCGGGATATTGCAGGAAGAAATAAA
>Ga0079223_10002361_pt1 | contig 11676 bp, 12 predicted proteins | sample Stecom2011_FD_75072 | JGI IMG/M metagenome (GOLD analysis project Ga0079223, IMG submission 75072) | Agricultural soil microbial communities from Utah to study Nitrogen management - Steer compost 2011 | ecosystem: Environmental > Terrestrial > Soil > Agricultural land | place: USA: Utah...
AATGATTTTTATTGGGATTTCAAATTTGGGTGATTCTAATCTTGAAACTCACACAGGACTCTCCTTTTTTATTTTCTTCTATTCATTGCTGCTATGGAATTCACCAAATAAGATGAAGCAATTGGTATCACAATAAAAGCTATTATTTTAATGTCCAATAAGGGCCAAACTATTTTTAAGACTATGGAATTAAGAAAGTTCACCTTCTAAATTTGAACAGAAGTAAAAATTCAACGAACCTTTTTGTCTTTTATTTTGTTTCGATAGAAGTGTTTAAAAAAAGACAAAAAAGATATGAAAAGAAGAAACTTTATTTCCGCAGTTGGAACTGCAGCATTGGCAGCCCCCGTTTTTACTCCCTTTAACTCTCTTGCTTTTAGCAATAAAAATTTTAAAGGCCATAACTTTCCGGATTTGCCCTATGATTTTAATGCGCTAGAACCATACATCGATGCCCAAACGATGGAATTACACTATACTAAACACCATCAGGGATATTTCAACAATTTTATGGCTGCTGCAAAGGATACTAAATTAGCAGATACTCCACTGGAAAAAATCTTTGAATCAGTAAGTAAAGAATCTGCCACAGTGAGAAACAATGGAGGGGGATTATATAACCACACGCTTTTTTGGGAAAGTATGACACCTTCTCAACAAGATGTACCATCAGATCTGCGTAAGGCTATAGAAAATGATTTTGGTTCTTTTGATTCATTTAAACAGAAATTTGCTGATGCATCAAAAACCCGCTTTGGCAGTGGTTGGGGATGGCTGGCTTTGAAAAATAATGGTAAACTTTTTGTCACTTCAACACCTAACCAGGATAATCCTCTAATGGATGTTGCAGAAGAACAAGGATTGCCAATTCTTGGCCTTGATGTATGGGAACATGCATATTACCTGAAATATCAGAACAGACGAGCTGAGTATGTTGATAATTTTTGGAAAATAGTAAATTGGAAAGCTGTTAACGATAGATTAAAAAAAGCAAAAGCACATAAATAAATTGGAACATCCAATTGGGCTCATTACTTTTGATCATTTATTAAAAGTATGAGTTTACGTATTGTATTTATTGGTGCGGGCAATCTTGCAACGCATTTGTCTATAGAATTAAAACGCAATGGTTTTAATGTTGTGCAGGTCTATAGCCGTACCTCAACTTCTGCTTATCAGCTGGCTCAGAAACTCGAAGCGGATTATACTACCCGAATCGATGATTTAGTGACGGATGCCGATATATATTTTATTGCTTTAAAAGATTCTGTTGTTGATGAAGTGCTATATCAGACACATTTTCGATCCGGATTAGTTGTGCATTGCTCAGGAAGCTTGCCATTGGATGTGCTTTTACCCTATTCTAATAATATAGGTGTATTGTATCCTTTACAAACTTTCTCTAAAAGCCGGGAAGTAGATTTTCAGAATATACCAGTTTTTATAGAAGGAAATACACCTGATTCCGAAGAACTTTTATTGTATATTGCTAATAAATTGTCTGTCAGGGTTGCTGTATTAAACTCAGAAAAAAGGCTTTACCTGCATATAGCTGCTGTTTTTTCCTGTAACTTCGTGAATCATTTTTATACCATTGCTTCTGAGGTTTTACAATCGCAAGACATACCTTTTGATGTAGTACATCCTTTGATTGCAGAAACCGCATCAAAAGCATTGAGTATTGAACCCAGGTCTGCTCAAACAGGCCCTGCTATAAGATATGATCGCAATGTTATCGACAAACACCTCAATGCCCTGACCTCTTTTCCTGAATTTCGCAAACTGTATAAAGAGGTTTCACTGAGTATCCATAATTTACATCAAAATATTTCCTGATAATGTTTATAAAAGAAAATTTAAAAAAGATAAAGGCTTTTGTTTTTGATGTTGATGGAGTTTTATCCAAAGATGTTTCCCCATTGAATGAACAAGGGGATCCTGTGCGAACTTCCAGCATTAAAGATGGTTTTGCAATTAAAAATGCAATTGATTTTGGATTCCCTGTTGCAATAATCAGTGGTGGTTTTTTGGAACGTGTGAAATTGAGGTATGAGCGTTTGGGAGTAAAGTATTTTTATGGCAGTGTGGCCGATAAAACAGTAGCATTATCCGATTTTCTCTTACAAACGGGAATATCATTAGAACATGTACTATATATGGGTGACGATCTGGTTGATTATAATGTTATGCTACAGGTTGGTTTTGCTACATGCCCTAATGATGCTGTTCCAGAAATAAAAGCTATATCGGGATATATCTCTTCTAAGATTGGTGGAGAGGGATGTGTCCGCGATATTATAGAACAAACGCTTCGGTCACAAAATAAATGGTTCACAAAAGACATGCTCACTAAAAAAGCTTTTTAATGAACTGGTTCCCTGATTATAATTATATACTTGCATCAAAATCTCCCCGTCGACAGCAACTTCTACAATTGCTTGGAATCAATTTTAGTGTAAGACTTAAAGATGTCGACGAAGTATTTCCCAAGGGTCTGGCTCCTTTTGATATACCGGTATATCTTGCAGAACTTAAAGCAAAAGCATTTATTCCGGAACTAAAGCAGAATGATTTACTTATTACTGCAGATACCATCGTGGTGCTTGAGGGGAATGTTATAGGTAAACCTGCTGATATTGAAGATGCCCGTCGTTTGCTTCGGCTCCTTAGTGGGAAAGAGCATCAGGTAATTTCAGGTGTCTGTCTATCAACTACAATCAAGAAGAAATCATTTTATGTAACTACAAACGTACAATTTAAGGAACTAAGTGAACAAGAAATTTCACATTATATACATACTTCACACACTTTGGATAAAGCCGGTGCTTATGGAATTCAGGATTGGATAGGCTATATTGGTATTTCTCACATCGAAGGTTCTTTTTATAATGTTATGGGACTGCCCGTACAACGGCTTTATGAAGAAATTCTTCAATTTTGAAATTAACAATACAGTAATTGCATGAATTAAAAGCTGCTCAAAATTTACTTGCTGTTTTTATTGGGTATATGTGACGCATACCAAAATCCTATTGCAATAAATACATAAAAGATAAGGTACAGGATAGAAAAGAAATTTAATGTTTTTATTGTGAATTTTTCCGAGTAGCTTAAGATGATGTTGAATAAGATGTAAAAGAAAAAGTTTCCTGAATAATATATTAACACGGCAGAATTTATCCAGGCCAATGAAGATTTTGAAAGTGTTTTAATTTTTGCCTCAATCATTATCCTTGTAAATAGCATAATGGCAAATGTTACCAGCAGTAATGCACTTATAGCCCCCGTAATGCTTGGATATGAATAATAGCTTTGAAAAAAAGAAACATTAATGATACTAAATATTGTGTATACTAATATTATACCTATGATTAATTTCTCCTTTACAAAACCTTTAAGTTCGTGAAGATAAAACAATGCCATAAATATAAAAGAGATAGTTATATAAGCATGTCCCAACGGCATATTATTTTTTACATCCAATATCTTTTTAATAAATCGGCTGGTAAGCTCTGTCAAAACTCCCGAACAAACAAAAGCATAAAGAAACTTATGACTCGTTTGTAACCTTTTATAATAGCGTGTACCTACAATAAAAGGTATAAAGATTGAATACCAAAGAATTTTCCCGATCAGCATTATTTTGAATTATAAATACTCGATTCATCGCAGACCGGAGGACAGGGATCACTAAAGTCAAAAACCAATTCCTGTTCATCAGAATTACGGTCTTCCTTGACATCAGGATAAATCATTGCATTCATTGATTTTGATATTCCAAAGCTGATTTGTGCTTCATTACGGTTTTGAATATTAAATATCTCGTGTAGTTCAAACTTGCTTAGTAGAAACGCTTTAGGATAAATGAATTTCCGAAAACGAGCCCATTCATTTTGTGGATTCAACTCACCTTTCCGCCATTGCTGGTACCTACTGATATTATCCAATACCTCCGTTGTTTTTGATGAGAAATTTTTGTTTTCACGATCAAGTTTCACCACAGGATTCTCATAATCACGAAAAACATCACCACTACCAAACATAAATGAAGAAACTGCATAAGCACATAATACGTGCTTATTGTATTTCTTTTCCGTTTCGAGGCCAAGATAAACCCTTATTCTGTTTTCACTTTCTCCCGATAAGTTTTTATAGGTGTCTTTTTGTAAAATGATTGGAGGAACTAATATATCAAAAGTATATTTTTTTTCATCTATTATGTTTAATGCCCAATTTTCAGCTTGGTGGGGAGGGATCTGGTCTCGTTTTAGATTAGTATTCATTTTTCTTTAGATTAAAAGGAATATTAAAAGTAGTATTTTTGATTAAATATAATACCGGAAAAAATTAATATTTTTTTTTGTATAAAAAATTGAAATAGCTTTTTTTAGCAAATAGAATATGAAAAGTCTTCTATAAAGCTGACTTTGAAATATTTTGTTCAGGGAATTTAAAACTGGATAAATTAATTATGGATTATGAGTGATTTTATTTCTCACTTATTCTCATTAATTTTGCATCTTCTAACGAATGAGTTATGGGAAGAATATTGGCTATAGATTATGGTAAAAAGAGGGTAGGGTTGGCTGTTAGTGATCCCAGTCAAATTATAGCCAATAATCTTACAACCGTAGCAACAAATAACATTTGGGAATTTTTACATCAGTATTTTGAATCAGAAAAGGTTGATACTGTTATAATAGGTTATCCCTTACAAATGAACAACACGGCCTCAGAAGCTGTTTTTTTTATTAATCCTTTTATTAAAAAATTTAAGGCAAAATATCCAGGAATAAAACTTGAACAAGTTGATGAAAGGTTTACTTCCAGATTAGCACAGCGGACAATGATTGATGGAGGGCTAAAAAAAATGGCCAGGAGGAATAAGGAATTAGTAGACTCAATTAGTGCAACAATTATTCTGCAAAGTTATATGGAACAATTGCGTTATAAAAGATAATTGAATAAAAATTGAAAAATGATATATCCGGTAACTGTATATGGTGATCAGGTTTTGAGAAAAAAAGCTCTCCCTGTTGATGAAGATTTTGAAGGATTAAATGATATAATTCAGAACTTATGGGAAACCATGTATCATTCTGATGGAGTTGGATTAGCTGCACCTCAAGTGGGATTATCAATCCGTATTTTTGTTGTGGATGCAAGCTCCGGTGCTGATGAAGAACCGGAATTAAAAGATTTTAAAAAGGTTTTTATTAATCCTGAATTAATTTCTGTGACTGGTACGGAATGGATTATGAATGAAGGTTGTCTGAGCCTCCCCGATATCAGAGAGGATGTGAAACGTCCCGATGAAATCAGAATTAAATATTATGATGAAAATTTTGAATTGCATGAGGAAGTATTTAATGGTTATGCAGGCAGAATAATTCAACACGAATATGATCATCTTGAAGGAAAATTGTTTATTGACTACCTGTCTCCTCTCCGTAAACGACTATTGAAAGGGAAACTTAAGAATATTGCTACCGGTAAGGTTCAGCCTCATTACAAAATTAAAATTCCGGTTTAAATCTATGTAACCTTTTTTCTTTGATTCCGTTCTTCAACTATAAATCTGAACTTAAGGAACGGATTCAAATTGATCAAATTAATCCATAGAATACCCTTGCTTCGCATTCTTGGTGCTTTGTTGCTTGGAATCATTATGGGCACATTTGTCTGTCTAAATACCATTCTGATTCTTAGTGGTTTAGTTTGCCTGATGATTTGCCTGCTTTGGTTAAACTGGCATTATCGTTTTAAATATTTATTTGTTTTCGGTTTTGCCCTTCAATTTGGATTTTTTTTAACAGGATTCCTTTTATTTCAACTTCATAATAAACAGCCGGAATTTTTTAGTAAAGGAAAGTCCGTTGCTATGGTTATGGAGATATTACAGGATAAGCCAAATTCTTATCAATCAGTTGTGAGAATTTATGCTGTTGTTAAGAATGACTCAATATTTCCGGTTAATGAGAAGGTATTGATGTGGTTTGAAAAAGATACCACATCAGAAAAACTCAGGCCTGGCACTACCATTTTATTTGAAAAGGTTCCTGAAGTTATAACGAATAAAGGTAATCCATTTGAGTTTAACTATCAGAAATATATGCAACGGAAAAAGATATACCGGCAGGTATACCTGGCATCTGAATATTGGAAGCCTTTCTCCATAAAAATTAATATTCCCATTAGAGTAAAAGCTGAACAGATTAGATTACAACTCCTCAATGTTTTTAATAACCGGCAATGGGAAAAAGATGTTAAGGAGGTAATATCAGCTTTGGTATTAGGTTATAAACAAGGTTTGGATAAAGATGTAAAACATGCTTTTACGGCTGCAGGTGCTATTCATTTACTCGCAGTTTCTGGTCTTCATGTCGGAATTATATATGTCTTATTGACCTTCCTGTTGCAATTCTTAAAATCTAATCCAAAATATAAAATTTTCTTTGTTTTAATTGTAATATCCTTGTTGTGGTTCTTCGCTTTAATAACCGGTATGTCACCTTCTGTAAAAAGAGCCGCTACAATGTTTAGTTTTGTTGTTGTCGGACAAAATCTACATAAACAGGTGAATATTTATAATTCACTTGCTGCCTCCGCGTTTATTCTTTTGCTTTTTAATCCCAACAATCTTTTTGATGCAGGTTTTCAACTTTCCTATTGCGCTGTATTTGGCATCGTATTTTTGCAACCGAAATTAGAGTTGTTATATCGGCCTAAATATAAAATTACAAGCTATTTATGGAGTTTATTTACGGTCTCTGTGGCTGCTCAATTATCAACATTTCCAATTTCTGCATTTTACTTTAATCAATTCCCGGTTTACTTCTGGGTTTCAAACTTAGTTGCTGTTCCGGCAGTTACATTAATCATACCCCTGAGTCTCACTTTTCTTGCTTTTTCATGGATACCACATGTTACAAATTTTATTTCTGTCGCAATTGCTGCATGTACTGGTTTAATGATTGATTTTCTTAAGTGGATTGAAAATCTTCCATTTTCTGTGATCGATGTTTATTTTTCACCCATTGAAATGCTGCTTATGTCCACCTTTATACTTGCTGTATTTTATTATTCAGAAACAAGTAGATTAAAAAAAATCAGTAATACTTTGTATATCGCATTAATATACATTTTTATTTCTTTGATGGTTAATATCAATAGTATATTCCGGAAGGAGGTAATCATCTACAATAGCCAAAACGATTATATTGTTCACGTCATTGCCGGAAAGAAAAATTACATCATTTCAAAAGATACATTAGTCGCTAACGACATTAATATTCTTAGAAACACTGTTAGAGGAATGCGATTAGCACAACCAGTATTTTTTACCTATAGGGATAGCTTTAATGACTCGATTATATGTTTGAAAAATCAAAAAATTCGCATTAATAAATTATTGCTGCAGTTACCTACAGAAAGCAATGTTGAACAAAAATATTTACCTGAAAATGGCATTGTAGTCAAGAATTTGAACCCTCAGGTGGATATTAATAATAACGCCTCCGAAGTTATAATTGTCTCTCGTTACCCGTCTGGAAATCAACTACACGCAACCCTTTATAACCTCACTAAAAACGGTGCCTTTCATATAAATTGGTAATGATTTGTATGTTAATCTTTAAAAGGGGGTTGATTTTTGTCGATTTACGGGATAGGATGCTGTTTATTTATCAGGTTATACCTTACTTTGTAAAGTATAAAATAAAATGATCGTAGAAAATGAAAGTAGTTATTGCAGGCGCAGGAGAAGTAGGTACACACCTGGCCCGCATGTTGAGCAGCGAGGATCATGATATCGTCCTTTTGGATGATTCACAGGAGAAGTTGAATAAAATTAATGCTGATGTTGATTTAATGACAGTAGCAGGCTCAGCGCATTCTTTTCAGGATCTTAAACAGACAGGTCTGGCTAAAGCAGATTTGTTTATAGCAGTTACTCCTTTTGAAGAAAGAAATGTATTAGCTTGTTCGATGGCTTCTTATCTTGGAGTAGGGCGAACAATAGCAAGAATAAATAATTCAGAATATCTGATACCTCGCTATCGTGCCAAGCTTAACGATTTGGGAATAAATGAACTTATTTTTCCGGAGAGTCTTGTAGCTAAAGAAGTGGTGGCTTCAATAAAACAAACAGGAACACGTCAGCTAATAGAATTCTCAAATGGAAAACTTCTTTTAATGGGGATTAAAGTTCGTGAAGATGCTCCTATTTTAAATATTCCACTTGAAAAACTTAACCTCGAAAGTGAGCAAATTTTGATAGCGGCCATAAATCGTGACAACCAGACCATTATTCCAAACGGACACGAAAAGCTGCTTAATGGTGATGTTGTTTTTTTTATTACCAGTCGCATGGAGCAGCAACGGGTTTTTGAATTAACTGCAAAAAAACCATTTGAGGTTAAAAACATAATGTTTTTGGGTGGAAGCCGCATCGCACAAAAATCTATAGAAAAGCTTGGGGATCAATATCGCATTAAAGTAATCGAAGAAAACATTGAAAAATGTGAACTGATAGCCGGTAAGTACAGTAATGTGCTTGTAATAAATGGCGATTGCAGAAACCTTCAGTTATTTAAAGACGAGGGGTTGGATAAAATGGATGCCGTAGTCGCAACAACCGGAAGTTCCGAAACTAATATTTTGGGATGTCATTTGGCTAAAAATCTGGGGGTTCGTCGTACAATTGCTGAGGTGGAAAATCTTGCTTTTAAAGGTCTTGCAGAAAATATAAATATTGGCAGCATTGTGAACAAAAAACTAATTGCAGCAAGTTATATCTACAGATTTACCCTCAATGCCGCAATTTCAAAAGTTAAATGTCTAACCGCTTCCGATGCTGAAGTTTTTGAATTTATAGCAAAGGAGAACGCTAAAATTACTCAAAAACCTGTTAAGGACCTGGGATTTCCTAATGAGACCCTTATAGGAGGTGTTATCCGTGGTGAAGAAGGTTTTATTGCAAACGGAAATACTCATATAAAAGCAGGTGATAAAGTGGTAGTTTTTACCCTCCCTTCGGGAATCAGGAAATTGGAAAAATACTTTAAATAGTAATTCTGTAAATAGTTGAGATGAATATCAGAATTATACTAAAGGCATTAGGGTTTTTATTGATTGTTGAGGGTCTTGCTATGTTGTTAGCACTTCTTATTTCTCTTCTCTATAAAGAATATGATTCAAGTGCATTTATAATTTCTTCTTCAGTTTGCAGTACGATTGGTGGCATCACAGTTTATTTCACACGAAATGCCCGTCCGGATATAACTCGTCATGAAGGATATATTATTGTTTCCTTAGTATGGGTAGTGTTTTCTTTGTTCGGTTCTCTTCCCTATATGCTGTCAGGTGCTATTCCCGGTTTTACCAATGCATTTTTTGAAACTATGTCAGGATTTTCAACTACAGGTGCTACTATCCTTGCTGATATAGAATCATTACCACATGGAATATTGTTCTGGCGAAGCATTAGTCAATGGCTTGGAGGAATGGGGATTATAGTTTTATCAATTGCTATTCTTCCCGTATTTGGAATTGGTGGCATGCAGTTGTATATGGCCGAAGTACCAGGACCTACACCCGACCGTATAAGTCCGCGAATCAGACAATCAGCTAAAACATTGTGGGGAATATATTTGGCTTTTACCCTTGCAGAAGCTCTTCTTTTATGGATTTCCGGAATGGAGATATTTGATGCCGTTTGTCATTCCTTTACAACTATGGCTTCCGGAGGATTTTCGACCAAACAGGCTAGTATAGCTTATTGGGATTCTTCACTGATCCAATATATCATCATCTTTTTTATGATTTTTGCTGGAACCAATTTTTCAATCATTTATCTCATGATAAAAGGAAGGTTTAAAAAGGTTGTAATTGATGAAGAATTCAAGTCATATTTGTTATTCATCATCGTTTTTGCAAGTTTAATTTTTGGAGGTCTGGTTTTATATTCTCATTTGAAAGTTGAAACAGCATTTCGAGATGCTTTATTTCAGGTTGTTAGTGTCATCACAACAACAGGTTTTGGAACAGCTGATTATTTAAACTGGCCCCCTGTATTATACTTGCTTCTCTTCGCATTATTCTTTTTTGGTGGTTCTGCAGGATCTACCGGCGGAGGTATTAAAATTATGCGAATCGTATTGCTTTTAAAGAATAGTTATTATGAACTGAAACGGATGGTTCATCCTCATGCCGTAATACCCGTTGTTTTCAATAAAAAAACACTTGATTCCAAAATAATTAATAATGTTCTGGCATTTTTTATTCTCTATTTCGTAATTTTTGGGATGGGGACAATTATATATTCTTTTGTAGAGCCTGATGTTGAATCTGCCATGGGCGCAGTTGCATCCAGTTTGGGAAATGTAGGCCCGGGATTAGGTAATGTTGGACCATCTGAGACTTATCTGCATGTGCATCCTTTCGGTAAATGGTTCCTCTCATTTTTAATGCTACTCGGACGACTTGAATTTTTTACGGTTCTGGTACTCTTTTCTCCTTCCTTTTGGAGGGAGTAATAGGAAATAGCAGGTTAGAAATTGAGAATGCCTTTCCCTTCCCTTATCATTTCAAGCTGTTCTCCTGTGCAATCTACTACAGTGGAAGGAATAAGTTCTCCCGGGCCTCCATCTATTACAATTTCTGCTATGTCCTGATATTTTTCATAAATAAGTTCAGGATCGGTGGTATATTCCACAATTTCATCTTCATCACGAATTGAGGTGGAAAGTATTGGGTTACCTAGTGCTGATACAATTTCCCGAATTATATTATTGTCAGGAACTCTTATGCCTACAGTTTTCTTTTTGCCTTTGAAATAACGGGGTACATTATTATTGGCATCCAGTATGAAGGTAAATGGGCCGGGTAAGTTTTTTTTCATTAATTTAAATACTGAACTGGATATAGGTTTTGTATAATCTGATAAATGACTCAGATCGCTGCAGATAAAAGAAAAATTGGATTTCTCAATTTTTATCCCTTTTAACTGAGCTACTTTCTCTACTGCTTTCTGATTTGTGATATCACATCCTATACCATATACAGTGTCTGTAGGATATATAATTAACCCACCACTCTGCAGCACTTCAACTACTTTTCGGATATCACGGGAGTTCGGATTTTCATTATAGATTTTAAGTAACATAAGCACTTTTATTAATTCAAATTTATAACAAATGTTTCATTATCCATTATTTCTAAACAACTTTACACCATGAAACTTGAATTACGACATACTGCTGATGGTTCTGCAACCTTTTATATTCCTGAAATGGATGAGCAGTATCATTCAATAAATGGCGCATTTACTGAATCTAAACATGTATTTATAGAAAAGGGTTTTAATTTTATTGAGTCTTCTAATTCTGTTATATTGGAAATTGGTTTTGGTACAGGACTTAATGCCTTGCTAACTGCACATTTTGCAGCTATCAGTAAAAGGAATGTTTTCTATATTACTGTCGACAATTATCCGTTAGCCAATAGTTGGGTAGAGCAATTGAACTATGAAGAAATGTTGCCGGAGAGGGAGCGGTTTCTCTTTAAAAGTATTCACGAATGCAGATGGGATGTACCGATGCAATTAACAGCTGCATTTCGGCTTCTGAAGATTAAGGCAGACATTACTAAGCACGACTGGAAACCGCCTTTAGGGTA
>Ga0079223_10002363_pt1 | contig 11670 bp, 23 predicted proteins | sample Stecom2011_FD_75072 | JGI IMG/M metagenome (GOLD analysis project Ga0079223, IMG submission 75072) | Agricultural soil microbial communities from Utah to study Nitrogen management - Steer compost 2011 | ecosystem: Environmental > Terrestrial > Soil > Agricultural land | place: USA: Utah...
CGACAACGTGGCGATGGAAGTGCAGCTGATTGCACCGATCGCCATGGACGAGGGGCTGCGCTTCGCCATCCGCGAAGGTGGCCGCACCGTGGGTGCCGGCGTCGTCGCCTCCATTATCGAGTAACATCAGGACCCGAGACTTGCGGCCCGGCGGCAGCCGCTGCCGGGCCTTTGGGTTCTCAAGCGAGCGCTGAACAATGGATCATCAAAATATTCGCATCCGCCTGAAGACGTTCGATCACCGGGTTTTGGACCAGTCCACCGGCGAGATCGTGAATACGGCGAAGCGAACGGGCGCCCAGGTCCGCGGGCCAATTCCGCTGCCCACGCGTATTGAGCGTTTCACTGTGCTGCGCTCGCCACATATCGACAAGAAGAGCCGTGAGCAGTTCGAGATGCGGACGCACAAGCGGCTGTTGGATATCGTCGACCCGACCCCGCAGACTGTCGACGCTCTTATGAAGCTCGACCTCGCCGCGGGCGTGGACGTCGAGATTAAGCTGAAGGGATGACCCCAATGCGCACGGGCATGATTGCGCAGAAACTCGGGATGACCCGGGTGTTCAAGGAGGACGGGAGCCACGTTCCGGTTACCGTGCTCAAGGTGGACGCCTGCCAGGTCGTCGCGGTGCGCACTGAGGAGAAGGACGGCTACACGGCTCTGCAAGTCGGAGCTGGTGCGGCAAAGCCGAACCGCGTTTCCAAGCCGGAACGGGAGCGCTTTGCCAAGGCACGCGTGGCGCCAAAGAAGAAGCTGGCTGAGTTTCGGGTTTCTCCCGATGCCACGCTGGAGGTCGGCTCTGAGCTGTCGGTCAACCATTTCGTCCCCGGCCAAAAGGTCGACGTGACGGCCAACTCGGTTGGTAAGGGCTTCGCCGGCGTCATCAAGCGTTGGGGTTTCGGCGGGCTGCATGCGTCGCATGGTGTATCCATCTCGCATCGCAGCCACGGTTCTACCGGTAACAGCCAGGATCCGGGCAAGGTCTTCAAGGGCAAGAAGATGGCCGGTCACATGGGCGATCGGCGCGTCACCACCCAGAACCTGGAAGTGGTCGCTGTCGACGAGCCGCGCGGCCTGATCCTGGTCAAGGGCGCTGTCCCGGGGTCCGAAGGCGGCTGGGTGCTGGTTCGTGACGCCGTAAAGGGCAAGCTGCCGGAAGGCGTTCCCTTCCCGGCGGGAATCAAGCAGGCAGTTGAAGAGGCTGCGCCAGCAGCTGAGGACTCGGCGGCTGCGACGGATGACTCCGCGGCGCCTGCAGCGCAGTCAGAGGGCGCGAGCCCGGTTGAGAACGAGAAGGAGCAGTGACCATGAAGGTCAAGGTCACCACGCTCGACAATGGAGATGCCGGCGAGATCGAGCTGGCCGAAGAGGTCTTCGGCGTAGCGGTTCGCCGTGATGTTCTGGCGCGCGTCGTCAATTGGCAGCTTGCCAAACGGCGTGCCGGCACTCACAAGGCGAAGTCGCGTGGCGAAGTCACCGGTACCACCAAGAAGGCCTTTCGCCAGAAGGGTACGGGTCGGGCCCGGCGCGGCAACATGAAGACCAACATTATGCGCGGCGGTGGTGCTGCTCATGGTCCGGTGCCACGCGATCACAGCCACGATCTCACCAAGAAGTTCCGCCAGTTGGGCCTGAAGACGGCGCTTTCCGCCAAGGCGGCGGACGGCAAGCTGATCGTGCTCGATGCGGCGAAGGTGGACAGCCATCGCACCCGTGAGCTTGCCAAGCGCCTTGAGGCTCTGGGTTGGCAGAATGCGCTGATCATTGATGGTCCGGAGCTGGATGAGATTTTCCTCCGGGCGGCGCGCAACCTGCCGACCATCGATGTGCTGCCGCAGCAGGGCGCGAATGTGTACGACATCCTCCGCCGCGATCAGCTCGTGCTGACCCGCGGAGCGGTTGAGGCGCTGGAGGCGCGACTGAAATGAGTAGGGCACGTCCTCGCAAGAAGATTGAAGTGCGCCTTTCGGAAGAGCGGAAGCTGGAGTTGATCCGGCGCCCGATCATCACCGAAAAGACGACCCTGATGGGCGAAGTCAATCGGGTCGCCTTCGAGGTGCCGATGAATGCCACGAAGCCGGAAATCAAGGCTGCGGTGGAAGGCGTCTTTTCGGTCGAGGTCAAGGCGGTCAACACCCTGATCGCCAAGGGCAAGACGAAGCGTTTCCGGGGCCGTCCCGGGCGCCGCGCAGATGTAAAGAAGGCGATGGTGACGCTAGCAGAGGGTCAGTCCATCGACGTGACCACGGGGATCTAAGCGATGGCGTTGAAGACCTATAATCCGGTAACTCCGGGCTCGCGAGGGCTGGTCCAGGTCGATCGCTCTGCCCTGTGGAAGGGCAAGCCGGTCAAGAAGCTGACCGAGGGCCTGACCAAGTCGGGTGGACGGAACAACTACGGCCGCATTACCGCTCGCCGGATCGGCGGCGGCCACAAGCGAACCTACCGCCTGGTGGATTTCAAGCGGCGGAAGTGGGGCGTTCCCGCGACCGTGGAGCGCCTGGAGTACGACCCGAACCGGACGGCGTTCATCGCGCTTGTGCGCTATGAGGATGGCGAGCAGGCTTATATCCTGGCGCCGCAGCGCCTTGGTGTCGGCGATCAGGTCATTGCCGGTGAGCGGGTTGACGTGAAGCCGGGCAATGCCATGCCGCTGAAGTCCGTTCCGGTCGGTACCATCGTGCACAACGTCGAGCTGAAGCCGCTGAAGGGCGGGCAGCTGGCGCGCGCCGCCGGTGCCTACGTGCAGCTGGTGGGCCGCGATCAGGGCTATGCCCTGCTGCGCCTGGCCTCCGGTGAAGTGCGCATGGTGCGGCAGGAGTGCATGGCCACCATCGGTGCCGTGTCGAACCCGGACCAGGTGAACGTGAAGCTTGGGAAGGCCGGGCGGAAGCGCTGGCTGGGCAAGCGGCCATCGGTTCGCGGCGTATCTATGAACCCGATCGACCACCCCCACGGTGGTGGTGAGGGGCGCACCTCTGGCGGACGCCATCCGGTTACCCCTTGGGGCAAGCCGACGAAGGGTCGCCGGACTCGTCAGAACAAGAAAACCGACGCGCTGATTGTGCGGCGTCGGAACGCGAAGAAGTAAGGAGCCGCGAAGATGGCGCGTTCTGTCTGGAAGGGCCCCTTCGTCGACGGCTATCTGCTGAAGAAGGCGGAAGCGGTACGGAGCTCGGGCCGCAACGAAATCATCAGGACCTGGTCGCGGCGCTCGACCATCATGCCGCAGTTCGTCGGCCTGACTTTCGGCGTCTACAACGGCCAGAAGTTCCTGCCGGTGCTGGTTACCGAGCACATGGTGGGCCACAAGTTCGGCGAGTTTTCACCGACCCGTACGTTCTACGGGCATGCGGCCGACAAGAAGGCGAGGCGGAGGTAAGCCATGGGTAAGCCAAAGAAAGAGCGGAGCCTCTCGGAGAATGAGGCGCTGGCCATGGCTCCAATGCTTCGCGTCAGCCCGCAGAAGCTGAATCTGGTCGCTACCATGATTCGCGGCAAGACCGTGGACAAGGCGCTGGCGGATCTGACCTTCTCCAAGCGCCGCATCGCGAATGACGTGAAGAAGGTGCTCGAGGCCGCGATCGCCAATGCTGAGAACAACCACCAGCTTGACGTGGACCGGCTTTATGTCGCCGAGGCCAGCGTGGGCAAGGCGCTGACGATGAAGCGTTTTCGTCCCCGGGCGCGCGGCCGCGTCGGCAAGATTATCAAGCCGTGGAGCCGGTTGCGCCTGGTCGTCCGCGAGCGCGAGGAGACCGTCTGATATGGGTCATAAAGTAAATCCGATTGGCCTGCGCCTCGGCATTAACCGTACCTGGGACTCGCGCTGGTTCGCGGGCAAGGACTACGGTGAGCTGCTGCACGACGACCTGAAGCTGCGCGAGTTTTTGACGAAGCGCCTGAAGCAGGCGGGCGTTTCGCGCGTGGTCATCGAGCGGCCGGCAAAACGCGCGCGGGTGACCATTCATACGGCACGGCCGGGCGTTGTAATTGGCAAGAAGGGCGCCGATATTGAGCGTCTGCGCCAGGACCTCTCGAAGATGACAGGTGGTGACGTGAGCCTGAACATCGTCGAGATCCGCAAGCCCGAAATCGATGCGCAGCTCGTTGCGGAAAACATTGCACAGCAGCTTGAGCGTCGGGTGGCTTTCCGCCGCGCGATGAAGCGCGCCGTGCAGAACGCCATGCGGCTGGGCGCACAGGGGATTCGTATCAACTGCGCGGGCCGTCTTGGTGGGGCGGAGATCGCTCGCACCGAGTGGTATCGGGAAGGCCGGGTGCCATTGCACACGCTGCGCGCGGACCTTGATTACGGAGAGGCCACCGCGCACACGACCTACGGCACCTGTGGCGTGAAGGTCTGGATCTTTAAGGGCGAAGTCATGGCCCATGATCCGATGGCACAGGACAAGCGGCTCGCTGAGTCGCAGCCCAGCAGCACCGCTCGGCAGTAAAAGACCGATTATCGGTCAAGCAGGTTAGGGAACGGGAACCATGTTGTCTCCGAAGCGGACCAAGTACCGCAAGCAGCATAAGGGCCGGATCAAGGGCACAGCCAAGGGAGGCACCGAGCTGAACTTCGGCGCCTACGGCCTGAAGGCGACCACACCAGGGCGCGTGTCCGCTCGGCAGATCGAAGCGGCGCGTCGTGCGATCACGCGCCATATGCGCCGCGTCGGCAAGCTGTGGATTCGTATCTTTCCGGACGTCCCCGTGTCCCAGAAACCGCAGGAAGTGCGGATGGGTTCCGGTAAGGGGTCGCCCGAGTGGTGGGCAGCCAGGGTAAAGCCCGGCCGCATCATGTTCGAGCTGGATGGCGTTAGCCGTGAAATGGCTCAGGAAGCCTTCACGCTGGCGGCTGCCAAGCTTCCGGTTCAGACGCGTTTCGTAACGCGCCTCGGCGAGGAGAACTGACCCCATGAAGGCAGTCGATCTTCGGGCCAAGACGCCCGACCAGTTGAAAGAAGAGCTGCTGAAGCTGCGCCGGGAGTCGTTCAACCTGCGCTTCCAGAAGGCCAGCGGTCAGCTCGAGAATACGGCGCGGGTGCGCCAGGTGCGTCGCGACATTGCGCGCATCAAGACTTTGCTACGCGCGCAGAGCGCGCAGATCGCTCAGTAGGAGTAAGGTTTCATGCCGCGTCGCGTGCTGCAGGGAGTCGTCGTGTCGAACAAGGCCGACAAGACGGCCACCGTTCTTGTGGAGCGGCGGGTGATGCACCCGCTGTACAAGAAGTTTATTCGCCGTTCGAAGAAGTACCATGTCCACGACGAGCAGAACCGCTGCCGCGAGGGTGACGTGGTTCGGATCGTCGAGTGCAGCCCCATTTCCAAGAGCAAGCGTTGGACGCTTGCCGAGGACAATGGCGCGGCCGGCTCGTCTCAGGACTAAGGAACGCGCGCCATGATCCAGATGCAGACAAATCTCGATGTGGCCGACAACTCCGGCGCGCGGCGTGTCCAGTGCATTAAGGTACTGGGCGGGACCCACCGGCGCACCGCTGGAATCGGCGATATCATTGTAGTTTCCGTCAAGGAAGCTGTCCCGAGGGGACGCGTTAAGAAGGGCGACGTGCTTCGTGCGGTTATCGTGCGGACGGCGAAGGACATTCGTCGTAACGATGGCACGGTGATCCGCTTTGACCGTAACGCGGCAGTGCTCATCAACAAGCAGGGTGAGCCGATCGGTACCCGTATCTTCGGGCCGGTGACCCGCGAACTGCGCGCCAGGAAGTTCATGAAGATCATCTCTCTGGCGCCCGAGGTGTTGTGATGGCGAAGAGCATGAAGATCCGTAAGGGCGACCGGGTGGTCGTCCTGACTGGGAAGGACAAGGGGCGTACCGGCGAAGTGCTGCGGTCCCTTCCGAAGGAAGAGCGCGTCGTGGTTCAAGGCGTCAACATGGTGACGAAGCATATTCGTCCGAGCGCCAGCAGCCAGGGCGGAATTGACCGCATCGAGGCGCCGATCCACGTGTCGAACGTCGCTATTGCGGACCCGCGCGACGGGGCGCCGACGCGCGTTGGATACAAGATGGACGGTGATCGCAAGGTGCGCTTTGCACGCCGTTCCGGCGAAGTGATCGATAGATAATGGGCGAGGCAAATACGATGACGGCCCGCTTGCAAGAGCGCTACGAGAGCGCTGCAAGGCCGGCTCTGCAGGAAGAGTTCGGCTACAAGAACCTGATGCAGGTACCACGCCTCGAGAAGATCGTGATCAACATGGGCGTTGGTGCCGCTGTCGGGGACAGCAAGAAGCTGACCGCGGCGGTCGATGAGCTCGGCCGGATCGCGGGTCAGCGCCCGGTGACCACCAAGGCGCGGAAGTCGATTGCCGGCTTCAAGCTGCGCGAAGGCATGGCGATCGGGTGCAAGGTAACCCTTCGTGGCCGGCGGATGTACGAGTTTCTCGACCGCCTGGTCACCATTGCTCTGCCGCGGGTGCGTGACTTTCGGGGGCTGAACCCCAAGTCCTTCGACGGCCATGGGAACTATGCCATGGGCTTGAAGGAGCAGTTGGTCTTTCCGGAAATCGACTACGACCGCATCGATGACGTCCGGGGCATGGACATTATCATTTGCACGACCGCCAAGACGGATAATGAGGCCTTGGCGCTTCTGAAACAGTTTGACATGCCCTTCCGGAACTAAGCGGGCGCGGGGATTGAACGATGGCAAAGAAGAGTTCTGTCGAGAAGAACAAGAATCGCGCGCAGCTGGTGAAGCGTTACGCTGCCAAGCGTGCCAGCCTGAAGGAGATCGCGAAGGATCGTGATCTTCCGCCGGAGGAGCGCTTCCAGGCGTACCTCAAGCTGGCTGAGCTGCCGCGCAATTCAGCGAAAAACAGGCTGCGTAACCGCTGCGCCGTAACCGGCCGGCCGCGTGGCTACTACCGCAAACTACGTTTGTCGCGTATCGCGCTCCGGGAGCTTGCCTCCTCGGGGCAGATTCCCGGCATGACCAAGGCGAGCTGGTAAGGAGTACGACGGTATGTCGATGAGCGATCCCCTCGGGGATATGCTGACCCGCATCCGCAACGGTCAGGGCGCGGGTAAATCACAGATCAGCGCGCCGGCCTCTAAGCTGCGCCGGAACGTGCTGGATGTCCTCAAGCGCGAGGGCTACATCCGGGATTTTCGCGTCGAGAAGGATGCGAAGGGGTTCGATCAGGTTGTGATCGAGCTGAAGTACCATGACGGTACGCCTGTGATACGCGAGATTTCGCGCGTGTCCAAGCCGGGCCGTCGGGTCTACTCGAAGATCAAGGAACTGCCGCGCTTCTATAATGGCCTGGGCATCATGATCCTCTCTACCCCGAGAGGCGTGATGGCAGACCATGAGGCGCGCGCCGCCAACGTTGGCGGCGAGGTTCTTTGCCGCGTGTTCTAAGGGAGTTTCGGTAATGTCTCGAGTAGGCAAGAACCCGATAACAGTGCCCGATGGCGTTGATGTGAAAGTCAACGGCGCGGTCATCACTGCCAAGGGTAAACTGGGCGAACTGGAATACCGGGTCACCGAAGACGTGCGCATCGAAGCCGAGAAGGGTTCGATCGTCGTGGCGGCAGCCAATGACGGCAAGCGGGCTCGGTCCATGTGGGGCACCACGCGCTCCCGGATCCAGAATATGGTGCAGGGCGTATCGGAAGGCTTCCGCCGGGATCTCGAGATTACCGGCGTCGGCTATCGGGCCGCGGTGCAGGGGCAGACCCTGAACTTGCAACTTGGCTACAGCCACGACATCAACTATCCCATTCCGGCCGGGCTCAAGGTGGTCTGTGAGCGACCCACCGCGATCTCGATCACCGGCGCCGACAAGCAGCTCGTCGGTCAGTTCGCTGCCGAAGTGCGTGCGCTGCGCGGTCCGGAGCCCTACAAGGGCAAGGGCGTCCGCTATGCGGACGAACAGATCATCCGCAAGGAAGGCAAGAAGAAGTAATGCTGAGCCATCGGGAAAAGCTGCGGAGGCGCGCCGCTCGTGTGCGCAGCAATCTCCGCCGCAAGGCAAACGGTCGACCGCGTCTGTCGGTTTTCCGTTCGAGCAAGCACATCTACGCCCAGATCATCGACGATGAGAACGGCGTGACGCTCGCGGCAGCTTCTTCGATCGACAAGGATCTGCGCGGCAAGCTCAAGACCGGCGCGGACAAGGACGCGGCGGTCGAGGTGGGCAAGCTGGTTGCCGAGCGCGCGAAGCAAGCCGGGGTGAGCCAGGTCGTCTTCGACCGTGGCAGCTATCTTTATCATGGTCGCGTGAAGGCACTCGCGGATGCGGTGCGTGAAGCCGGCCTGTCGTTCTGAGGTATAGGGACAGCGAAGTATGGCACGTCCGCAGAGAGAAGACCGGAACCCGCGCGATCGCGAGGATTCGGAGATTGTCGACAGGCTGGTCGGCATCAACCGCGTGGCCAAGGTGGTCAAGGGCGGGCGCCGCTTCGGCTTCGCTGCCTTGGTGGTGGTCGGTGACCAGCGCGGTCGGGTTGGCTTCGGCCACGGCAAGGCCCGCGAGGTACCAGAGGCAATTCGCAAGGCGACGGAATCCGCCAAGCGGAGCATGCGGCGCGTTCCCCTGCGTGAAGGGCGGACCCTGCACCACGACATCAATGGTCGCTTTGGGGCGGGTAAGGTAGTGCTGCGGGCGGCGCCAGCCGGTACCGGCATCATCGCTGGCGGCCCGATGCGCGCCATCTTCGAGTGCCTTGGCGTTCAGGATGTCGTGGCCAAATCCCTGGGGACCCAGAACCCCTACAATATGATCCGTGCGACCTTCGATGCGCTTACCAGCGTGCAGAGCCCGCGCATGGTTGCGCAGCGCCGCGGCCGGAAGGTCAGCGACATCCTGGGCCGACGCGAGGATACCGCCAGCCCAGCTGGTGTGGAGTAAGTCGATGAGCAAGAAGGCAACGATCTTCGTGCAACAGGTGCGCAGCGCTCGCGGACGCACCCAGGACCAGCATGCAACGCTGCGCGGCCTCGGGCTGGGCAAGCTCAATCGCGTGCGGGAGCTGGAGGACACGCCTGCGGTCCGCGGCATGATCAACAAGGTCGCGCACCTTGTTAAAGTGGTTGATTGATCCGGATCGTCGAGGCGATCCGCAGGGCAGCCAGGCCCAGATCTAAGGATGTGATGAGATGAAGCTGAATGAGCTGAGCGACAATCCCGGCGCGCGCAAAGCGCGCAAGCGCCTTGGGCGTGGCATCGGTTCCGGCCTGGGCAAGACTGCCGGTAAGGGCCACAAGGGTCAGAAGGCCCGGCGCGGTGTCGCAATCAAGGGCTTCGAGGGCGGACAGATGCCGTTGCACCGCCGCTTGCCGAAGCGCGGCTTCAACAACATTTTCCGCCGCCACTATGTCGAGGTCAACCTGCAGCGCCTGCAGGCCGCGATCGAGTCAGGGCGCCTGGACGCGAGCAAGGCTATCGACGCCGCTGCAATGCAGGAAGCCGGTCTCTTCAAGAACGCCCGGGATGGCGTGCGCCTCCTGGCGAAAGGCGAGCTGACTTCGAAGGTGGATATCACTGTTGCCGGCGCCTCCAAGTCTGCCGTCGAGGCCGTTGAGAAGGCCGGCGGCACTGTCACCGTTCTTGCGCCGTCCAAGCCCGCAGCCGAGGGCGACGAGGCGGCCGCCAGCGAGTAATCGCTGGACGCGTAGGGCCGTGGGCCGGGAAGGCATAGTGAATGGCATCCGCTGCCGAACAGCTTGCTGCGAACATTAACCTCGGGGCCTTTGCCAAGGCGACCGAACTGAAGAAGCGCATCTGGTTCACCCTGGGTGCGCTCATCATCTATCGATTGGGCAGCTACATCCCCGTTCCGGGGGTGGATCCGCTCATCCTGGATCAGATCTTCGAGCAGCACGCGGGTGGCGTGCTGGGCGTCTTCGATATGTTTGCGGGCGGTGCTCTGGGGCGCATGACGATCTTTGCGCTCTCGATCATGCCGTACATCTCGGCGTCCATCATCATGCAGCTGATGGCTGCCGTTTCGCCGACCTTGAGCCAGCTCAAGAAGGAGGGCGAAAGCGGCCGCAAGCGCATCAACCAGTACACCCGCTACTTCACCGTCGTTCTGGCTGCTTTCCAATCCTATGGCATGGCTGTGGGGCTGGAGGCCATGCAGGGGCCAAGCGGGTCGGCGGTTATCGACCCGGGCATGCTGTTCCGCATTACCACTGTGATCACGCTCACCGGCGGCACTATGTTCCTGCTGTGGCTGGGCGAACAGATTACCGCGCGGGGCGTGGGGAACGGCGTATCGCTGATCATCTTTGCCGGCATCGTCGCCAATCTGCCGATGGCGCTGGCCTCGACGTTGGAACTGGGGCGAACTGGCGCGCTGTCGACCATCTTCATCCTGTTCCTGCTCGTGATGGCGGTTGCGGTTATTGCCTTCATCGTCTTCATGGAGCGGGCGCAGCGGCGGCTGATCGTGCAGTATCCGAAACGCCAGGTCGGCAATCGGATGTTCCAGGGCGAGTCCTCGCACTTGCCGCTGAAGCTCAATCCTTCGGGCGTCATCCCGCCGATCTTTGCTTCCTCCCTGTTGTTGATGCCCTTGACCGTTGTTGGCTTCAGCTCGGGAGAAGGGCCGGACTGGCTGGTCTGGATCACGACCAACCTCTCGCACGGCCAGCCCATCTACATGGTGCTCTACGTCGGGCTGATTATATTCTTCGCCTTCTTCTATACGGCGATCGTGTTCAACCCGGCCGACACGGCGGACAATCTCAAGAAGCACGGTGGCTTCATTCCCGGGATCCGTCCGGGCAAGAATACGGCCGACTACATCGACTACGTGACCACGCGCCTGGTTGCCGTCGGTGCCATCTATCTGGCGGTGGTCTGCCTGATCCCCGAGATCCTGATCTCACAGTATTCTGTGCCCTTCTACTTTGGTGGCACGAGCCTGCTGATCGTGGTGAACGTAACCATGGACACGGTCTCGCAGATTCATGCGCATCTTCTGGCACATCAATATGAAGGGCTGATCAAGAAGGCGAAGCTGAAGGGGCGGCGGCGATGAACATCATCCTCCTGGGCCCACCGGGGGCTGGTAAGGGAACGCAGGCTGCACGCCTCGTAGAGAAGTACGGGCTGAAGCAACTCTCCACCGGTGACATGCTTCGCGCCGCCGTGGCTTCGGGCAGCGAACTGGGACAGCAAGCCAAGGAGATCATGGATCGCGGCGGCCTGATGCCCGACGCGCTGATGATCGACATGATTTCCGAGCGTCTGGATCAACCGGATTGCGCCAAGGGAGTCATTTTCGACGGCTTCCCTCGTACGGTCGCCCAGGCACAGGCGCTGGACGAGTTGTTGGCCAAGAAGAACCTGAGCCTGGATGCGGTGATCGAGATCAAGGTCGACGAAGCGGCTTTGGTCGGCCGGATCGAAAGCCGGATTGCCCAATCGGGCGGCGGCGCGGTTCGCTCTGACGATAACGTGGAGACGCTACGCAAGCGCCTTGAGGTCTACCGCGAACAGACAGCGCCGATCCTGCCTTACTACCAGGCGAAGGGGGCACTGAAGACCGTGGACGGCCTGAAGTCGATTGATGAGGTCTCGGCGCAGATCGAAGAAATTCTGGAAGGCGCCCGGTCTCGGTCGGGTGTGGAGGGATAGTCGGGACTTGACGCGGGGAGGAGGGCTCCTATAATCCGCGGGTCCTGGCG
>Ga0079223_10002365_pt1 | contig 11666 bp, 10 predicted proteins | sample Stecom2011_FD_75072 | JGI IMG/M metagenome (GOLD analysis project Ga0079223, IMG submission 75072) | Agricultural soil microbial communities from Utah to study Nitrogen management - Steer compost 2011 | ecosystem: Environmental > Terrestrial > Soil > Agricultural land | place: USA: Utah...
CGGGGACGAAAAATCAAACTTCATGGATTCAATAATCTTACCAAATCACTCAGTTTCAATATTTATGACATCTGTTATGCTCGCTCCAAAGCCTCTCAACTTGATTATCTGGAGTATATTGATGAAGAGTATAATTCGGAAAAATTAAGATGTATCCTTGAGGAAGTAACCAATATAATAGAAGCAAAGGTGGTGAATATATCTACTCAGGATTATGATCCACGCGGAGCAAGTGTTACTGTTCTGATTAATGAAGGGCATTATCCGCGTACTGAGGGAGTTCTGGCTCATCTTGATAAAAGCCATATCGCTTCCCACACATATCCGGAGAACAATACTAATACAGGAATATCTACTTTCAGGGTTGATATTGATGTTTCTACCTGCGGAATGATCTCACCTTTACGCGCCCTGGACTTCCTTATAGACAGTTTTGATTCTGATATAGTACTGATGGATTATCGGGTAAGAGGTTTTACACGAGACATTAATGGAAGAAAGATATATATTGATCATGATATAACCTCAATTCAGGATTATGTTTCTGATGAGCTGCTTGAAAAATATACTGCTTATGATATAAATATCGTATCTGATAACATTTTTCACACAAAGATGGTTTTAAAGAATCTTAAAATGGAAAATTATCTGTTCGGACCAGAATCCGAAAAAATGACAAAAAACGAACGAGGTCGTATTAAATCACTATTAAAAAAAGAGATGCAGGAGATTTTCGAATGCAGAAACATTTTCGAACGGGGATAAATATTCCCCTTAAAGCCACCGGTAAAAAGATATTCACTGAAGCTCTTAATCAAAATTTCGGTTATTTTTACACGGTTAATGAAATCCTTAAAAAAAGTCGCTCCAAGTTTCAGGATATTCAGCTTATTGATACCGATGAATTTGGAAAAGTATTATTACTTGACAATATTACTCAGGTAGCAGAAAAAACTGAGTTTGAGTATCACGAACCCATGGTTCATCCGGCTCTCTGTTCTCATCCCAAACCGGAATCGGTTCTGATTATCGGGGGTGGTGATGGTGGTATTGCCCGTGAAGTTCTCAGGTATCCTGTTGTAAAAAGAGTCGAGCAGGCAGAACTTGATGAGGGTGTAATAAAGTTCTCAAAAAAATATCTCAAAAAAATACATGGCGGATGTTTTGACGACAAGAGACTGAACGTAAATATAGTTGACGGTAGAAAATTTACAAATGACCATCCGGGTGAATTTGATATAATTATCATGGATATGACAGATCCTTTCGGACCTTCCAAAATGCTATACACAAGAGATTTTTTCAGGACAGTAAAAAAAGCGATGAGAAACGGCAAGGGAATTTTTGTAATGCATTCAGAATCTCCTGTGGCACGCCCTGAAGCGTTTGCATGCATCAACAAAACTCTTTCGTCAACATTTGAACATGTTTGCCCGTTTTATCTTTATATACAGATGTATGCTGTTCTGTGGTCTGTTTCGTTAAGTTCTGATGAAACGAATGTTTCGGCTATCAAACCACAATTTATCGAAAAGCAAATCAAAAAATATGGCATCAGTGATTTGAAAGTTTATTCTCCGCAAACACATTTGTCCATGCAGGCAGTTTTTCCTTATGTAAACAAAATATTACAACGTCGCGCACGTATTATTACAGATAAAAACCCGGATTTTCCAGATAATTTTATTTCCTGATATCAGAAAAGCAGATTCTTTTATGGAATTCAGTCTTGTAGAAAAACTGGTTTTAAAGCATCAGACACCTGTCTTGTTTTTGTCCGTAAACAGGCTCCGGGAAACATACAGAAATCTCAAAAATGCTCTTCCCGGTGTCTCCTTGTATTACGCGGTAAAATCAAACTCCAATCCCGACATTATTAGTGTACTCAATGATGAAAACAGTTTTTTTGATGTTTGTTCCAATGGAGAAATTGATGTAATCAGAAAATGTGGCATTACAGCTGATCGCTGTATTCACACTCATCCAATCAAACGGGATTCAGACATTAAATACGCGCTGGATTATGGCATTTCTGTTTTTGTTGCTGACAACGAAGACGAACTGGAAAAATTAATCCCGTATAAAAAGCAGCTTCGGGTACTTGTCCGGATGAGCATACAGAATCCGGGGTGCCTTGTAAATTTATCACATAAGTTTGGTGTCGCACCTGAATTAACCTGGGATTTGATTCAAAAAGCAGATAAAAAAGGTTTATCAATTGCGGGTATCAGTTTTCATACCGGATCTCAGAACGAGAATTCACTTAAATATATTGAAGCTCTGGAATACTGCAGAGATATATTCAAACGGGCTACTTTGAGTGGAATCAACATGGAAATTATTGACATCGGCGGTGGTTTCCCTGTCAGTTATCTTAGACCTGTTTTACCTTCAGCTCAATTTTGCCGTCCAATCAATGAACATCTTGAACGATTTTTCAGCAGTTATAAAATTATAGCCGAACCGGGGCGTGTTCTTTGTGGTCCGTCAATGACTCTGGTGTCAAGAGTCATAGGACGTTCTTTACGTAATGGTGTATGGTGGTACTATCTTGATGAAGGGATGTATGGCTCTTTTTCCGGTAAAATGTATGACCATGCTGATTATCCAATGTATATAAACAGAACCGGACAGAGATATACATCGGTGCTGGCCGGACCTACCTGTGATTCCATAGACGTGATTTACGAAAACATCAGTCTTCCGCTGCTTGAGATTGGTGATATAATTGTTTTTGAATCCATGGGTGCATATACAACTGCAAGTGCTTCAAATTTTAATGGATTTCCAAAAGCAAAAATTGTTGTTGTTGAATAAAAAGGATAAATTCAAGACCTGATATTTTGATTTGTTTATATTTTTGAAAAAAGATAAAAACTGCATATAACTGAACTGAAAATAAGCAGCATCTTTGTGAAGCTGCAGTATGTACCTTAGTGACTTCATTAAGGCTGCGATTTACTGATTTGTCAAAAGAGGGGCAGTGTTCATCTTAAAGGGATTCTAAAAACGTAAAGCACCCTCAATTTGAGTAGTGTAGAGGATATAAAATGAATACAATCAATTTCCATCCTGAAAGCGGATCATCGATCTGGTTACAAAATCTGATTCATGGTCTGAGTGGACTGACTATCAAAGCGAAACACTCTGTTTTTTGTGATTCCAGTCCATTTCAAAAAATTGAAGTATTCGACACTTATAGTTTTGGACAGGTGTTATGTCTTGGGGGATCTATTGTATTGACTGAAGCAGATGGGTGTATATATCACGAGATGATTTCGCATCCGGCACTGTTTATGCATAAAAATCCTGAGCATGTCTGTATTATCGGTGGTGGTGACGGGGGTTGTCTTAAAGAGGTTTTAACTCACGAAACTGTAAAAACTGTAACAATTGTTGATATTGATGAAATGGTTACCGAAACTGTAAAGCGTTTTTTTCCTGCTCTGGCGGAAGGGTTCAAAGATGAAAGGACGCGGGTTGTATTTGAGGATGGATACGATTATCTTGAAAAAAATGAACGAAAATTTGATCTGATTATTGTTGATTCATATGATCCTAACGGACCGGTTCAATCTCTTGAAACTGATGATTTTCACAGGATTGTATCATTGAGACTGGAAGATGATGGTATAGCGGTTTTCCAGACTGATTCACCGACTGTGAACAGTAATTTCATAAGAAAAACTATCAGGGGTGTTTCTCCCTATTTTGAGTATTATAAGCCTTATCTTTGTTCAATGTATTCGTTTCCTGAAGGGATTTGCAGCTTTTTAGCCTGTACCAGAAAAGAATCTGTTCTGGACAATTTTGAAAAAGTGCGTTATGAAAAATCTGCAAATCAGTTCTATTATTATAATGAGGAGATTCATTCGGGTGCATTTTTGCTGCCACAACATATTAGAAATCTGCTTAAGTCCTGATTTTTTTTACAAGAAACTTGCCTCAAGGGCAGGCGAAAAATATCTTAATAAATAAGGAAACAACCTTCCTGAGATTCCCCATGGAAATAATTAAAATTTTATGGATTATAGTTTTTTTTCTTTTTTCTCTAAATTTGATTTTCATTTGGAGCAAGATAAACGTAATATGTAAAAAGGTTGAATCTATTACCGGGCTCCTTGAAAAAACACAAATCCTTGATACAGAATTTAAGTAAAATTATGGGAATATGGATTTTTTAAAAACCCCGGTTTTATTAAAAAGATACGCTCTTTGAAAGATCAAGTTTTATTTAAGCACATACTCCGTATAAGCGAAAGCAGATTATGGTAAAGGTTTGTGAGTATTACATTAAATAAGGGGGTTTAAGGCAAGATATAGTGAATCATGCAGTTTACGGCAACTGGGAGTATAACAACAAAATGCATGATAATATTGTTTAAATCAACGCGCGTATAGATTTATGATTGAGTTATTGAGGCGCGTTCAATCGAACTCACACGATTATACAAAGATTTTAAAACATTTATGGAGAATTAATAATTATGGAATCAGCAGATATGATTACGACACTGGTCGTTATACTGCAAATTATCACAATAGTGCTTATCCTCAGTACATTAAAATCAGTACGGGAACTGGCTAAAAGAAAAGTATCTTTATCTCACAATAACAGTTATAAGAACCGTAGAGACAGGGATCATAAAAACAATAAACGTTCATCACAGGATAACACTCAAAGAAATCACAATCAGAGATCTTCCGGAAACTCTTCTACAGATCCGGTCGAGAAGTCGTTACGTGATATTAACCTGAAACTGAAAAATGCAGAGCGGGATCAGGAGTTTGCACGTAAAAAGATCAAGGATAATTTTTCGAAAGATCATAGCCATCGACGAGACAAGAACAGTAATCGTCGGGATCGTCGTGGAAAGTGGCCTGACAGAAATCAGCCTGATCATGCAGTTTCTTCTTCAAATAAAAATGATTTTTCCAGAAAAACGAGTCCTAAAAGTTCCCCAGTTAAGGAAACAGTGTCCTTACCTGAGATCGTCCCACAGGATTTTGGAAAAGAAGAGTTGCAACATGGACGTAAGGTAGTGGTAAAACGTCGCATGCTTAAAGATGAAGAGAATAAGCATGAAAACAATGTTTCTCAGATTTCAGATACCAATACAGATGTAAATAATATATCTGAATCTTTTGATGAGAAAAGTTCTCTTGAAACTTCTGGTGAAATTAAATTTGGCAGACGTTAACTTTTTGATTTGAATTCTAGAAAAGCCGGACATTTTTTGTTCGGCTTTTTTTATTTATACACCCTCGAGCACATTATTCAGTAATTAAATTCGATAAAGATAATTTGGAAGCGTTTGTAATTTCTATCTTATTGTTTCCGATTTTATCCGATTGTTTGAAATTTTATTCTGATTATTTCTGCTTGATTACCGATTTTTCCGTAAATCGGGACTATACACAGGTTCCCATACGCCACCAACATCACAAGTTATCTTATTTTGTTTCTGTTTTGTATTTCGACTTTTGGTTTTTCTTATTTCGAATTTTTAACAGCTACTGCGGGGGCGTGTGTGCCTGGCAAACATGATAATCTAATAGTTTTAATTGCCAGATAGGTATCAAACAAAAATCTGTTAATGCAAAAACTGTTTTATTTTAGTTAAAGTTATCGTATTTTTACTTTTTATCGAAATGAAGGAAATAATAATAATTGAAAGATTAACATATCATGAAAGCCAATGACATTCTTGATCTTATCGGAAATACCCCTTTAATAGCACTCAGGGAAGAAAATATTGTTGCAAAAGCAGAGTTTCTCAATCCTGGTGGAAGCATAAAAGACCGGGTAGCGTTGTCGATGATTGAGGCCGCGCAACGGGATAAAAAACTTGTCCCGGGCATGAAAATCGTAGAACCAACTTCGGGGAACACCGGAATTGGTGTTACTATGGTAGGTGTTGCAAAGGGATTTGAAGTTGACATTGTTATGCCTGAAGGGATGAGCCGTGAAAGAAAAGACATAATCAGGGCTTTTGGCGGTAACCTTGTTCTTACACCAGATAATGAGGGAGTTGCAGGAGCAGTAAAACGTGCTGAAAAGATTGCAAAAGACCAAAACGGATTTATACTTCATCAATTCAAAAACCCCAATAATCCGCTGGCTCATTATGAGTTTACAGGTCCTGAACTGTGGCGCCAGAGTGGGGGAAAAATTGGTGCTTTTATAAATGGCATTGGAAGCGGCGGAACTATTCAGGGGGTTGGTAAATTTCTTAAAGAACATAACCCTTCAATTAAAATCATAGCTGTAGAACCTGCAAAAAAGAGTGTTTTACTCGGCCATGAACCCGGACTTCATCAAATTCAGGGGATTGGTGACGGTTTCATACCTGATATTCTGGACGTTTCCATCATTGATGAAGTGATTGAAGTTACTGATGACAACGCTATAAATACAACCAGAGAACTGGCGAAAAGTAATTCAATACTTGCAGGTACTTCTTCAGGCGCAAATATCTGGGCCGCCAGACAAATTGCAAAAAAATTCCCGAATCTTCTTGTAGCTACGATCCTTCCCGACCGGGCTGAGAGATATTTCAGTACAGGACTCCTTTGATGGATAATCAATATTTAAAAAAATTACTTTCTGATCTGCATAAAAATAATATCTCAGTAAATGATGCATTTTCTGAACTAAAAGATCTTCCTTACAAGGATCTTGGTTTTGCAAAAATTGATCATCACAGAGCTTTAAGAAAAGGTTATCCGGAAGTAATCTTTTGTCAAAACAAAACACCGGAGCAGGTAGTTGCTATCGTAAAAAACCAGATTGAACATAACGAAACAGTTTTCGGAACACGAGCAGAAAAAACAGTTATAGATGAAGTCAAAAAAGATTACCCCGACATCAAAACCGACCTCGCAGCCCGTTGTTTCTGGCTCAAGTCCAGTGCCTGGAAACCTCGAAAGACAAGGGGAGAAATTGTTATCTGTACTGCAGGTACTGCCGATTCGGCAGTAGCATCAGAGTGTAAACGAACAATAGAAATTCTTGGCCACAAAACGGTTCTGCTGTCTGATATTGGTGTATCAGGAATTCATCGTATTTTTGCACACCGTGAGGTACTCAACAAGGCATCTGTAATTATCGCCATTGCAGGTATGGAAGGAGCACTTCCATCAGTTATTGCAGGATATGTATCGTGCCCCGTGATAGGAGTTCCAACAAGTGTGGGATACGGGTCTCATCTTAATGGTCTGGTTTCCCTTTTTGCAATGCTTAACTCCTGTGCATCCGGCTTAACTGTTGTAAACATAGACAACGGATTTGGTGCAGCCTGTGCTGCAGTATCCATTAATGAAATTAAAAATGCCTGATAATAAATGACAATCAGGCACAGTCAAGATTCTGTAAACGTCATGTCAATTTCAGGTATGATATTCGGCATTGATTTTTACATAATCGTAACTGAAATCACAAGTATGAGCAACTGCTTTACTTTCACCTGTACCTAAATCAATATCAATAAAAACCACTTTTTCTTTAAGTCTTTTGCCGGTTTCATTGTAATCAAAAGGTAATGGTTGAAGATTCCTGAAAACCGGAATTTTACACAGCGAGATGGTCATATTGTTTTTTGAAAAAACGGCGCCTGAGTAACCTATTGCGCAGGCGATTCTTCCCCAGTTCGGATCATTGCCAAACAGTGCACATTTTAAAAGATTTGAATTGGCAACTGCTTTTGCTGCAGCCCTGGCATCATTTTCACTTTCAGCTCCCGTAACTGTTATCTCAACCCTTTTTGTTGCTCCTTCACCGTCAGCAGCAATCTGTTTACACAGATCATTACATACTTCATACAAAGCCAGTTCAAACAGTTCCCTGGATTTAATGTTATCTATTTGAACATCTGACATTCCATTTGCAAGGACAAGCACCATATCATTGGTTGACGTATCTCCATCAACAGTAAGATTATTAAATGTTTTGTTTACTGTTTTTTTCAGGATTTCAGACAGGGTTTCGGATGGTATTGAAACATCAGTTGTAATAAAAGCAAGCATTGTAGCCATATTGGGATTAATCATGCCGGACCCTTTTGCACATCCGCCAATAATGAATCTTTTTTCGTTACAGTTTACAGAAAATGCAGATTCCTTGATTGTGGTATCTGTAGTCAAAATTGCGGAAGCAAACAGTTTTTCACCATCATGCGAAAGAGATTTTGCTAATTGCGGCATTTTTGATTTTATTTTTTCGAGGGGAAGAAATTTGCCGATTACACCTGTTGACGCTACCAGTACAGATTTTTTGGAGATATCAAGGTTATCAGAAACAATTTGAGCCAAAGTTTCTGTATCTTTTTTACCTTTTTCTCCTGTGCATGCGTTTGCACATCCGCTGTTGCATACAACAGCTTTTATTAAACTGGCGGGAAGCAGATTATCACACCAATCAACACATGATGCACGGATGGCATTGGTTGTAAATGCACCAGCCGCAGAACACTCCTTTTCGCAAAAAAGTAAAGCAAGATCTTTTTTACCCGTATCTTTTATTCCAGCTTCAATACCGCAGGCAAAAAAATGGGGTGCAGCTGTTATCCCGCCGCTTATTCGTTTAATTATAGCTGAATCATTTGTTCCAATTAACATAAATTCCCTTTCAAAACATTTGCTGTAAATACGTTATGCTGATTATTGTTGTCAACATAAACCAGGCTCTCCCTGTTTGTAGTGTCCACTGGTTTGTTAATCTTGACAATAAAATGAAATCAAAATATAATCTTATCTTATGAATAAATTAAAATATCCGGAAATTCTGTTTATAGCTGTTGCTCTTTTTTCAGAAAGTATTTATGCCCAAAATACTGAAAACAGTTCAATTATTCAGCAAACGAACCAAAAATACATTATAAAAAAAGATGATACCCTCTGGGATCTGGCTTTTAAATTTCTGGGAGATCCCTTTCAATGGCCCGAAATCTGGAACATCAATGCTTATATTCATAATCCTGATCTGATATATCCCGGTGATCCTCTTTCTATTCCGGGCAGAAACAGTTCTGGTATTACATCTGATGAATCCTCAAAGACAGCATCACAATCTCTGGTTTCTTATACCAAAGGGTCTCTTGATACAGTTTCTGAAATTATTGATACAATTCACACTGATGATATAATGGAAGACACGATAATTTATTCTTCTTTGCGGAGAAACAATCTGTTAAGCAGCAAATTTTTCTCCCGGATTCCATTTCTCTGGACAGAAAAGGATGTTTCCGGGAATATCTATCCGGGTAACGGTGTTATCGAGAAGGTATCAGACAAAGAATCATATTATCTTTACGACAAGTTCTCTGCCAAATTGTTACGAGATGCCAAATACCAGGTTGGCGACACTGTAGATATTTTTAAATCTATACGCTTTGTTGGGTTTAATAAAAAAACGGCTAATTTAGTAAAAAGAACTGGAAGAGCGCGGGTTACTACAGTATTTTATAACAAGGTTGAAGCGGAGCTGTTTGAAATGTGGGACGTAATATCCGGAAAAGAGAGAATCGCTCCTAAACAAAATTTTCCTGCAAAAAGTATCGATTCCCTGATTGAACCGGATATAGCAATAAAGGGGGAAATTTCTCTCAGAGTAGAAGAATCAGTCTGCAGTTATCCTTTTCAGACCCTTATTCTTGATAGGGGATCTGATGATGGTGTGAAACTGGGAGATATTTATGCAGTCTACGAAACTGTAGACAAGAGAACGAAAGAAAGTTTTTCCCTTATTGGCTGTATCGCTTACCTGACCCCTAACTCATCATCTGTGATTATCCTGACAATCTCAGACCAGAACGTTAAACCTGGTTCTGATGCCGTACTTATTCGCAGATCAATTTTTAATGAAGGGTAAATGTGGGCAAGTTTTTATTATCAATGGGACAAAGGCTTGTGATCAGCAGGCGTGACAGTTGTGTCCGGCAAGGATTCATATTTGCAATTACCAATCTCCTGCTTATATCTGGTTTAATTTTTATTCTGGAACTTGTGCTGATTTTAACAGGTGTCGAAAATATTATTATTCCATGGACCAGTGAAGTACTGAGTTTCTTTCATGATCTTGTTTTCTGATTACTGATTTCAATATGCCTTACAGAAGTTTTCCCATTATCGATTTTTAATACCGCAAAACATACTGGTAAGTTAAATCTTCCGGGGCCGGCACTTCCAGGATTCAGATACAATACACCATTTTTATAAAAGCTGTGTGGGCTATGGGAATGGCCGTACACAACTGCCTGAAAATCGCAACAACATGGATCCAGGTCCAGAAAATCCAGATTATGAAGAACGTATATTTTAAAATCAGAAATTTCCAGAATGTCAAAGCTCTCCAATTCCGGATATAAACAGGGGTTATCTGTATTACCCCTTACCGCCAGAACCGGTGCAATTTCATGAAGCATTTGAAGAATCTCCCTGCTACCAATATCTCCGGCGTGAATAATATAATCTACTTTTTTCGGTTCAATTAATACTTCGGGCCTTAATAAACCGTGAGTATCAGAAATTACACCAATTTGAAACATTTTATTTTCACTCTTTTTTTCTGACATCTGTCATACTTTTTGCGCGTCTTGGCTTTTTAAACCTTTTTTGTGTTTCCAGACTCTTTTTTGGAATTCCGGCATTCTCTTCTTCTTCAAGAAAATATTTAATCTCTTTATTATAATCCGAAATACGTCCTATGAATTTTTTTATCTCATCAGTGATTTTGCTCATAATACAAAATCCTTTTCAGTAAGTCTCCAAACATCCTGTTAGTATTACGAATTTAATACTGTAATAGTTTGCCAGAAACCGGAGTGACTTTTTGATGAATGATGAATGATGAATGGTGAATTGTGAATTGTGAATGATAGATTGTGGATTGGGACCCGGAATTCCGATATCTGAACAAAAACACTGTTTACCCTTTTTACTGTCACCTTCCAATCTCCTATCGGTGTCGGGGTTGGTATCGTTTTCTGTATCTTCAATCCCTCAATCACTTTTTATAGCTTTCGATTATAAGAAAACATGTGTTATCTATCTGAAATCACTCTCTTTTCCATGATTCGATACCGATACCGATACCGACCCTGAATTCCGATATCTGAACAAAAACACTCCTTACCCCTTTTTCTGTCTAATTACAATCTCCTATCGGGGTTGGAACTCGGAACTCGGCGTCGGGATCGTTTTCTGTATCTTCAATCCCTCAATCCCTTTTATGGCTTTCGATTATAAGAAAATATGTGTTATCTATTTGTAATCACTCTCTTTTCATGATTCGATTCCGATACCGATACCGACCCGGAATTCCGATATCTGAACAAAAACACTCCTTACCCTTTTTACTGTCACATTACAATTCCTATCGGGGTTGGAACTCGGAACTCGGCGTCGGGATCGTTTTCTGTATCTTCAATCCCTCAATCACTTTTTATAGCTTTCGATTATAAGAAAATATGTGTTATCTATCTGTAATCACTCTCTTTTTTATGATTCGATACCGATACCGATACCGACCCGGAATTCCGATTAAAGAACAAAAACACTGTTTACCCTTTTTACTGTCACCTTCCAATCTCCTATCGGGGTTGGAACTCGGAACTCGGCGTCGGGATCGGAATCGATTCTTAAACACTCAATTTCTCAATCGCTTTTAA
>Ga0079223_10002366_pt1 | contig 11661 bp, 12 predicted proteins | sample Stecom2011_FD_75072 | JGI IMG/M metagenome (GOLD analysis project Ga0079223, IMG submission 75072) | Agricultural soil microbial communities from Utah to study Nitrogen management - Steer compost 2011 | ecosystem: Environmental > Terrestrial > Soil > Agricultural land | place: USA: Utah...
AAACCGTTAACGTTAATCCCTTTAAACGCGGCAGCACCATTTTCCCATGCATCATTCAACAGTTGGCCGTTTCGGCCTTTGATCTGCATTGGGGATAAGAACTTCGAGGCCTGAAATCCTGTGCCGCAGATAATGGCATCCACCGGATGGTGCTTGCCATCTGTCGTCACTATGCCTTGCTCGTCTATGTGGTCAATAGCGTTCGTTACGAGCTTGACGTGGGACTGGTTGATGGCTGAATACCAATCATTGGAAATCAGGATGCGCTTACAGCCGATCTGGTAATCCGGAATGATGTGCTTCAACTTGTCTGGGTCAGATATCTGCTTTGTGGCTTCTTTCCTGGCTTTTCGGGCGTATAAATTCAGTACGCGATAAAACCTTGTAAAGACGAGGGCGCGGCTTTCATTTTCCCAATAGATCAGGGAGCGGTAGGCACGATCCACCAGTGGAACAGCTTTGAAGAGCGTTTGTTCCCACTTCCGAAAAGACCGGTCCGGCTTTGGGAGAACCCACGCTGCGGAACGCTGAAACAGGCTCAGGGATTGAACTTGTTTACTGATTTCCGGAACAAACTGTATAGCGCTGGCTCCGGTGCCTATGACAGCAACCTGCTTGCCCGTCAGGCTATAACTATGGTCCCAGCGCGCTGAATGAAATAACTTGCCGCCAAAATGCTCTAGGCCTTTAAGTTTTGGCCATGCTGGTTGATTTAGCTGGCCCGTAGCAGTGATCAGAACTCGAGTACGCAGAGTGCTACTGTCCGCCAGGGTAACGGCCCATTCATTGTCAGAATCAGCAAAGTCTGCGGCTACCACTTCAGAATTAAAGCGGATGTGCCCGGCCAGATCGTACTTGCAGACACAGTGCTCCATGTATTCCAGAATTTCCGGTTGCGGACCGAATTTTCGAGACCAGTCGTGTTTCGGTTCGAAGGAAAATGAGTAGAGGTGAGACTGGACATCGCAGGCTGCACCGGGGTAGGTGTTGTCCCGCCAGGTTCCGCCTACGGCATTGGCTTTCTCAAGAAGTAAAAAATTGCTGAAACCGGCCTTTTTAAGTTGAATGGCCATACCCAAGCCACCAAAACCGGTTCCAATGATTATAACTGAGAGGATATTTTGTCTAGTAAATCCAATCATATACAAGCTTCTGGCATATTATTGTTTTGAATGTAGTGCCAGAGTATATAAGGTTATTCAGGTTCTGTGTTCAAAAGCCCGGGCTTTTTCAAAGCCTTTTGGAAGAGGTCTCTGTCCTCGGCAATGGCCATTGCGCATTGTTCCGCCAGATCGTCGCCAAGCCCACTTACTTTGCGTGTAAGGAACACTTGAATTTCTTCCGCCAGTTCGAGAATTTTGTCTCGGGCGTCGGCATCCGCCTTTGAGGTGAAAAGCATGGTTTCCGGATTCTTCAACGCCATATCGAGACCGTCCCTCCCGGAAAAATAAACTGCATGTACTGCCATAATAAACCTCGTAGTTAATTACTACTGTACAAAAATACAGTTTATATAAATGCTTGTGCTTAACGCAAGCCCCCATTGCCATCACACCAGGCAGTTTCCGAGTATTAGCGCTGCGGTGTGGCTAGTATCGCAGGAGTGCAGAGCCCCAGGTAAAACCCCCGCCAAAAGCCTCTAACAGCACAACCTCATTGCGTTTGATGCGCCCGTCGCGAACAGCGGTATCGAGTGCCAAAGGTATAGAGGCAGCCGAGGTATTTCCGTGCTGGTTAACGGTGACAACTACCTGGTCCATCGACATGTGGAGCTTTTTCGCGGTGGCAGAGATAATTCTGAGATTTGCCTGATGAGGAACCAGCCAGTCGATATCCGACTTTTTCATTTTGTTAGCAGTTAGCGTTTCGTCCACAATTTTGCCCAATGTATTTACAGCAACCTTGAAAACCTCATTGCCTTTCATTTCCACAAAAGCACGTCCGGCTTTAACCTGATCAAACCCGGAGCCGACACCATAGGGAACGTGCAAGAGGTTTTCGTATTGGCCATCCGCGTGAATGTGCGTTGACAGAATTCCAGTTTCCTCGCTGGCCTCAAGAATAACAGCGCCCGCACCATCGCCAAACAAAATGCACGTTCCCCGATCGGTCCAGTCAATAATTCGGGAGAACACTTCGGCACCAACCACTAGCACCTTCTTACTCGACCCGGTTTTGATGAACTTGTCGGCAACGGACAGGGCATAGACGAACCCGCTGCAAACGGCCTGAATATCAAATGCCGGGCTGCCCTGAATGCCAAGACGGGCTTGCAAAATACAGGCGCAGCTTGGAAAGACTTTATCGGGCGTGGAGGTGGCAAAAATGATCAGATCGATATCTGAAGGTTCTATACCAGCCGCTTCAATGGCGTGGCGTGCGGCATGTTCAGCAAGGTCTACCGTGGTCTGTCCCTCCAGGGCGATGTGCCTTTGCTCAATCCCGGTGCGCTCGCGAATCCACCGATCAGAGGTATCAACAGTCCGCTCAAGATCTTTGTTTGTAACTATGTTGTCCGGCAGGTATGAGCCTGTGCCACTAATCCGTGCGTACGTCATGCGTAAAATTCCCAAGGCGTAACAAGTTTATCCATTCTCCATGCTATACCTTTAAGCCCTTGAGCGTTATTAGCTCTTTGTCAAAGCCTGGCCTGGGATAACTGGCGCCTGATTCTTTAGAGAACGCTTTCGATAGTGGTTTCCAAGTATTACGAACGTGCAGAGTTGTCTATAAAATAGGCACTTATAAACGATTGCTTCTGCAACCAACTACCAAAACTATCAGCGTTCACTGTGGAGTTATGTCATGAAAAGGGCCATTACACTTTATCGTGGATGGAGAATGAAACGTGAATTTGTTTACCTGGTTTCGACCATGGATCGTCGCTTATTAAAAGACGCCGGGCTGTCTCCGGATGTCGTGCTGCAGCGGATGAACACTCCGTTCTGGAAGTTCTGAGCCGGGCGCACCTTCCAATAGCATCTCTGAATAGCAAAAGTACTACCGGCCTCACGTTAATTAGCAATTCTGCGTGGTTAAATGGCGCGGCCGATCCATTTGTTTGATATTGATTAATCTATTCAGGGAACGATTCCATGATGCACGCGACTCTAAGAAAGCAGATCCGAAATCTGCTTTTTCCCATACTGATTTCCGGAGCCATATACGGCTGTATGCCCGGCACGATCGAAACGGTAGTCGGAACCGGATACGTGTACGATCAGAAGAGGAGCCATGAGTATAAGAATGATGTTGATCGTGCTGTGGGTAAATACATAGCTGATCATGCCAACTCACCTTGCACCAACGGTGAAGATCGGGTTATCGAGTCTGGGGTGGACGTAATAAAAAACTTCAGACTCAGTGGCTTCGACGAGGTAATTGAACGTTTAAACGCTATTTATAGCGATTCAGAACAACCGGATAACGTCCGCGCTGCGGCTCTTTATAACATGGCTATTCTGAACTCTCGTAAGCTTGAACCAAACAAAGCGAGAGCCAGAGAGTATTTCAAGCAGCTATATGTAGAGTTTCCTGATCAGTACCGGTGTGTTTTTGAAGCCTCTGAGTGGCGTGATTCAATGATTGAGCAACAGTTGTTGATGCCCGGAGAGACAGTTGAAAGCTTTTTGGAAGACGCACAGAAAGATGTCGAGCGGCGGAAGAAACTGGCTCAGTAGGTGAGTGCCAGTAGAGCAAACTTACTCGTCCTGTAACCATGGAATAGTTCGATAATCGAAGTTCTCCTCGATGGTTGGTTTGATAATCCGGAAGTAGGGAGAAGCATCAAAATCCCGGGGCGTGAAGAGTCTGTAAGGACGAAACCGAAAACGCTCCGTCGTACAACCTTCACAATCCGGGTTGTTTGATGGCAGCGTTTTTATGATAGGCAGAATCGGGTAATGTAAAAGTTGGAAACCCTCGGCGATGAATGTCGAGCAAATGGTTTTTGTCGGGTCACCACTGCCAAACGTCAGCAATTTATGCCGGTGCTTGGTGGGTATCGGAGGCGTTGACCAAAGATAGCGTGCAAGGTCAAATACGTTCTTCAGATCGTATTGATCGCCAAGTCGGCGTAACGCGTAGGCCCGAAGGAGCGCAAGGTCCTTTTCATCCAGTCCGACAGGGCGACAAATACGCGTATGCGTATTTCGGTAAAACGACAAAGGTAACCGCCGTATTCCTTCCTCAAGATCCGCCTCAATAAGTACGTTAGGCTCGCCATCAGCACTATCACCAAGTCCACAACCTGGGCCCAGATACAAGGCAGCGTGAGACCAGGTAGATTGAGTTATGAATTTGATGGCAACGCTAATGCGTGCATTTCCTTCTACTAGCAGAACATCGCCCGGCTGGAGATTTTTTTCAAGGGCCTCATAGGTGCAGGTTCTGACTGAGGCTGTGGTAACTGACTTTGTAAGGTAAGCGGCAAGTCGCCGCGACAGCCACTGCAGGAACATTGCATATCCCTAGTTAAAGTTGTCACGCTGGTTATATTTCTTGCTTAGTCTAATGTACGGCGGCTCCAGTTGCAGCTTCAGCATACATTGACCCTGACTTCTCCTGAACTTGCATCATAGCCAGTTGCTTGCTGACTTGAGCCTTGAACGACGCCAACTTGTTTTCGGGAACATTAGCAGATGTTGGAATGTTGGCGGTCAGTGGATTAACCGGCCGGCCACTGATGTGAAATTCAAAATGCAGGTGCGCTCCGGTGGTGCGGCCGGAGTTGCCCGAAAGCGCTATGGTCTGACCTCTCTTTACACGCTCTCCGCGCTTAACCAAGACTTTACTCAAATGCAAATATCGCGTTGTGTATGAGCCACTATGATTGATGTCGACATATCGCCCCGCATAAGGATGATTGCCCACCCGGGAAATGACACCGTCACCGGTACTTAAAACTTTGGTTCCATAAGGCACAGCAAGGTCAACGCCGTTGTGGGGGGCCTTTCTACCGGTAACAGGGTGAAGGCGGTGACCATTAAACGGTGAGCTTACCCGATAGGGTTTACTCGTGGGCCAGCGCCTGAACGCAAGTGTTATACTCTCACCGGTTTCATCATAATAACTGCCATCGTATAAAAATGCGTTGTAGGTACGCTTGCCCCTATGCAGTGACACTGAATCAATCTGCGTGTTGCCTGTGAACTCTTCACCGGTCATTTCTCTGGCTACAACAACACTGAATGTATCTCCAGCGCGAAGGCTGCGCCTGAAATCGATCTGGTTTTTTAACAGGTGGCCGATCTCCACAACTTGCCCCTCAGTCAAGCCAGCCTCAATTCCCGAAGCGTAAAAGCTCCCCCGGATAACACCCGAAATGACAGCAGGGCTCCAGTAGGTGTCGGCCTCCGTTTTTTGATATAGAAAGGAACCGTCACCTTGCCGGCTAAAGGTAATCGTTCTGGCCGGATCTACCTCAAGTGCGAGGTCTTCGAGCGCACCCTGAAGGTTATATACGAAGGTTAACATGGTGCCGGGGCGTATAGTTTCCAGCGATAAGTATTCAACATCCGCTTCCAGAAGCCGGTGCAGTACGGTAGCAGGAATGCCTTTTCCTTCGAAAATCCGGCTTAGCGTGTCACCTGGTTGTATCTCATATCGCTCGGTCAATGGCTGGATGGGCGCTGGGGGCACCTGTGACTGTGAAGCTTCCCGCCCAGGCTCCTCAATAACCATATCTCCAACCATAGGAATAGCGAAACCGGATTCTGGCTGGACCAGTTCAGGGATTAACACTGCTTGTGAGGATTCCGGAGTAGAAAAAAATGCGACCGTAATAACCACCATACTAAGTAACAGTAAAACTTTATGGGTGGCTGAAAAACCGTCTCTGAATTGCATAACTACAAATGTCCTTTCCCTGAGCGTCTGGGGTTGAGTTGGGAGCTCTATTTATTAAAACCCAAGTTTCACAATCTTGACGCTGGAAGAAAAGTCTTTTGTGCTTGTACTAACGATTATTAACAAAGAGAAGGGCTTTGGAAACAGTTTGTATCGCTTATACGAGGCCTTGAATTTGACTGCCTTTAGGTGGACGGACAAATTTTGATCAGACCAAGCTGCTGACTAGTTGAAACCAGCCTCCAGAGCCTTCAAGTATCAATATCAACATTCACTAGTTCGGGTTCGCCTTGGGTCTGCGTCTATAAGGACGAGCCGTTGTTGCCTCTCGGCGCTGACAACTTCTCCCTCTTCGGCGATATCAACGTACCAGGCAGTCAGTTTTGGGTCGGCGCTATCAATACCACCACCTGCACCCTCGTCAATGGCAACCGGGCTGCAGCCAAAGACGAAGTCATCACCGTGTTCCGAAATTCCGAGCCGGACACCTTGCGCAATCGCCGCCTGTGCATAACGGCGGCGCAGAATATACGGGTCGGTTTGCAACTCTTTAGCCCATGAGATCATCATGGCAATGACCACGAATGCAAAGGGCAGCGATGACACCACCATGAGCGATTGCAGCCCCGACAAAGCGTTTTCTCCGCCCGCAAGAAGTAACGAAACGGCCGTTAAGCTAAGCAGCAGACCCCAGGTTATCGTTACGGGTGCCGATGGTTCGGGCATACCTCTTTGGGTCAGCGAGCTCATGACAATGGAAGCGGAGTCGGCTGACGTCACGAAAAATATCAGTATCGAAATCATGGCGATGACTGGCGTGACCGATGCAAAAGGCAAATTCCCCAGCACGCTGAATAATAATGACTCGGGTGAATTACCGGCGGTGCTCAACCCGAGACCATTCATGTCCATGTGTACGGCCGTGCCCCCAAAGATTACAAACCACGTTACACAAACGAGTGACGGAACAATAACAACCACGGTTACAAATTCCCGCAACGTACGTCCGCGCGAAATCTTGGCGATAAACATACCAACGAAGGGTGCCCAGGAAACCCACCATGCCCAGTAATAGTTGGTCCAACTGGACATGAATGCGGCTGCGTCTGCCCCTTGGTTGGGGTTGCGGATCAGCATTGTGCCAAGATTCTGGAAAAAAGACAGGATTGAGGCAGGGTAGAAGTTGAGCAAAAATAATGTTGGTCCGGCGACAAACACAAATACCGCGAGCCCGCCTGCGGCAATCATATTCGCATTAGACAAAAAACGAATACCGCGTTTTATACCTGTGACCGCCGAAATGATAAACGCGACGGTGAGTAAAGCCATTACACTAACAATGAAAGTTTTGCCCAAGGGACCTGCGCCGGTGACTATCTCCACTCCCTTGCCAATCTGTAGCGCGCCGATTCCCAGAGAGATGGCGGTGCCGAAGAGTGTCACTATGATGGCGAAAATATCGATTGCGGCACCTATTGCGCCCTGGGTATATTTTCCGAAAATGGGCTCCAGCATTGCCGAGATCAGCGGTGGGCGCCCCCGCCGATAAGCATTGTAAGCAATCATCCCGGAATACACGTCGGGCCGAATCGCGAACCCGGTTAGCTCTTGCTGGCCTTTCACTCTCGCCTGGGTTTTCGCTCATTTCATAGTCCCTTAATTCAGGTACGAGGCATATCTGGAAATCCGTGTGTTTTTGTGAGGGGTTCACTCGCAACGTCACTAATAAAGAATAGGACACACGCCCGAACTCTTCAATTTCTGACAAGCCAGCCGCGATCGCTTTCGTTCTGATTAAAACTTGCGGAAAGTAGGGGAGCCGCAATAGCCAAACAACAGAAAAGATTCGGCTATTGCGTTAAATATTAAAGTGGAAGAATTATGTTAATCGGATCATTGCCAGGACTCATATCTTCACAATCATCAAGTAACCTCGGCACACCATTTTCGTTGATCTCGGCAGTAACCCCGTGACCTGTATTCGTGTCATCGAGATACCGGACCTCTATCACTCCGTTGTTTTCATCAATAAACTGGAGAACGCCTTCCGTCGGACAAGTCTTATTCGTAGGAGTCGAGAGCACCGTGTCTGTCACGTGGACCACGAAGCCGCTTAACCACGAGCTGATAATACGACCATCCTGAGTGTGAAGCACCGGATCAAAAGTTCCTGGCCTGCTTTTGCTGGTAAGCGTCATATCAGAAAGAGCGAGGTAGTGGCTACCAGTACGGAACTCAAAAGGAATCATTCGACGCTCAACTGAGTACTCCTCATAAAGGGTGCCACCTTCAGTTGTTTCAACCACTTGCGCACTAAGATTAAATGGCTCTACACGACTGACGAAATGATCATTAAAATTTCCAGAAAGATCATATTTTTCAATGGTCTGCGCCGCTATCAATGTAGAGCCCTTGCTGACCCCCGTATATGTTTGCTCATAGGTGCCACTTACCGTGATTTTCAACCCCCTATGATCATCAAGCTCACAATTGTTAAACTCATACTTTATATATTCACTTTTCTCGTCTAGTCCCCCAGAAATCGTGCTCGCATTTCGTTGCCCACTGAAGTCTATGGTTCCGCCATGTGTGCAGGTTTCTGAACCTGGCCAGGAGGCCGCATCTATCACGTCATCAAGGGCAAGAATGCCGTCGAGTAGCCGACCGTATTCGTTATATCTCACATAGGTTTTCAGTATATCTTCAAAATTAGTATAAGACTGGATGTTAACCGGGGGCTTCGTTGAGTGAGTCTGTATCATATTTGAGGGGAGTGGCCGTTACCGGCGGAAAGCCTTGAAAACTACCGTTTGGCCCACCACCACTACCGCCTCCACCTCCGTCACTACTGCTACTACCTCCACATCCAGCTAAAGCAACCGTCCCAACAACAATCCCTGCATACAACATACTTTTTCTGAACATCATTGTTATTTCCCTGTAAGCACAAAGTCCAATAATACAAGTAGCACTTTGGTGTAATCGGGTAGTGAAGCTGAGATCAACTACCAACAACTCACCCAAACTGAACAATACCAGATTTTTACACTTCTGCTAGATGATAGGGATTTTTCGCGAATTATCGCGACAGATGGGTTATTTTGGCGACCATGATGCGATCTTTATTATAAGCAGAAAGTCGGTTCAGGAAGTTATCCATGACTGCGCATAATGTATATTATGTTAAATGATACTGCAATATCAGGCAAACCAACCAAGCCAACAATCAGAATAATAATACTTCCTCCCAGCATTGCGCGCAGCTTATGACGAACAATTATAGTGCGACAAACCGCCGACCTCGAACAACTCTGCAGGTTTTAACCTGTAGTACTTTTCTTCAACAGCTTTTGATTGCTCTGCGTATGGCTGTGTCATTACATCCTGAAGTTCGCGCACCAATGAGTAGTTACCTGAACTCGCTTGCTGGTACGCCGGTACTACCAACCAGTCCCGCAAACTGTATTTTGGGTTGATTAGCTTCATCTGATGAGAAAGTTCATCACGCGAACGATGTTGAGTGAGCGACCTCCATTTATCGAGCCATTCTGACCACCGCTTATCCATTCCTTCAGGATCTGCAATATACGTCGAGTTCCCGTAGAAGCTCGCTTTTAGTGCTTCAATATCGCCAGGCACCCCCGAAAGTTCACGGAAGAAAATAGTGTAATCAACAAGCGTTTGCCCCATCAGCGTTACCAATTCACCGAAAAGCTCCTCGTGAAAAGTGACAAGTCCGAGCTTGGCAGCCCACATTTGCTCCATTTTTATATTCATCACACCTGAAAGTCACGCTGTATTTCACCGAGCTTTAGCAAGTAATCCTGATGCGCGCCTAACAACGGCCGCAATGCAGAACAAAACGAATGGAAGTTGCGCTCTGCAGCTGCAGGTTGATTCAGAAACGAGTAGTGATGCCCCCCACCCGTCCAGGGCTGATAAAGCGGGTTGAAGTTATCGCAGAATCCGAATGGCCCGTAATCGAGTGTGAAACCACCGGCCGCGCAGTTGTCGCTATTGAAATTGCCCTGGCAGTAGCCAACACGAATCCAGTCTGCCACAAGCGATGTGAGCCTATCGCGGAATTGTTCTGTCAGCAGCAGCACCTTTTCAGGAAGCTCCAGGGACTGATCAATAACATCGCCGTATTCACGATCAATTAAATGCAATACAAGCTTTTTCAAGCTCATCCTTTGCGTTTGGATGTTCATTTTTGCGAGCACGACGGCCAAAAAGTTCAACTTGGCCAACTCTTATAAACGAAGGTGCTACCCGCGTAGTAATCGCGACCGGCTCTGGTATACGTATGTTTGGATCTCTCGACCGCGAGCCTTCCGAGTACCAGGGCCGCATGACCCTCTCGGTTTTAGAAACATATAAACTCAGGGATCTTGAAGTTGGTACCCCAAGCGCATGCATGTGCTCCTGTGCGAGAAACTCCCGAACACTCGATCGCAGAACAGCGCGGCCGTCGGCCCCACGGCAATAGGGTGTGCGTCCGCCCCCTTTTAACTGCATTTCCCAGTGCTGGCCGTTGATTACCGCCTCAAGCACTGACACTGCGCGTCCGTCTCCATATCCATTGCCAGTTTGACACGGACACTGTTGATAATATTCCGCGCCATAGATCGACAGCGCGTATCCACACGCCCAGCCAAGAGGACGCATTGGCTCTGGAACATTGGTCATGTCTCCAGAGAACATCCGAATAAAACCTTCCGAGTGTGCCAGGCTGTCGGAAAAACCCAGTTCCTGGAACAGGCTTTTACTATGCGCGATATACTCAGGATTTTCGATGGGCGTAGATTTGACAGGGACGTAATGGCCAGTGAATACCTGCCGTGGTGCGTAATCGTTCCCGTCACTGGTTGCGTCTGGATCCTTGTTGAGAGAATCCATGAACGAGTAGTCCGCCAACGTTGCGAGTTGGTCTAAAGTTTCGATCTCAGGAACCGATTCCTGGGTCGATCGCTCAATCATAAGGCCTCCTCATGTATAGATTTGCACAGTATCATTACCCAGGTCCTCCGGATTACGTTTGGCAGGCAATCAAACCACTGATAATTCACCTAGCCTTTTACTCTTAGATTTAAATTCTACTTCAGTAATCTGATATACGTTTTTTCATCTGTTTCGGGGTCCGGAATGGTTATTCCCTCCCATATTTTTTCAGCTACGGCGTCTGGACTTGTTGAATCCTGCCAATCTGAAAGGTGGAATTTCCACGATTGATTGGGGCATCCTGCAAAAACGGCGTCACCCATAAATATATTTTCATGTGCGATTAGGAATGACCCCGCCCACATTTTTCCTGGGCTGTACATGTCAAACAGTCCAAGACCGATACTAGCGAACAGTAAATCCGAGTCAAAACAGACTTTAACATCTATGTTGTCGAGTGACTCATCACTAGGAATATTCGCCCAAACCCACATTGTTGAATCAGGCTTCATTGGTATATTAATCAAACCAATTGGATCTCCAGCGAGAATCTCTGGCGTTTCTTTTACCTTCATAGGTGCAACGCCCTGATACGTGCCGTCCTCTGCCCTGACGAGTGGTACATCAGCCACATATTTGCTGTGGGAGTATATATGGCCGCCATTATCGAGCTTTAACTCATAATTAAAGCGAGAATCAAAATGAAGCGTGTATCCACTAGGCTCACCAATTTTTACCTGAATGGTCTGATGGCCAGTAACATCTTGGCCACCCACTTCACCAGTCACGTAAACGGTAACGCCATAAGTTCCCTTTTCACTATAAATATGGGAGGTGGTACGTGGCGCACTGCTTTCACTGGTGCCATCACCG
>Ga0079223_10002367_pt1 | contig 11658 bp, 8 predicted proteins | sample Stecom2011_FD_75072 | JGI IMG/M metagenome (GOLD analysis project Ga0079223, IMG submission 75072) | Agricultural soil microbial communities from Utah to study Nitrogen management - Steer compost 2011 | ecosystem: Environmental > Terrestrial > Soil > Agricultural land | place: USA: Utah...
AGAGAAATCCTGAATATCTTTATTCTGAGAATGAACTTCATCTTCTATAGCATGAAACCTTTTGAGGAATTTTAAATTAGCCTTCTTCAGTGCTTGTTCCGGATCTATCTCTAGGTGTCGGGATAATTGAGCAATACTGAATAAAAGATCTCCGATTTCTTCTTCAACACTTTCTTTATTGTATTGACCGCTTGGTGAAAGTTCAGCTTTGACTTCTTGCCACTCTTCCTCAACCTTGCCCATCACTTGCTGATAGTTTTTCCAGTCAAATTTTACGGAAGTAGATTTTCTTCCAATGTTAAAGCTAGAAGTAAGAGCAGGGGCATAGATAAGTTTGTGTGGGATGGAGTATTTTTTCTTTCCCTTATTTTCTTCATCTTTGATGTCCTGCCAGTTCTCCAGAACTTCTTGAGAGGACAGGTTTTGTTTATTACCGAAAACGTGAGGATGGCGACGTACCATTTTTTCACGAAGAGTTTGGGCCACTGTTTCTAAAGTAAATTTTCCTTCTTTTTTAGCAATAGTGGAGTGAAGTAGCACTTGTAGAAGAATATCTCCAAGTTCTTCATTCATCAGTGGGTAATCTTTTTTCTCTACTGCTTCAATAAATTCATAGGATTCTTCAATGAGGTATTTAAGAAGTGAATCATGGGTTTGTTCTAGGTCCCAAGGGCAACCTGTCTCAGGGTGAAGTAGGGCTTCAATGACGTCGATGAGTTTTTCAAGTTCTGGATAATTCATGTTCAGCTCTCTCTTGCTCTATAGCTCAAAACTAGGATAACATGGGCCATATGAATAGACATCAATTACTTGAGATCGATATTAACAGCACAGTGAAGTTAAGTACCAGTGATCAGAGACAATTAAAGAATTGGCTTAAACGTGCATCTCTCGTGACTGAAAAACTTATCACTGAAGGTCTTATTAAGGGGAAAGGTCCCGAAAAAATTCGTATCTCTCTTTTGTTATGTGGCGATGCTCGTATTCAAAAAATCAATCGAGAGTTTCGCGGTAAAGATAAAGTAACTGATGTACTCTCATTTCCAAGCGCAGATGATCTGATCAAGACCTGGCCACTGGAGACTTTTGATGGTGAGTTATTCTTAGGGGATCTTGCTATCTGTATGCCTCAGGCCAAGCGTCAGGCAAAAGAATTCAAGATTAGTTTTTGGGATGAGTTTATCCATCTCTTTTTTCATGGTGTTCTCCATCTGTGGGGGTATGACCATGAAAGATCTTTAAGAGATGAAAAGATCATGCAGAAGTGGGAAGATCGCTCTATCGAGCTTCTCTCCCGTTTGTAGCTGCTTCTAATGCTGCTGCTAAATCAAGAATCCCTGGAGATTTAATTTTCCCTTCAAGTTGTTGTGATTTTCTCACACTACCCATGAGTATTTCTTTTATTTCTTCCGGAGTGAACTCTGGAAAATATCCCAGTAGCATTGCTGCGGCTCCGGATACATAAGGAGTCGCCATAGAAGTCCCGGAAGAACTAGAATACTTATTATTCTTAACAGTAGAGAAAATATTATTTCCAGGAGCTGTTAGATGAACGGAGCGTTTACCGATATTGGAAAAGCTAGCAAGGTTACCTTTATTATTAGTGGCTGCGACCGTAATGAGGTTAGGACTATCAAATGAAGCAGGATATTGAGGATTAGAATCAATATCATGCCATCGAAGAGGTCCCATCGAGTTATTTCCGGAAGCTGCAACTACCAACACTCCATACTGCTTCCCAATACTGTTAATGACATCTCTTACAGCGAGCCCTTCTGTTTTAGGTTTACCAAATGAACAGTTAATAACTCGCGCTCCATTCTTAGCAGCATAAAGAAAACTCTCAATAATATTTGAATCAGTCTCATGAGAAGAGTCGGGAACAGAACGAATGGCCATGATCCTAGCATTATGAGCGATGCCTGCAATACCAATACCATTGTTAACTTGAGCAGCAATCGTTCCCGCTACATGGGTACCATGCCAGTGACTTCCCATTGGATCAGTGGTGGCCTTTCTGCTAAAACGAGTTCTTACTACAGTATTTATGCCATAGACATCATCAACGTAGCCATTGCCATCGTTATCAATTCCATCTCCAGGAATTTCACCGGGATTTCTCCACATGATATTTTTTAAATCTTCATGATTATAATCCACGCCCGTATCTACCACTGCTACGATAACCTCTTGGGCTTTTCGAGGAGGGAGGTTGCTATAGGCACGACTGACATTCATTCCCCATGGCCCATCAAATGCCCACAGACGGTGGATAAATTCATCATTAAAAGAAACTGAGCTAAGCTCTTTTTGGTTCTTGATATTTTTATCGCTTATCAATTCAGGTAAAGGCCCATGATCATGGATCTGATCTCTTTGGATGTATTCAATCTCCCAGCCAATGACTTCCTCTTCAAGCTCTGAAAGATTATTGGTTTTCACCAGATATAGATCAGGGATAAGAGGGGTGACCTCTTCTATGTGGAGAGATTTACCTAGAGGAATGTCTTTTTTCATCTTTATAAACAGATGATGAGGGTGGTATCCTTGCGCTTTTATTGCAAAACTTATGAGAAAAAAGATTAGCCCGTAAAAACAATGGGTTAACATGGTTTTCATCCTTATTTAATGGATCGGCAGACTACCTTTGGCAAGGACCGGAGAGCAAGGGGTGGCCGTAAATTATTTAGACACTCTGTAATCTCTACTTCATTTGCAGAGGTAAAGCTTGGAAATGATATATTGCGTCATTATAAGTTTGGAATAATGAGTCATAATAGAATATGTGGTTCATTTTTAAAGGCTAAAGTTTGATTAAGTGGAATCGGTTACTAACATTCACCCTATTGTGTCCCTTGGGTCTTGCCCAAGCACAAGAAATTATCACCGGTCACATTGGCGGAATTAGTAATCAAGTCGATGAAAGAGTAGGAGATGTTCCCGGTAATAAATTTATCGGTGAACTTCATTTTAATTATAAAAAAGATTATACCTCAGTAGGTACAGAGTTAGAGCGTGCTTTTTCTCTTGCCGTTAATGTGAATGATCAGAGTCTTACCCAGTATTCTATTCCAGAAGCTTATGTTGGCGGAAAGCTTTCCAAAAAAGATTATATTCGTTTTGGAAGACAAGTTCTCAACTGGGCGGAAGTGGATAAGGTGTGGGGCTTTGGAAAACTTAATAACCGCATAGGGTTTGATGGCTTTGATCCTGGACAAGAAGGTTTAACTGGCCTTCTTTACGAAAGAAGAAGTTCAAATGGAATGCGCTACCGAGCTTTTCTTTCCGGGATCTATGTTCCTGAGTTAAATCCAAGTCTAGATATTGATAAGAAAGATAAGACCATCACCAGCAGACACCCTTGGGCCGATCCTCCTTCTGCCACTGCTGAAATTGATCCAGGTAACGTCAAACGAATTGCTTATGAAGTTGATTATCCAGAGTATCATGAGGTTATTTATAAATACACTGTTGGGGCCAGTCTTGGATATGAATCCAAACATTGGGTGTGGGATGGTTTTATTATCAGAAAACCAGAGAACAGATTTACCCCAGAAGCTCATGTATCTCTAAACTCAGTAGACGATTTGATTGAAGCCCAGGTTAAGCCTCACTTTCACCATCACGACGTTTATGGCTCAACACTCAAATACCGAAACCTAGATTTGGAAATGTACATATCTGGTATTGCAGTTCGACCGCTTCATTATCCGGAAGGGGATAGAGATGCTTTCCGTGCTACAAAAATTAAGTCCGAGAAGATGAGAGAAGACTATCTGGGTGGAGGAATTTCCAGAGTTAATGATATTTATAGCATAGGTTTTAACTATGTTGCCCGACTTTCTCCTTATGATAGAGACGCGGAAACCTTAACAGAGGATCCTCGTTGGAATCAGGCCATTAATATTTTTGCGGTTAGAAATTTCTGGGGACAAAAACTATCACTCAGAACTGATCTCAAATTCGACATGATGACAACTGATAGACTTTTTATGTTTGAGGCTCTTTATAAAGCAACCAAGCATCTGCATCTATCAGCAGGAGTAAAACTTATTGGAACGCCAGGTGATGGAGATTCCTACTGGTCCCCTTATACGAATAATGACTCCATATATGGAGGGTTAAGATATGCTTTCTAGGTTTAAAAATATTAAGAGGGCATTTGTTCTTTCTAGTTTTATCGCTATTACTGGTTGTGGTGACTTATTAAAAAGCGAAGTTAAGAAAAAAGAGCTTGAGACAACCCAGTTCTCAGTTTCTTGTCAGCTAAGTGTCACTGAATTTACTAAAATTCTCGATAAAAACATCAGCTCTCAAATCTATTGCTTAAAAGATAACCTTTATTTGTTTTTAAGGGCCGTTAAATCCAGTAAGCCGGGATATCTTGGAAGAGTAGAGCTAGAAAACTATCTTTTAAAAAATCGCTCTGACTTTTCTCCTGAGTTAGTTAAAGCTTTGAAGGCCGTTTTTGATCTTAACTCTCTGATCACTGGTGAAAGCCCCGATTACATTTCCCAACAAAATATTGATGCACTCATTGATTTTGCTCTGACTTTTAATGAAGAAGCTGCTCTGAATATCGGTCCGATTTTTCAAAGTAAGGCTTCGGTATCTTATATCCTTCACCAGAATCACAGAGATAGAATTTCCGCTTCCACTAAAACGATTATGATGGCACTTAGAAAAGTGTTTGAACCAAATAGAAGAGGGGAAATTCATCAGCTAAATATTTCTGAGTTACTGGATCAATTCTCTACCGATGAAACAAGAGATGAAATAAACGAAATAAGAGAGTTCTTGTTCGCTAAAAAAATTCTTCTAGGTGGCGAGCGTGAGATCATTACTCATAAAGAAGTGGAGAAGTTTATTCTCAATCTTGATAAGTTACTTCTCATTGTTCTAGATGTTGTTCGTTATCCTTACGTAAAGCTTAATCAGGAAAACATTCTTCAGCTTCTTCGTCGAGATGTTCAGGATTTAACAGATATTCTTTTTGATCCTGATCTGGGGAACCGTGACGATGAGTTGATGTTGGAAATTGACCGTGTTTTCAAATTAGTTAATAAGTATATTGATAACATTAATGCCTATGACTTTCAGAATATTGCTCTGGAAGTTAAGCAACTTCTCATGGGTGGTAATAGAGAGACGATCACTGGGCGAGATTTAAAAGAGCTTGCTAATCATGCAAACACTGTCTTGAAAATGGGAACAGTGTTTCATCGTATTTATAAGCGCTTTGAAATTGACCTTGAAAATCCAAGACCTATTACTATTGATTTTGATGAATATCGCCACTCTTATCCAGAACATCAAAAAGAACTGGCGGATTTTGAAAGAATTGTAAAAAGCTATCGTTTCTTTAAAGGTGAATTCATATCTCCTTACTATCAGCATGGTTTCAAACGAAATGCTGATGGGGTTGTTGAAGTTGCTCTTTTTGAATATGCCCTCAAGATCCTTATCGGTGCCTATGGTTCTCCAAGTCCTAATCCTGGAACTGTGGGAGGTTATTCCATTAATAATGAGCAAATGAAAGCGCTGGTAAAAAAGTTTGAACCAGATCTGGTAAAAATGGGTCTTATTCAAGAAGGTCGAGGGGAGAGTACAGGGAATACCATTTCACTTCTGGGAACACTTTTTCAGTATCAGTCTGATAATAACAAAGTGATGGATGTTAACGAGGCCACTGAATTTGCTCTCGCCCTTTTCTCCGGTCTTTCAATGGCCAGCGAACTTCACAAAGATCTGATGAAGGTATGTCCAGTGGATCAGTATGATCGTTTGGATCCTGTTTGTATGAAGGAGAATTACTTCCCACGTTTTTGTAGTAAGTATTATCGCTACTATCCAAAAATGTTCGAAGAGTTCGGAGCGCAAAACTGTGAGGAGTTTGTTAATAGCAAAGCTTCGTCTGAGTATCTTGAACAGACTATTAAGGCCGCAAGAAATTGTAACTTCTATACTGATGGAGACAAGGAAGAGATTCCATACTCTGAATCAGATATGATGCTCATCATTACTGCAATGGCCCACGTAGAAACAACAGTCTTACGTTGGGATAAAAATGAGAACAACATTCTGGATCCAAGTGAAGTGGATGCGGGATATGCCATCTATGAGTCTGCTATTGACGGTTTCCTTGATGATTATCCTTCCATCGTGAGAAAGTTTAAAAAACAGATTTATCTTTATCTGATCAAATATGAAGAAATCCCAGCGGTGGATTCAGTTTCAAGTGCCTGGAGACTAGTAAGATTTCTTGGAAGCCTTAGAAAGGCTACTCCAGCAAAACGAAAAACTATCTCTTCAATCTTAAGAGTTATTGGAGAACAAAGTGATAAAACCGCTACTGGACCAAAGTTTGATTGTAATACCCTAAGAAATCCTCAATAAATTGAATCTTAGCTCCTTGTAAGGGTTTTCCTTTGAGCAATCTTTTGCTAAAGTGAAAGTCCTTACAAGGGCTTAAAGTCATGGACAATTCACTTCAATTAAAACTCGATGAATATCGCTCATCAATGGATGAGCTACAAGATAATCTCCAAACCATATGGAGGTCGCTTTGACATTGAGCGCAAAAAGGCTCGACTAAAAGAGATTTCTGAACTAGAAGCCTTAGACGGTTTTTGGAATGATTCTGAAAACGCTTCAAAGATCCAAAAAGAAAAATCAGTTTTAGAAGATATCGTAGAGAAATGCTCCTACGTTCGTACTCTTGCTGATGACTTTGAAGTTCTTTGCGAGATGGCCGATGAAGGAGACGAAGCTTCTCTGGAAGAAGCTGTTGAACTTTATCCAAAGTTTGAAACAGCATTAGGGGATCTGGAAAAGAAAGCGCTCCTCTCAGGAGAGTATGATGTTAACAACGCCATTGTTACCATCAATGCGGGAGCAGGAGGAACAGAGTCCTGTGATTGGGCCAGCATGCTTCATCGAATGATTACTCGTTGGTGTGAACATCATAAATTCAAAGTTGTGACAACTGATGTGCAGTATGGAGAGTCTGCAGGTATCAAGTCAGCGACAATGATGGTCACTGGTAACTTTGCTTATGGGCAGTTAAAGTCAGAGATTGGAGTTCATCGCCTTGTTCGTATTTCTCCTTTTGATTCTAATGCCCGCAGACATACATCATTTGCGTCGGTCTTTGTTTCTCCAGAAGTTGATGATTCGATTAATATCGAAATTCAAGATAAGGATCTTCGTATTGATGTATACCGCTCTTCCGGTGCCGGTGGGCAGTCAGTAAACACAACAGACTCAGCTGTTAGAATTACTCACTTACCAACAGGAATTGCAGTGGCCTGTCAGATTGAACGAAGTCAGCTTCAAAACAAAATGACAGCAATGAAAATTTTAAGGGCAAGACTTTTTGATCTTGAAATGGAAAAGAGAAGAAAAGAGCAGCAGGCATTAGAGGATTCTAAAATGGATATTGCCTGGGGATCACAGATTCGCTCTTATGTTCTTCACCCTTATAAAATGGTTAAAGATCACCGAACAGGTTTTTCATCATCTCAAGCAGAAACAGTTCTTGATGGAGACCTTGATGATTTCATCAAAGCGTACTTGCAGTGGATGAGTCTAGGTGGAAAGAAAATTGCTGATAACGATTTAGATGATCTATAAATAAAGGAACTCTATGAAACAAAATTACATCAAGCGCTGGACTGATCAATTCTCTGAACAAATGACTGTTCGTCTTGAAAAGCGCAAGAAACTAGAGGAACTTGGTTCAAATCCGTATAAGAATAATCTTAAACCTGATACGAAGTTTTCAGAACTCGTTGGGAAATATGCTCACCTGGCAAAAGAAGAAATCGGAGAGACTCCGTCTTATAAAGTAGCTGGCCGTGTTTTGATGGTTCGTGACTTTGGTAAAGCTGCCTTTCTTCAATGTGATGATGGCACTCAAAGATTCCAGCTTTACGTTAATAAGCAAGTAACTTCTGAGAAGGGGTTTGCTGAATACAAGCTTCTTGATTACGGTGATATTGTTTATGCAGAAGGTGATGTTTTCAAAACGATGAAGGGAGAACTTGCCCTTAATGTTCGAGAGTTCACTATTCTGACTAAGTCTATTCGTCCGCTTCCTGAGAAATTCCATGGTCTGACTGATCCAGAGTTAAGATACCGCATGAGATATGTGGATATGGTAATGAACCCAGAGACTCGTGAAAAATTAAAAATGAGATCTCAAATTATTCGCTACATTCGCGAGTATTTCTACGATAAGGATTTCCTGGAAGTAGAAACTCCAATGATGCATTCTGTGGCAGGGGGAGCAACAGCAAAGCCTTTCCTTACTCATCATAATGCTCTTAATATGGAGCTTTTCATGAGAATTGCTCCAGAGCTTCATTTAAAACGTCTTATCGTTGGTGGTTATAATAAAGTTTTTGAAATGAACCGTTGTTTTAGAAACGAAGGTTTATCTTTAAAACATAACCCGGAGTTTACTTCGATTGAATTTTACTGGGCCTATGCTACATACGAAGATTTAATCAAACTTACTGAAGAGCTGATTTCCGGCTTAGCAAAGAATGTGATCAAGTCTGATACGGTAGTTTTTGGTGATAATGAAATTAAACTCACCGGACCTTTTGCTCGTTATACCATGAGAGAAGCAGTAGCCAAGTATACTAACTCTACGATGGATCAAGTAAACGATGCTAATCATCTGCGCACTCTTCTTGAGAAAACAGATATCGATCGACTTAAAGTTAAAGATGCTTCATGGGCCAAACTTCTTGTTCTTTGTTTTGAAGAGCTAGTGGAGTCTCATCTTATTCAACCGACATTCATTACTGAATATCCAACTGAAGTTTCTCCTCTTTCTCGTAGAAATGATGAGAATCCTGAGTTCGTGGATCGTTTTGAGTTCTTCATGAATGGTTGGGAAATTGGTAATGCTTTCTCGGAGCTTAATAACCCTACTGACCAACTTGATCGTTTTGCTGATCAGGCCGTACAAAAAGATGCAGGGGATGAAGAGGCCACTGATGTGGATTACGACTTTGTTCGTGCTTTGGGATACGGAATGCCACCAACAGCAGGTCAGGGAATCGGAATTGACCGTCTGGTTATGATCTTAACGAACTCTCATACCATTCGTGATGTTATTCTCTTCCCGCTTCTTAAAAAAGAAACATTTTTCTCTGAAGAAGAATGAAGTCTTACCTATCACTTTTTAAAATTGTTCTCCATGGTCGCTCATCAGGTAATATCCTGATAGCGACCATTTTAAGTTTTACTTTTTCAATTACAGTTATTCTGTGTACTTTTGGTTTAATGGATGGATTTGACCATCTTTTAAAGAGTGGTCTTCGTCACTCCACCGGGGATATTGTTGTCACTTCCAAGAGAGGCTTTTATGAGCCTGATGAAGATTTTAAAAAGATCCTGGGGAGTTTGAATGATCATTTTACTCCCATTATTCAATCCGAAGCCTTTGCTATTTACAATAATAAGAGTAGTGGCATTATGCTTCGGGGGATTGAGCCTGAAAGTTTTCAGAAGGTCACTGGTCTTGCCGTCAAGTTAAATCCCGGTGAAGTGATTGTAGGTGAAGAATTGTTAAAGCAACTGGGATTAAAGCCAGGAGATAATTTAGCAGTCACTTTAGGAGAGGGAAAAGAGAACTCTCTTCCTGTGATCAAAATGTTTAAAGTGGCCGGTGCCATCAAACATGGGATTTATCAAAGGGATCTTCGCTTTTCTTATGTCTTAAAAGCAGATTTAGAAAATGTCTTAAATGTGAGTAATAAAATCAATATCGGACTCATTTCTGTTTCAGATCCGCTTCGTCCCTTGCCTGATTTAAAAATAGTTGAAGATCATCTTAGAAGCCTTCGTTATGAGTTAGGTTCAGGTTTCACCTTAAGGCCTTTCTGGTCTGACTTTTCTTACCTCATTGAAGCGGTAAAAGTTGAGAAGTTTTCAATCTCCTTAGTTTTACAATTAATCGTGGTGGTCGCGGTGTTCAATATCCTGGCCTTCGTGATCTATATAATGGAAAAGAAGTCTCAGGAGTTTTTCTTTCTTAGAGCAGTAGGACTTTCTCTTAATAAGCTTATGCTTTTTTGGTTTGCTACTATTGTTGGTATCTGGGCCGTTTCCTGTGTAGGGGCCTTTTTCCTTTCTGATCTTTTCAACTTGAGTCTGAAGCATCTACCGATTTTTCAGGTTCCTGGTGAGATTTACGTTCTCTCTAATCTAGAAATAAAGTTATCAACAGCTTCTTTTATGACGGTATTCTTTATTGCTTTTGTCTGGGTCATACTGGCTTCTTTCATCGGCTATTTACGACTAAAAAATAGAACAATTATTCAAGGCCTTCGTCAGGAGTTTAACTCATGAGTTTTATAAAATTAACGAATGTTGAGAAAGCCTTTGGGAAGACTCCTGTCCTCCGAGGAATTAATCTTGAAATATCGGATAAAGAGTTAGTGGCCATTAGGGGGGCTTCCGGTTCGGGAAAATCAACTCTACTTTATCTACTAGGTGGGCTCGATGTTCCGAGTAGTGGGGAAGTGAACATAAATGGGCTGAACCTTGCGAAGTTAAGTGACAAGAGTTTAGCAGATTTTAGAAACCAAAATGTAGGGTTTGTTTTTCAATTCCATTTTCTTCTACCCTCAATGACCTGTATGGATAATATTCTGCTACCAGCACGGATTGGCGGAACAAATGTGAAAATCAAACAGGTGGAAGCCGATGTTAAAAAACTGGCCTCAATCCTTGGGGTAGAACATTGTTTACCCAAATATCCCTATCAACTCTCAGGAGGAGAGCAGCAGCGCGTAAATATTATTCGAGCTCTCTCTTTAAGACCTAAGATTTTATTATGTGATGAGCCGACGGGTAATCTTGACTCTAAGAATTCAGAGAAAGTGGCCGATCTCTTAAAGAATCTTGCCCAGGAGTTTGAAGCAATACTTTTAGTTGTGACTCATGATGATAAGGTTGCTAGCTTTTTTCCTCGGAAAATAGTCATTGAAGATGGTCGGATAATTAGCTAGAATTCATAAGCTTTTAAATAAAATTCACTAGATAGTGATTCTTGAGTCAAGGGAATACTGGTTTTGAAGACCTTGCTAGTTATCTTTTCATTTTTGTGGTTTATCTCTAATAGTTTCGCGCAAGAAATTATTGGGCCTATTAAAGAGTTATTCTTAGTTGATTCAATTGAAGTTGAAGGAAACCGTAAGGTTGAAGCGGAAGCTATTCTTGAAAAACTATCTACCCAGCCGGGTATGCTTCTGGATAACTACCTTCTTCGTCGTGATTTATCTCGTATCTACGAGATGAAGTACTTTGAAGAAATTGAAGCCTATCATAAAAAGTCAGAGGGAAAAGACATCTTACTTTTTAAAGTTGTCGAAAAGCCCATCATCTCCAAAATCTTTTTTGAAGGTAACGATGAGATCAGTGATGATGATTTGAAAGAACAGATCAAATCTAAAGAATATAATATTCTTGATATCTCTTCTCTTAAAAACGATCTGCGTCTTCTTGAGAAACATTACGAAGACAAAGGATATTTTCTTGCTCAGGCCACTTACACTTTAAAAGAAAGACAAGAAGCCGTTGAAGTTCATTTTAATATTAAAGAATGGGACAAAGTTAGAGTTAAGAAAATCACCTTCCTGGGAA
>Ga0079223_10002368_pt1 | contig 11657 bp, 13 predicted proteins | sample Stecom2011_FD_75072 | JGI IMG/M metagenome (GOLD analysis project Ga0079223, IMG submission 75072) | Agricultural soil microbial communities from Utah to study Nitrogen management - Steer compost 2011 | ecosystem: Environmental > Terrestrial > Soil > Agricultural land | place: USA: Utah...
GGGCGCATGCGTGGCAGAGAGAGCGACATAAGCACGATAACTAGTAATGCCAGAACCGGAGATGCCCACTCAGGTGCCAATCGGATCAGCAAGCCCTGCCTGCCAGCCGAATAGGCATTTGCGTGAAATTCTACGCCGGACATGGGGTGGCTCAGTCCGGAAAAAGGTGTTGGCAATATGTCTCCAAAGCCGGGAGCAGTTGCTCCGATAAAGACGGTTTTGCCATCAAATACCTTTGGCGCCGGAGGGCTATTGAGGACCTGAGCGTAAGAGTAGGTTGGCAGTGAACCAGCACCGCCAGCCAGGGGCACTGCACGGTAGTCATAGCGTACGTTTACGAAAGGCGGTATATCGTTCGTATCCAGTGTGTATGGCTGTACACCACGAGCCGCCATAGAAAGACTTGGCCACAACTGCTTGCCCAGGCCATTGAATAAATACAGCCCCCGGGCAATGCCATCGCTGTCCAACTCCACATGTGCATGCCCAAGACCGGCGGCCGCTGCAGAAAGCGGTGCTGTTGGCAGCCGTTCGCTTAATGGGGTATTCGGGGTTGATGAAGACAGGTGCACCGGCAGGATAACGTTACCATGCTCTGTTATTGCTGCGGCTAATTCCGGGTCATCGACTGAGGGTTCGGAAAAAAGAATGTCAAAGACGATGGTGCTGGCACCGGCCAGTTGCAATTTCCGAATAAGCTCGGCATGAAGGCCGCGCCGCCAGGGCCAATGCCCCAACTCGTTCAGGCTGAATTCGTCAATGGCAATCAATGCAACATCATCGGCAACTGGAGCAGGGTTGGCGGTAATCGTTTTATCGTAAAGCCAGGCGTCCAGTTGGCGGGGCAAGGTACTGGTTTGCGCCAGCAGAATAAGTGCCAGAAGGATGAGGCCAAGGGTCCAGGGCGTTGTCTTTATTGGCATCCAGTCCTGGTTCATGAGTCCTGCTATCTGTAGCGGTCTATCAGTGGATTATTCCAGGTACAGTTCCCTCCCTGGTCCCCAACGGCTTGTTAGCGGACCGTCGGAAAGAGCTTTCAGGCGCACAAAATACCGTCTTCCGGGAATCAGACGCAAGGCTGCAGTGGTGTCTGCCAGCGTTGCTTCTTTAATAATGTTGTCAAATTTTGGCTCTTCAGAAAGCTGAAGCCGATACTCTTTGGCGGTGTCTACTTTTTCCCAGAATACGCGAACCTGACTGTCTATATAGTTTACACTAATGATGCGAACAGGTGGCAGGCTGCCATTAACAATCAGTTTTCTTGGTTTGCTGATAGCAACTGAATTACCGCCAGCTTCGGTAATCACCCGCCAGTAATACTGGCCCGGACTTAATGGTTTGGAGGGAAGTGCCGAGGTATCCTGTGCCCATTCGCTGCTTGTAATCAGCTCCCGAAAACTCTCGTCTTCAGAAACTTCTACACGGGCGACTTCATTATTACCGTTAAGCTGCCATTGAAATTCTGGCATGTCGTTGTTGGCCGTACTGCCGTCAGAAGGTAGTGTCAGGCTGGCTGCTCTGGCCTGGAGGTCGATCTCGACGGGTATAATGGCCGGCATTCCGATTATTCCACGGTTATCCAGCGCCGCCAGATGTATCTCGTAATCACCATTATCGAGCCGGCTGATGTCGAACTTATTCCCTTGCACATTTCTGCTTTCGATCCAGCGTCCGCTGTCTTTTTCAAATATATCGAGCTTGTATCCGGGGGCCTGGCTTGATGTCCATGCCAGTTCGGCCGGTAAACGATTCAGTTTTGGTGCAAGAGGATTCACTTTAGGTGCGGGAGCCAGATAATGAATAACCGGTTCCGTATTTGAGCCGGCAATAACCTGAGCACTGTAGCCGGCGGGTATAGCGCGAGTTTTGCCAGGGATTCCAAAGTCGACCACCCCGTGGGTTACCTGCAGACTGGTTCCCGCCGGTGAGGTTTGTATGGAAAAGACGGTGCCACGTACAGCAGCAACGGCAGACGGCGTTGATATTTCAAACCGCGCACCACCGTCAATAATTGGCTTTACCCTGGTGTGCACTTCGCCTTTAAGTAAGCGTAGCCGGGTGTCTACCATCCCGGATTTGCCGTACTGGGTCAGGCGATTGAATTCCAGATGCGAACCGGAAGCAACCCTGATCTCGGAACCATCCGCAAGGCTGATGGTTGCTGTGCCAGAGCCGGAAAGAATAGCATCGCCTACACGGATCAGAGTGTCGGGTGTTAATGGCTGTCTACGCCCGTCTGCGCCAGAAATAAACTGAACAGCCCCAGAGCTGGAGACAGCCCGCGCAGGATCAGGTTGGCGCTTCAGCCAGGCAAGAGGGATGTGGATGCGGTCACCTGTGGATACAAGTACCCCATTTTCCATGCCGTTGTATTGTAGTAACCGCTTGGAATTGTAAGCAGGAGTTAACAGCTCCTGAGCGACGGTGTGAAAGTTTTCGCCGGGGCGCAGGGTATAAATCCATTCAGGATGGGTCGTGGTGCCCGCTTTCACAAAAGACGTCGCGGAACCCTGAGCAATTGAAAGTTCAGCATGGGCCGGCAATGCCAACACCAGACATGCTGATGTGCTCAGCGCGCGAAATAAATTGCGAAAATTCAACTTAAGCATTCGCGGCCTGATCAACTTCAACGATATCCGGATCTTGCTCCAGAACATGAACACTCATAGCTTCAAGGCGATAGCCGCGTTGATAAATAGTTTTGATACGAAAGCCATTTTCCGGGTTGAGGCCCAGTCGGCGACGCAGACGACTCATGTGGGTATCAACCGTGCGAGTATTAATGTCTTGGGTAAGGCCCCAAACTCGCTCCAGAAGCACTTCACGGGTCAATAACCGACCCTGGTTTTGAAATAAAAACAGTGTGAGTTCGTAATCTTTGTCTGTCAGCGTGAGTTCCTTTCCATGCAGGCAGATACTGCGTTGCTGTGTGTTGATCTCAAAAGGACCATGCTTGAGCACTTCCTTTTCGCTGTCTGGATTACTCCGGCGAACCAAAGCATTAATGCGGGCAATCAGTTCCGCTGCACGGGCAGGTTTGGCAAGAAAGTCGTCCGCCCCGGCATCCAAAGCGCAAACAATGTCAGCTTCGCTGTCCCGTTGAGTAAGAAATATCACAGGGATCGCCCAATTAATTTGGGCGCGAACGGTTTTCAGGACATCAATGCCCGACATATCCGGGATCTGCCAGTCCAGGATCAGCAAATCGTAGCTACGGTGTAGAATCGCGCTCAAAAAAGACTGGCCGGAGGAAAAGCTGTCACAAGTATGCCCGCCCTCAGTCACAATCAACTGAACATGCTGAGCTTGTTCTTGTTCGTCTTCTAGCAATGCAATGCGCATGGCGATTCACCCTCAGGTTAATTTGCCGATAACCAATAGCAGGATTGCTGGCGAGGCCAAGCACTCATACGCAATGATTATCCCAAAATGTGGGGTTGTGTTCAGTGTCGTTATGTAGAGTTGCGTAAACGGACGGCTGGCCTTCCGTTATCGTCATCAAGGGTTTGTCGGCAGGCGGGGAAATTACTGCAGCCCCAGAACCATCCTTTCTTGCCATTTCGCCTTACCAGTGGTGAAAAGCAATGTGGGCAGGGTACAGGCTTCTCGCTGGTACCATCGGCGGGAGCCGTGTCCTCTATAGGGCGAGTACCGTTACAGTCAGGGTAACGGGTACATGCAAAAAATTGCCCGAATTTCCCGTCCCGTTGAGTCATTGGTGATCTGCATTTTGGGCAGTGTATCTGGCCTGATACAGGCTCTTTGGCTGATTGGTCAGTTGATTTGTTACCCAATGGGTGAATAAAGCCGTGAATTTCCGCTTTCAGGGTTTCCAGAAACTGCCGAGGATCGCCCTCTCCGCAACGTATACGTTCCAGCGTGGCTTCCCAAACTGCGGTGCGATCTGGTTGTCTGATAGAGTCGGGCAGGGCGCCTATAAGCGTTTTGCCTTTATCAGTGGCCCGTATGTGGCGGCTATCCCGGCGCAGGTATTCGCGTTTGAAAAGTGTGTCGATAATAGCTGCGCGGGTTGCTTCTGTGCCCAGCCCATCCGTCTCTCGCAAGGTCTTCCGAAGCTCAGCATCGGTTACAAAGCGGGCAATGTTGGTCATTGCCGACAATAATGTTGAGTCAGTAAAGTGCTGGGGTGGCTGTGTTTTTCTCTCTGTAACGGTGCATTCACTGCACAAGACAGGTTCACCCTTGTCCAGTCTGGGTAAGGGTGTTTTCTGAGTTTCTGCGCGGCCTTCCCGGAGTTTGATCTCCAGAGCTTTCCAGCCAGCCTCAAGAATGGCGGTTTCGGTGGCCCGGAACCTTTGTTCGGCAACCCTAAGTGTTAACCGGCCCTCCCGATGAATGGCATCCGCAGCAAACTGCATGAGGTAATAGCGGCTGATCAACTCGTAGATTTTCATTTCTGCCGCGCTTAATTTACCGCTGGCGGCGGCGCGGCTGGTGGGAATGATGGCGTGGTGCGCATCTACCTGCTTATCATTCCAGACCAGAGTTCTACGCTCAAAGTCTGCGCTCTCACAGGCGTTGCTCAGGTCGGGAGCTACTTTGCGAATTGCGCGTACTACTTGTTCACGTTGATCAAAATGGCCTTCTGGCAAGTAGCGGCTATCGGATCGTGGGTATGTGATTAGTTGGTGGCGCTCGTACAAAGATTGGGCTGTATCGAGTACATCTTTGGCCCCCATACGAAATAGTTTGCCTGCCTCAATCTGTAGTGCCGAGAGCGAAAACGGCAAGGGCGGGGCTTCCGCCCGATCCTGAAACCGTGATTCGATAACCTTGCCCGGTCGGCCTCGAACACTCTCGGCAATCTGTTTGGCAACCGCGCGGTCCATCAACCGATTATCGTCATCCAGAAAATCCTGAAACTGTTCATCAGGAAGCCAGCGGGCCACAAAGTGCCGCGAATCTGCTTCCTCATCCTGGGCGTGAAAAGTAGCATCAATTCGATAATAGGGTTTTGATTCAAAATTCTCGATGGCGTTATCACGCTCAACCACCAACCCCAGCACTGGCGTTTGTACACGCCCAACAGAGTAAACACCCTGCTGGCCTTGTTGTTGATAATTCAGGGTATAGAAACGGGTAAGGTTAATTCCATAAAGCCAGTCAGCACGCTGACGCGCCAGCGCCGAATGAGAAAGCCTGCGAAACTCCCGGTTATCTTTGGGTTCCCGAATGGCTTTGGCAACGGCTGCCGGAGTCAGATCATTGATAAGCACCCGCTGAATAGCAGCTTTTGTCCCGAAATAGCGCAAAACCTCGTCAACCAGAAGCTGGCCTTCCCGGTCCGGGTCGCCAGCATGAATAATGTTATCGGCTTGGCGGATCAGAGACTCAAGTACCTTGAGCTGTTGGTGCACACCTTCTTTCGGGGTCACTTTCCACTGTTCCGGAAACATTGGCAGGTCTTCGAGGCGCCATTTCTTCCATGCCGGGTTGTAACCCGCGGGCTCCGTGGGTTGCAGCAAGTGTCCGATACACCAACTAACAGTAACGGCATTTTCCCCTTCACCACAGCGAATCCAACCCGGGCCTTTCTGGTGCGGGGTGGGCAGAGCGGCGGCAATGGCGCGGCCAAGGCTAGGCTTTTCGGCAATGTACAGGTGCATGGCTTTGAACTGAGTGAGACGGGTGTGCATTGGCATGGGAATGTGGCGGTTTGGGTTGGCAGTGTCAAGGTTCGGAGCGAGTGGTTTGTGTAGTAGACTAGCCACATAGAGCGAATTTGGAGATGCAGGAATTATGACGGTTTAAAATGTTATTGAATCCAGGCTAAAGGAAGCGTTTGATGCGCAGGTTCTGCAGATAGAGAATGAGAGCCACCGGCATAACGTACCGCCCAACTCGGAAACCCACTTTAAGGTAACCCTAGTTTGTGACGAGTTTAAGGGCCTGTCAAAAGTGAAACGACACCAGATGATTTACAAGATTCTGGCAAAAGAACTGGCGGAAAGAGTGCACGCTCTTTCACTGCATCTATACTCGGTGGAAGAGTGGGCAGACAGCGGCCAGCCGGTGCCAGAGTCGCCCAATTGTATGGGTGGGTCAAAGAATGACCCGGAAATGGCTGCACGCCTTGAACAAGGGGAGGGCTCATGAGCCAGTTTTTTCAGATTCATCCGGAAACACCGCAAAAACGGTTAATCAAACAGGCTGTAGATATCCTGCGTAGCGGTGGTGTGATCGTCTATCCCACAGATTCAGCTTATGCCATAGGCTGTCGCCTTGGTGATAAGCAGGCATCTGACCGGATCAAACGGCTACGGCGGCTTGATGATAAACACAATTTCACACTGGTATGCCGGGATCTTTCCGACATTGGCGTGTATGCCAAAGTAGATAACACCCAGTACCGCCTGTTAAAAACGTTCACCCCCGGGCCTTATACCTTTATTCTTGGTGCAACCAGTGAGGTTCCCCGCAGGCTTCTGCACCCTAAGCGCCGTACCGTAGGGGTTCGGGTGCCGGATAATGCCATCGTTGACGCATTACTCGGAGAGTTTGGTGAGCCTATTATGAGCAGTACCTTGATATTGCCCGATGAAACCGATCCGATGACCGACCCGGAAGAGATTCGGGATACTCTGGGCCGTGATCTGGACTTGGTCATCGATGGTGGGTTTTGCGGAACTGAACCCACCACCGTAATTGATTTTACCGGTGACACGCCCATTGTTACGCGGGTAGGCAAAGGCGATCCAAAACCCTTTGAGGGGTAGCTTCAGGCCTGAGTGTTCAGATTGAATGCGTAGTGACTGGTATTGCTGCCTGGCATTCCCGGTTGCTCTGCACTCGCTGATCGGCGCAGGGTGTCATAACGATGAATAAGATCCTGCAAGCCGTTGAACTGCTTGTTTTCGCTAACCAGCATATCCAGTAACGAGTTGTTTACACCGTACGCCTGATTCAGTTTAAGGGCATTATCCATAAAGTGCAGGGTAGGCTCACTGACACTCAGGCGATTAAAGGCGTCTTTGAAGTTTTTGCTGTTGTTCAGATCGCTTTCAATTCTGGTTCGCACTTCTTCAGGTATTTTGCTGCTTATCTGAACGAGGCCTGAATCATCTTTGCTAACGTTGAGAGCTGTCGCCGGAGGCAAGTTGTATTCGGCAAGTTTGTGCCGCAGCGTATCCCGCACAAAGGCAAGATCCTGCCCTACCGTCTGTTTGTATTCTGACATAACCAGCCGTCTGGATTTCAGTCCGTTGTTATCGGAACTGCTCTCTCCCGACGGTGTAAATCGGTCACTATCAACAGAGTTGTCTGCTTCAGACCCTGCCACCAGCGGCTTGGTTGGCGTGTCTGTTGCTGTACCTGCAGCGCGCTGATGCTTTCCCATCGCCTGCTGAAACTGGGCGCTGGCCTGAATCAGTGATGTCAGTAGAGACATAACCAAAGTCCCTCCAAAAAGTTACGGCAGGGTTTGCCAAAAAAACACTAACTTATTAACTGTTATGCACTATTCAGGCCAGGTTGGCTGTGTGGGGGGCATATTGATTGTTGCTGGCGATGCTAAGGTTTAGGATGGATAGGCAGACAAAACAGGCACAGGAGGTATTTATGACAGACATCCGCCTCAAACGCGCATACGAAACCCCGGCCCGCTCTGATGGCCCGCGTATACTTGTTGATCGTCTCTGGCCACGGGGAATTATAAAAGAAGATGCTGAGATTACCGAATGGCTAAAAGACCTGGCACCTTCTACCGAACTGCGAAAGTGGTTTGACCACGATCCGGAAAAATGGCCGGAGTTTCAGAAGCGCTACCTTGATGAAATCAAATCCGCCGATAGTGAAGCGCTAAAAAAACTGGGTGAGTGCCTTGACGAGAACAAGCGTGTCACGTTGGTTTTTGCAGCTAAGGATACCGAGCACAACAACGCCGTTGCACTGAAACACTATGTTGAGAACAAACAACTTTTTCAGTGAGAGTTTTCGTGCGGTGAGGAATCCTGATCGCTATCGTTTTACTGTAGTCTTGCTGTGGACAAAATGATTATATTGGTCTATATTAAGACCATCTGTTTAGTCGTGTTGATTTACTAAGGGGGCAAGTAATGACTGCAACAGCCGCACATAGATTGCCAGCCGATGATCGTAAAATGGGCATTAGTGGCCTTAAGGCGGCCTTCAATATTCTGGAGAAGTGGGAGTGCTCTGCAGACCAGGCACAGGCAATTCTGAGGCTCCCGAAGGCGACCTACTACAAATACCGGAGTGACCCGGAAAGTGCTCGTCTGGATCGTGATCAGCTTGCCCGTATCAGTTATCTGCTGAATATCCATCAGGCATTGCGCGTGGTGTTTGGCAACCCGGAGAACGTTTATGGGTTTATGCGTAAACGGAATCATAACCCGTATTTTAATGGCAGGGCACCGCTTGAGGTGATTGAAAGCGGTGATTTTTCGGCACTGTATGAAACGTTCAGGCGCGTTGATATCTTGCGGAGCGGGCTATGGTAACGGAGTTGGATCTTCCGGTTATCAGCCTGCCAAAAACCAAAGGCTTCCGTCTGGTCAATTCCAAGCTTCCTACCATTGATATTTTTAACGATGTGGCAAGTCCGGATGAGTTTCAGGATCTTTATGACCTTCAGGCGTTAACGAATCCCGTCTCAATCAAGAGGCGGGAGATCTCAGCTACATCACGTTAAAAGAAATTCCCTGGGGTATTCCCGGTTGCCACTACGCAGCAGCCTCCTTCACTCATGTTGCCCCTGACGGCAGTCGATTCAGCAATGGGGAGTTTGGAATGCTCTATATTGCCGACACCATGGAGACAGCTTTGCTGGAGGTGGAGTATCACCAAGGCCGGTATCTGGCGAACGTTGAAGACCTGAAGTTTGACCGGCTGGTTTTCAGAGGGCTGTCCTGTACCTTTTCTGGTGTTTTTATGCACGATGCCACCAGCCTGCCTGCAGAGCACGAGATCTATCATCCGGATGACTACACTGCCGCGCGCGTTTTAGGAGCGAGGCTGCGTGTTGCAAAATCTGAAGGGCTGCAGTACTGGTCAGTACGAAACCCCCAGGCCATCTGCTGGGGCCTCTTTACGCCAAGAAATGTAAAGTCGATAGTTCAGGCCGCACATTATGAGTTTATTGTGCGCGGTGGCAAAATTGTTGACAGAAGAAAAGTCGTCGGGATTTAACTTTCAGTTCGGCTGAACATGCCTCGCTACGGGTTTAGCAACGGGCACTTCGGTATGGTCTACATTGTGGATACAATCAACACATTGATTCAAAACACAGGAAAATGCCGGATATGTCCAAACTCTACCCCAGTGTAGATCCAGAAGGTCTGCTTGAGTACTCCGTAGTTTTTAACGACCGCTCCCTGAATCACATGTCAGCGGAATTCCAGCAGGTAATGCGCGATATTTCCGCAACCCTGCGTAGTGTGTATAACGCTGATGGCACAGCGATTGTGCCCGGAGGCGGCTCCTATGGAATGGAAGCAGTGGCCCGTCAGTTTGCCAATGATGAGCATTGCCTGGTTATTCGCAATGGCTGGTTTAGTTACCGCTGGAGCCAAATTCTGGATATGGGTCGTCTTGCCAGCAAAACCACGGTTTTAAAAGCCCGTGCTGAAAGCTCAGACCCTCAGGCGGCTTTTGCTCCGGTGCCTGCCGACGAAGTAGCGCAACGCATTCGTGATGAAAAACCCGCCGTGGTCTTCGCACCCCACGTTGAAACAGCCTCAGGTATGCGCCTGCCAGACAGCTACCTGAAAACCGTCGCCGAGGCCGTACGCGAGGTTGATGGCCTGTTTGTACTTGATTGTGTGGCGTCCGGTGCTCTCTGGGTAGATATGAAAGCTTGTGGTGTAGATGTTCTGATCACAGCACCACAAAAGGGCTGGACGGCATCGTCTTGTGCCGCGTTGATCGGGTTCAGTGATCGCGCCATCACGCGCCTGGAGCACACCACAAGCAGCAGCTTTGCCATGGATCTGAAGAAGTGGTTCCAGATTATGAAAGCTTATGAAGATGGCGGTCATGCGTACCATGCAACAGTTCCCACAGATACTCTTGCGGTGCTACGAAACGCCATGAATGCTACCCTCGAAGCTGGTATCGAAACCGTCTATCAGAAGCAGGAAGAATTAGGCACAAAAGTTCGTGCGTTGCTCAGTGAATTTGGCTTCAAGAGTGTGGCTGCAAAAGGATTTGAAGCACCAGGAGTGGTGGTTGTTCATACCACGGATGTAAATCTTCACAACACTAGTGCATTTCGCAATCAGGGCCTGCAGATTGCTGCTGGCGTGCCACTGGCGTGCGACGAATCAGACCAGTTCCGCACCTTCCGCCTGGGGTTATTTGGGCTGGATAAACTGAATAATGTGGATGAAACAGTTGCCCGGCTGCGCAAAGCGTTAGAAGCGATTGTCACAACTTGAATGAGCATTACTCCACGTATAAAAGGTACCGAATATGAGTGAGTTACAACTTCATCCGCAGGCTGCTGCTGCCTTGCAACGCTGGCACAGCATGCTCCTGACCGGCGACCTGACTAAACTGCCGGAATTGCTCGCACCGAGCGCGGTATTCCGTTCCCCGATGGCTCACACACCTTATCCGGGTGCGCCAGTGGTCTCGATGATTCTGAACACAGTGAGCAAGGTCTTTGAAGACTTTAAGTATCACCGGGAGCTTGCGAGCGCGGATGGCCTTAGTGTTGTGCTTGAGTTCAGCGCCCGCGTGGGAGACAAGCAGCTTAAAGGAATTGATATGATTCAGTTCGATGAAACCGGAAAAATCATTGATTTTGAAGTTATGATTCGCCCGGCCAGCGGGTTACAAGCGCTTGGAACCGAGATGGGCAAGCGCTTGGGTCCTTATCTGGCAAAGCTCAAGGGCTGACTGATATTGCCTTGGGCATTTCTGCGTCGACGCGCCCAAATAAGGCCAGAAATTCCGATCATCATAAGTGCCAGGTTTCCTGACTCATCAACCTGATAAGGGGATGTGTAGGTTTTAAAGAAACCACCTGAAAAACTTAAATGGTAATGATAAGGGAAGTCGTAATGCTGAACATGGATGCCACCATTGCCAATGCTCCAGTCGGGAAGCTGAAACATATAGTTAAAATTGATCATTGAAACACCGTAGCTTTCGTCAACCTTGAACAGTAGTCCAGAATCAGAAAAAGATGAACCTATTGCTCCTGACTGAAATCCAAACTGCTGCTGTAAAGAAAGGGAGGGATGAAATACAGTGTCAAAATCCTCAACGGGAGGAAAAGGCGGCTCGTTCCAGGCGGATGATGAGGCAAAATATGAGCCTTCGCCATAGTCATAATTTTTAAGATTAACCACCAATGTTGAGCCATCTTCGTAAAAAGCCGTGTAGCTGGTAATGATTATTGCGCTTGAAGCCTGCGAGAATAGGATCGCCGTAACAAAAGCTGCAAACAGATAAGTCCGTTTAATGAGTTTCATTTCTTTTGTCCCTGAAGTCATTGTTTTTTGTGCTGATAAGAATACTGAAGCTGACGCAAGAGGCTTCCGTTTACCTCGGCCTGCTAAAATGGATCTGAGCGTGGGCGCAGGGGTTCAGAATAGCAATGCAGTATCTGGACCAACCGGCCAATGTACCTGTTGGACCGGCCCTATGGGTCGTTTGTTGTATATAGCATATCA
>Ga0079223_10002370_pt1 | contig 11656 bp, 11 predicted proteins | sample Stecom2011_FD_75072 | JGI IMG/M metagenome (GOLD analysis project Ga0079223, IMG submission 75072) | Agricultural soil microbial communities from Utah to study Nitrogen management - Steer compost 2011 | ecosystem: Environmental > Terrestrial > Soil > Agricultural land | place: USA: Utah...
ACCAAAGATATTAAAAGTGCTTACCGTAAATTAGCGCGAAAGTATCATCCTGACTTGAATCCCAACGATAAGGCTGCAGAGAAGAAATTTAAGGAAGTGAATGAAGCCAATGAGGTTTTGAGCGATCCTGAAAAAAGGAAGAAGTACGATGAGTATGGTAAAGACTGGAAGCATGCTGATCAATTTGAACAAGCCAAACAACAAAGACAATATCAAGGTAGCCGCCAATCACAACAAAGCGCCGGTGGCTTTGGAGGTGGTGGAGACTATTCCGACTTTTTTGAACAAATGTTTGGAGGAGGGTTTTCTACAGGGGGAAGAAGGGCGCAATTTAAAGGTCAGGATTTTAATGCAGATTTAACCCTTAACTTATCAGAGGTATATACCACCCATAAAAGAACTTTAACTGTAAATGGCAAGAAAATAAGAATTACCATTCCTGCAGGCATTCACAACGAACAAGTTATTCGAATTAAAGGACAAGGTGGAGAAGGAGTTAGTGGTGGTCCAAAAGGGGACCTCTTAATTCGATTTGTTATTCAAAATGACACTTCATTCAAACGCGACAAGGACAATCTTTACTCCACAGTAAAAGTTGATTTGTATACCGCAGTTTTAGGGGGAGAAATTACTGTTGATACATTTGATGGAAAAGTAAAACTAAAGGTTAAAGCTGAAACGGAAAGTGGAACAAAAGTAAAACTAAGAGGTAAAGGGTTTCCGAAGTACAGAAAAGCAAATGAATTTGGTGATTTGTATATTACTTATGAAATAGAAATTCCAAAAAACTTAACAAGTAAAGAAAAAGAACTATTCCAAGAACTCGCTAAACTCAGGAAGTCATGAATACAGTCGAATTTATTCCAATAGACAAACTTTGTGTGCACTACAGCATAGAGATATCCTTTTTTACTCATTTGAATGAACTGGGCTTGATTGAGATAAAAACTGTTCAGTCAAAACACTATATTCATCAAGAAATGCTTAGCGCTGTAGAGAAGATGATTCACCTTCACAGAGACCTAAATATTAACTTTGAGGGAATTGATACTATTCTCAATTTATTGGAGAAAATTGAGTTGCTACAAGATGAGTTAACTGCTACAAAAAACAGGTTGAGGATTTACGAATAAATTTCCTTTAACAACAGTGTTATAGAGGAGTTAAAATAACTAAAGCAGTTAGCAACACCTCATTATTAAAATTACAGTAAGAATAATTAAACAGCATTATTCAAGATAAAATCTCGACTTTTTTGCATCAACAAATACATCGGTTGATCTTCAGCTACGAAAGAAACTTCTTTCCTAAAGGCATCAATCATGGCTTTAATGGCCGGAGAAGTTTTATAATCTCTAAAATGCAAGGCTTGAGAGGCGGCAAGCCACTCTATCCCAATTATTTTCTCATAATTCTCCAACACCCTTAAGAGCTTAGTAGCAGCATTAGCCCCCATACTCACATGATCTTCTTGTCCATTTGAAGAGTCGATAGAATCTATAGAAGCTGGCGTACACAGTTGCTTGTTTTGGCTTACAGCAGAAGCTGCTGAGTATTGTAAAATCATAAATCCTGAATTTAATCCTGGCATATTTGCTAGGAAGGCAGGTAAGCCACGCTCACCACTTAATAGCTTATATGTTCTGCGCTCAGATATTGACGCAAGCTCAGCTACTGCAATGGCCATGAAATCTAATACTAAGGCCAAAGGTTGTCCGTGGAAATTACCTCCGGACAAAACCTCATCTTCTTTTTCAAAAACAGTAGGGTTATCTGTTACTGAATTAATTTCAATTTCTACAACCTTTCTCGCATGTGTAATTGTATCTTTCGATGCGCCATGAACCTGAGGCACACAACGCAAACAGTAAGGATCTTGAACAGCTGTTTTTTTCTGCTTGCTAATTTCACTACCATCCAAATGATGTAAAATCGCCTTTGCAGTTTCTATTTGACCTGGGTGTGGTCGCAATTGATGCAACAAATCATTAAATGGAGACATTCTACCATCAAATGCATCTATAGATGCAGCTGCTGCAAAATCTGACCATTTAGAAAGGTGATTTAATTTGATAAGAATATGACAAGCATAAGCACTCATAAACTGCGTTCCATTTAACAAAGCCAATCCCTCCTTTGACATCAGTTCAATAGCTTGCCACCCCATTTTATGATTGATTTCTTCAGCAGTCATTCGCTTCCCTTTGTATTTAACCTCACCTTCGCCAATCAGCGGCAAAGCTAAATGGGCCAAAGGCGCTAAATCTCCCGATGCGCCTAAACTACCCTGCTCGTAAACAATCGGATAAACACCCTCATTGTAAAAGGCAACTAAACGCTCTAAAGTGATTAACTGAACAGCTGAGTGTCCTTGCGCCAATCCTTGAATTTTTAGCAATAACATTAATTTAACAATAGCCTCAGGAACCTCATCACCCATACCACAAGCATGAGAAGTAACGAGGTTTCTTTGCAATTTCTTCAAGTCTTGTTTAGAAATTTCTGTATTACATAAAGCACCAAAACCAGTGTTTATTCCGTAAATAGGATTTTCAGATCGCTCCACTTTTTCATCTAAATAAGCCCTACAGCTGAGAACGTTTTTCTTAACATCCTCACTCAATTGAAGCTTGAATTCTCCTTTTAAAATTTCTTCCAAACGACTTAAGCTCAAAAACTCAGAACTTATTTGATGATATTTTTCCATAAGACTATGCTATTCTTTCAATCAATTTATTAAAATCAACTTTCTCCTGTTCTCCAGTTTTCATATTTCTCAAACTAAGCTGACCAGTTTTCATTTCTTCTTCTCCCACCATTAATACATAGGGAATGTTTTTTTGATTGGCGTATTTTAATTGTCTTTTTACCTTGGCCGCCTCTGGGTACACCTCTGCACGAATGCCATTTTCTCTTGCTTTTTGAAGCAATGGCAAAACATAAAGCTCCTCCTTTTTACCAAAGTTCACAAATAATAGCTGTGTGCTTTGTGAAAGCTTTTTAGGAAAAAGCTCCAGCTCTTCCATCACATCAAAAATTCGATCTGCACCAAATGAAACACCAACACCTGGCATGTCGGCTAAGCCAAAAACTCCAGTCAAGTCAGCATACCTTCCACCTCCACAAATACTTCCCATCTCAACCTCATTAGATACTACTTCAAAGATTGCACCAGTATAATAGTCCAAGCCTCTTGCTAAAGTAACATCTATTTCAAACTTTGCCTTTTTTAGTGACCAATTGCTAATGTATTGACAAATGGTTTCCAATTCTTTAATACCCTCCAAACCAACTTCCGAAGTTTTCAAGTACTCTTTCAAGTTTTCCAAAACAACTTTATTGTCTCCTTCTAACTCAAAAAGCGGTTGAATCTGTTCAATTTCTTTTTCGCTCAGTCCTTTTTGAAGCAACTCTTCATTTACTTTTTCTTTTCCTATTTTCTCCAGTTTGTCAATTGCCACAGTAATATCGACGATTTTATCAGATCTTCCAATAATTTCAGCAATTCCGCTCAGCACTTTTCTGTTGTTAATTTTAATGGTGAAGTCATTTAATCCTAGATTGTTGAGTACTTCATCAAATATCTTAATGAACTCCACTTCATTTAACAAAGAGTTGCTGCCAATAATATCAACATCGCATTGATAAAACTCTCGATATCTTCCTCTTTGAGGTCGATCAGCTCGCCATACAGGTTGAATCTGATAACGTCTAAATGGAAATACGATCTCATTTTGGTGCTGAACCACATAGCGGGCAAAAGGAACTGTTAGGTCATAACGCAGCGCCTTTTCAGTAATCAAGGGTGTAATCAAATTCAATTTACGAGCAGACAGGGTTTTATCATCAATCTTTTTTAAATAATCACCTGAATTCAATACATTAAAAATTAAACGATCTCCTTCTTCACCATACTTCCCCGTCAAAGTATCTCGACTTTCCATGGTTGGCGTTTCTATTTGTTCAAAACCATAAAGCTGAAAAGTTTCTTTAATGGTATCAAAAATATAATTTCTCTTGGCCATCACTTCTGGCGAAAAATCGCGCATTCCTTTTGGAACCCCTATCCTATTGCTCATTTATTTATTTTTTTTAATGACGACATTTAAACTTTTATCAAAAATTTAGCATATTGCCATTGTGCTTTTTCCTAGATGCTGAAAATATCATTTCACTATTTTCAGTTTTTCATTTTCTATTTCAACTTATAAGTAAGCGAACTAGTCTCTTCTACTTATCAACTAACATGTAACATGCCCTTATCTATTAAGCCTACTTTACCAATTTCCTATATCTAAACTTCTGAGGTTCATCACCCAGTCGTTTTCTTCTATTCTCCTCATATTCGCTAAAACCGCCCTCAAAGAAATACACTTGTGCATCACCCTCAAAAGCAAGTATATGTGTACAAATCCTATCCAAAAACCAACGGTCGTGAGAAATCACAACAGCACAACCGGCAAAACTCTCAATGCCATCCTCAAGTGCTCTCAGCGTATTTACATCTATATCGTTGGTAGGCTCATCGAGCAACAACACGTTGGCTTCTGTTTTCAAAGTCATCGCTAGGTGCAGTCGATTTCGCTCTCCACCTGAAAGCACACCAACTTTTTTGTTCTGATCGCCACCATTAAAGTTAAATCGCGACAAATAAGCCCTTGAGTTAATTACTTTCCCTCCAATCTCCATTTGGTCACTATCTCCAGAAACAACCTCAAAAACCGTCTTTTCAGGATCTAAATCTTCATGTGTTTGATCAACATAACCAAGTTTAACAGTTTCTCCAACAGTGAATTCTCCTTTATCAGGAGTTTCCTCACCCATAATCATTCTAAAAAGAGTTGTTTTACCAGCTCCGTTTGGTCCAATAACTCCAACAATTCCGGCAGGAGGAAGTTTAAAGTTTAAATCTTCATACAACAACCTGTCTCCGTAACCTTTGGCTACCCCCTTAGCTTCAATCACTTCATTCCCCAAACGAGGGCCATTGGGAATTGGAATTTGCAACTGCTGAATTTGCTCTCTTCCTTCTTCGCTCAATAGTTTTTCATAATTACTCAAACGAGCTTTGGATTTACTGCGCCTTGCTTTAGGATTCATTCGCGACCATTCTAGCTCTTTTTCCAAATTTTTTCTTCGTTTACTTTCATGTTTTTCTTCAGCTTTCAAGCGTTTTGATTTCTGTTCAAGCCAAGAAGTATAATTGCCTTGAAAAGGAATCCCTTCTCCCCTATCTAGCTCTAAAATCCAACCAGCAACATTATCTAAAAAATAGCGGTCGTGAGTAACTGCAATTACAGTTCCTTTGTATTGTTGTAAGTGTCGTTCCAACCAATATACCGATTCGGCATCCAAGTGGTTGGTAGGTTCATCAAGCAACAATATATCTGGTTCTTGTAATAGCAAGCGGCAAAGTGCAACCCTTCTGCGTTCACCACCTGAAAGTGTGCCCACTTTGGCCTCATGATCAGGGCACCTTAAAGCATCCATAGCACGGTTGAGTTTTGTATCTAGCTCCCAAGCATCCAATGCGTCAATTTTTTCTTGAAGCTTAGCTTGCTCAGCCATTAGCTGCTCCATTTTATTATTATCAGCCAACACATCAGGATCTCCGAACTTTTCATTCACCGCTTCATAAGCTTTCAACACTGCAACAGTTTCTGCTGCGCCCTCTTCAACAATTTCCCTAACAGTTTTTTCATCATCTAAATGTGGCTCTTGAGAAAGCATGCCCACAGAATAGCCGTCAGAGAATACCACTTCCCCTTGATAAGAATCTTCTTCTCCTGCGATTATTCGCATTAAAGTAGATTTACCTGAGCCATTGAGCCCAATAATTCCAATTTTTGCTCCATAGAAAAATGATAAATAAATATTCTTTAATATTGACTTACCAGTTGGCAATGTCTTACTGACATTTACCATTGAAAAAATAACTTTTTTATCGTCTGACATAGTTTCTTAATTTAGTGAAGGACAAAATTGTGAATTTAAACACTATTTCTAAGTATATATAGCTGAAATATTCTTATTCTTGACCCATAAAATTAGGCTCTTGGCAATAAAAAATAAAAAAACAATCATTGGAAGAACTGAAAAGGTCGATTTTCCCGACTTAGGCTTAGAAGGCATAGAGGCTAAAATAGACACTGGTGCATACTCTACAGCCATTCACAGTCATAAAATTTGGGTAGAAGAGATTGATAAGAAAAAAACACTCAATTTTGAACTCTTTGATCCAGTCCATAAATATTATCGAAAAACAACCATTCGCACAGCAAATTTTCACCAAAAGAGTGTTCGAAGCAGCAACGGAAAAGTAGAACAGCGTTATATTATAAAGACAGCAATGGTGCTGGGAGGTAAAAAAAGAATTACAGATTTAAGCTTAACCAATAGACGACAGATGCGATACCCTGTTCTAGTTGGAAGAAAATTTTTAAAAAGGGGTTTTTTAGTAGATGTCTCAAAAACCTATATTAGTCAACTAAGAATAAACGATAAAGAATGAACATTGCAATACTCTCTAGAAATCCCAACTTATATTCTACCGCTAGGCTTATAGAAGCAGGTGAAAGTCGAGGTCATAACATGCAAGTTTTTGACCACTCTAAATGTTACATTGTCAATGAAAGTAGAGAGCCCTCTATTTATTATGGCAAAGAAAAAATAGAGAATATCGATGCTGTGATTCCTCGTATTGGTGCCTCAATCACTTTCTACGGTGCCTCAATTATTCGACAATTTGAGATGCAAAAAATTTTTTCTACGGTAAAATCTGTTGCACTTACACGCTCTAGAGACAAGCTGCGAAGCATACAAATTATGTCTAGAGAAAACTTAGACATTCCAAAAACGGCATTTGCAAGAAACCCTAAAGACATCCCTCACCTTATTAGAACAGTTGGAGGTGCTCCCTTAATTTTAAAAGTTTTGGAAGGCACTCAAGGTTTGGGTGTAGTTTTAGCAGAAACACAAAAAGCTGCTAAATCAGTTATTGAAGCTTTTATGGGTATGGACAAAAGTATTTTAGTGCAAGAATTTATCAAAGAGGCAGGTGGAGCAGATATTCGTGCATTTGTTGTAGATGGCAAGGTAGTTGGCGCAATGAAACGTCAAGGAAAGGAAGGAGAGTTTCGCTCCAATATTCATAGAGGAGGAAGCAGCACAATGATAAAACTCAAACGGAAGGAAACCGCAGCTGCAATAAAAGCAGCCAAATCTATGGGTTTAAGCATTGCAGGCGTAGATATGTTGCAATCTGATCGTGGTCCGCTAATCTTAGAAGTAAACTCTTCCCCTGGACTTGGTGGTATTGAAAGATCAACAGGTGTAGATATTGCAACTAAGATTATAGAGTACGTAGAAAACAATGCAGGTAAAAAAGCGAAACTAAAAGACAAAGTAGGTGTTTAATTATGGCAAGAAAACGATTGGTTGTAGATGGAATAGAAGTAAAACCAGGAGAAAATAAAATAATTAACCTCAACATTTCTCGTTTGGTTTCTGGAACAAAAATAGACTTACCTATTTTTGTTTTTCGCAGTAAAAACCCGGGACCAAGAGTGTTGCTTAGTGGAGGGCTTCATGGTGATGAAGTAGACGGTATTGAAATTATTCGACGAATGATTAAAAAAAAGGAGTTCGATAATTTAAACTGTGGGTCTGTAATTGCAATTCCCGTTTTAAACATCTATGGATTTCTAAACTTCTCAAGAGAAGTGCCTGATGGAAAAGATGTTAACAGATACTTCCCAGGCAGCAAAACAGGATCACTAGCTTCGAGAGTTGCCTACAACATCACCCATAAAATTCTAAAAGAAATAGACTTTGGTATTGATTTTCATACTGGAGGAGCTAACCGTTATAACTTCCCACAATGCAGGTATGCTCCATCCGACAAAAGAGCCAAAGAAATTACAGAAGTATTTAACGCCCCCATCACTTTAGCTTCCAAACTTATTAATGGGTCATTACGAAAAGAGGCTTTTAAAATGGGAATTTCTATTATTGTTTATGAAGGTGGAGAGTCTATGCGGTTTGACGAAAGTTCAATTCGAAGTGGAATTGAAGGTGCAAGAAAAGTATTAAAACACTTTGGCATGATTTCTACCGCTAAAGGTTTAGAAAAAACAGTGCATTGCCATGAAAGTACTTGGATTCGAGCCAAACAATCCGGACTTTTCTTAGAAGCCTTTACTTCAGGAGATATTGTAAGAAAAGGAGATGTTATTGCTAAAATATGTGATCCTTTTGGACAATCTGAGAGTAGAATAAAAGCACCTAAGAATGGTGTAATTGTTGGCCATAGCAATGCCCCAGTTGTAAATCAGGGAGATGCCCTTTACCACCTGGGATTGATTGACGAACCATTAGATTAAAGAAAAAGATTCCTTCTTTAAAATAAAATACCCTTATTTTAAACGCCGACCGTTCTCTACTTTTCGGTCTGCTTTCGCCAGCACAATTCTATTTTGAGTATCAGAAAACCCTAAGACTAAGCATTCAGAAAAGAAATTGGCAATTTGTTTTACCGGCAGATTAACCACAGCCATTACCTGCTTGTGCAACAACTCCTCTTTGGCATACAGCTCTGTTATTTGAGCAGAAGAATTCTTAACCCCCAAGTCGCCAAAATCAATCTTTAATTGCCAAGCCTTCTTTTTGGCTTTCGGAAAGTCATTTACTTCAATAATGGTTCCCAAACGAATGTCAACTTTTTCAAAATCTTGATAACTAATCATCCTTAAAAATACTTTTCTTCTAACACTTTCAAATGATGCATTTCATGACCAATAAGAACAATCAAAATTTGCTTTACCATAAGTTCATTTCCGCCAACAACTCCACTTCTCTCTAAAGCTGCTCTATCAAAAGATTTAAACAAATCAATTGTTGTAGCACGTAAACGCTTTAACTCATCCATTATGTCTCTTAATTTTCGGCCGTTTGGATTTACGGTTTTAGCGTAAGCATCATGGTCGAAAGATAAAAGTGCTTGCGTATCTCCCCTGGCGATAGCTAAAGCTCGATAACAAAAAATACGTTCGGTATCCATCAAATGCTGAAGCATTTCTTTGATGTTCCACTTTCCAGTCTCATAGCTTTCTTCTGCTCTGGCATTAGATGTCATAATCAACCTTTTTAACAAGTCTTTCAGGCTAATTTGTAACAATTCATATACATTTTGCTCAGGAACTAGTTCGACATGAGCTCTGTAGATTTCAGGATAAGTAGTTGAATTCATTCTCTTATTTTTTTTCGTTCATTAAAGAAAGTCAAAATTAAGAAAAGCTTGTTACTGCCAAGCATGTTAATTTAAGGAAGCCACTAAATTTGCTTTTATTTGCAGTCAATTCAAGACATTGCCAATCCTTTATCCATTGCAAGCAAATTTATCAGAAATTGACAATTAACAACCAAAAAAAACATTGTATTGCTCTCATTGGGGTTTTACTTTTTAGCCTGATTTTTGGAATTCCAAATAAGGTTGAAGCACAAGGAAAAAAGCTATTTGGAGAAGTCGAGTATCTCATTGGCGGTATAGTTCCAAATTTTCCGAATTTTCCGAAAACAGGAATTAGCCAAGGGGTTAATCTCAGCATTGGGAAAACAAACCACAGCGATTCACATTGGGCAAATTATTTCAACAAACCATCTTATGGGGTTACTTTAAGTTATTTAAAATCTTCAAACATTCAGGAATTGGGAAAAGAGTATGGTGGTTCCTTCTTTTTAGATTTGAGTCCGAACACAGAAGGCCCACAAAAGTGGTTTTTTCGCATGGGAATGGGCACTACTTACTTTAATAAATTTTACAAATCCATTACCAATGAACGCAACAAAGTAATCGGCTCACATTGGAATTGGCGTTTTAACCTATTTCTATTTCATCAAATAAAAAGTTTCGAAAAAGTAGAGTTACGTTTAGGTGCGGGCTATTTGCACAGCTCTAATGGACATACACAAATCCCTAATTATGGTATGAATGCAGCAATCTTAAGTCTTTCTGCACGTTTTTATCAAAAGAATCCATATGCAAAGCCAGATAACTTCAAACAATCTGAAAGTTATTCAAAAAAGGAAACCACTTACTTTATTCAAAGTAGGTTTGGATTGGGAATGCATGAGTATGGCGGAACGACGAACCCCATTGGTGGACCTAAAAAAGCTGTTTATGCAAGTGCTTTTGCTTTTGGATGGAACTTTAACCAGCAATTAAAACTGCGTACAGGTTTCACTTATCGTTTCTACCAACATTATTACGAACAAATGAGAAATAACGATAGTGTAATTTATAAATTCCCTAAATCCAAAGCTTCAAATATTTATTGGTTGTTGGGTGTAGAGTACTTATTGGGAAATTTCGCCATAGATATTGAAGGAGGAATCAACCTATACAAACCTTACTTTGAGGAGCATTTTGCCAATCATATCAAGCAAAGTGGAATTAAAAAATTTTTAAAATCTACCATACCATTGCGTATGGGTTTAAACTATTATCTTTTCAAACCTTCTAAGCAAAGTAACTTCAATGCTTTTATCGGAGCTTCAATCAACTCAAACTTAAGTCAAGCTGATTTTTCACAAATCAATATTGGAGTTAGCAAGCGGATAAAAAATAAAAATCAGTAACTTAAATGTTTTATAGTACAGTTTAAATTCACCTACAAACACAAAAACATGATCGAGTTAAAAGAAATAGAATCCAATATTTTTCAATTTGAAATTATCGAAGAATACACCAAAACAGATGCGGAAAGTATGTACAAGTGGATTCAAGAAAAAGCAGCAAAAGAAGAAAAATTCAAAATGATTGCCATCGTAAAGGATTTTCCAAAATTTAAAAACTTCTTTTCTTTGATTAAGCCAACTGCTAAGTTGAAAATTGATGCAATCAGGCACATCTCCCGATATGCTGTACTTTCTGATCGAGATTGGGTGGAAGCGATTATGCCTATTAGTAACCTATTAACACCAGGCATCCCCATCAAGCATTTTGATTTAGACGAAAAGGATGAAGCCATTAAATGGCTTAAAGAAGATGGCTTTGATTATACAGAAGAAGAGTATTTCAGTAAAATGAATATTGAACATATTCGAGGAACAAGCATTTACTCCTTTACCATTGATGATGAAGTTGACGAAAGTGGAATCAATACTTTGCGAAAAATAATAGAAGAGAAAGCTAAAGATAAAAAAATTAGACTCATTGCGACAATCAAAGACTTTCCGTCTTTCCAATCTTTTAAAACTTTTATTGTAGGACTAATTTTGGACTTTGAAGCTATTGGAAAAATTGATCGTTATGCCATTGTTTCTAATGAAAAGTGGGTTGAGAAAAGTGTGAAATTTGGCGACTTTGTTACTCCCGGTTTAGAGATGAAACTCTTTAGCACCAAAGAAAAAGACATTGCCATTGAGTGGTTAAAAGAATAATTAAGGCAATAAAAAAGAGACAATTCAAAAAGTGAAATGCCTCTTTTAAACCTACTCATACATTAAATGCTAATTGCAATCCTTATTGATTTTCGCTGCTATTTTTATATCTACTTCATTCCATGTTTTGCTAACACCGTCAGCACCTTTGTGAAGGTCATGACAAGCCTCATTCAAACTTTCAACAGCATCGCTTCCATTAAAATCCATCATATTA